>WNFU01015146.1_pt1 | contig 14062 bp, 11 predicted proteins | sample 5400121 | NCBI WGS metagenome assembly WNFU01 (sample SAMN13153360, study PRJNA577476) | soil metagenome | isolation source: 100 cm soil or saprolite under grassland replicate 1 | place: USA:California | collected 2016-06-15
TCCAATCAGATCACCGTCTTCGCGCTTGGCCATTCCCGAATCTGCCGTGCGCCGGAGTTCGGCCGCGTCGGCGGAGCAGGTCGCAGAACCGCAGGACGACGCGTGGTCAATCCACATCGGCGCCATTCACCTCACTCTTGAGGTTCCACCGGAAAAACCGGACCCGCATCCGGCCCAGCCGCGGCCTGTTCCTTCCGCGCACGCGCCCGCGCCGCGAACCAGCGGTTCGCGGCTCTCGCGGTATTATTTGCGACCTTTCTGAACTTGTCCCATGCCTCTGGCCCAATCCAATCAAGCCATCGGAGCCGTCACCCGCTGGGTGAGCAACCGGCTCACCCTCTGGGTCGCCGGCGCCAATGTCACCGTCGGCCGGCCGGAACAGGCGGCCACCACCGGCACCAACCCGAAGCTCAATCTTTTCCTCTATGAATCCAGCTTCGACGCCAGTCTGCGCAATGTGCCGCTCGACGAAGGCCAGCCGCCCCCGCTCTGGTTCGTGTTGAAATACCTGCTCACCGCCTTCGATTCCGCCGGCAACAGCGACACGCCCGACGCGCACGATCTGCTCGGTCGCGGCATGAGCGCGTTGCAGGAACTCAGTTACCTGCCGCTCACCGGCGCGCCCGCCAACATCCAAAACGCCCTGCACAAAAATCCGGAGCCGCTCAAGATCACGTTCGACGAGGTCACCGCGGACCTGCTTTCCAAGATCATGCAGGGTTCCGACGAAAAATACCGGTTCTCGATCGGTTTCCAGGTCCGGCCGGTGATGATCGCGCCGCCCGAACCGCCCAGTTACGCGCTCCTGGTGGGCATCGACTACACCACCGCCCCGCCCACGGTCATCGGCGAAGCGGGCCGCAGAGCCGACATCCTGCCGTCGCTCGGCATCGGACTCGACGAGGTCGCGCCGGCGCAGTTCGAAGTCAACTCCGCGCTTTCGCTCACCGGCACTGACCTTCACTTGTCCGGCCTGCAGGTTTTCCTGGGACCCGCCACGCTGGCGATTACGCCCCCCGCCACCTCCAGCAAACTGAACTGCGTGGTCAACGGTCCCATCGCGGCTGGCGCGGTAATGTCCGCCGGCAGTTATCCGTTGTTCGTGCGGCAGACGCTGCCCAGCGGCCGATTTCGTTCGAGCAACCTGCTGGTCGGCAATCTGCTCCCCACGCTGACGACCGCAACACCCGGCGCTTTGGTGAACATCGGCGGCGGCAGGGTCCGCGGCGGCCTCCAGATCAACGGCCAGCTTCTCGGCACCGCCAGCGATGATGTCCTGGTGGCGTTTTACCGTAATGGCGCCGTCGAACGGATGTTTGACGCCGTCACCACCAACGCCGGCCAGACACAACTCAACCTGACCGTGGCCGCCCCGCAGGCGCTCCCCTCCGCCAACTACCGGATCATTCTTCGCGTCAACGGCCAGCAGGCCAGAAACAGTCCCGAAATCGCCTGGATCGCATGAGTTCCGCCGCCGCCATCGCCCTGCCCGTCACGTTCACGCCCGGTCTCGAAAGCGAGGACGCCTCGGCCAATTACTGGCTGCACCAGGTTACCTACCGGCTGCGCCGCGAAATCTGCTGGCTCTGGCAGGAGCGCGGTGCGCTCGCGCTCGGCCGCGGCGGTTCGCTCCCGCCCTTCACCGACAAACTCTCGACCGCCCTCGATCTCACCCGCTACGCCGACGAGAAAAAACATTTCTTCGCCGCCGACGAGACCGCGCGTTATCTCGGGTCGCTGCTCGAATCGGCGTCGCCGCGGCAAACGGATCCGCCGCAAGGCTCCTTCGCCTGGGTGGTCAACGAACTGGAACTCGAGCCCGCCGCCTGTTTCATTCTCGCGCTGGGTTTGCTGCCGGTCGTGGACAACGCGGCGGGCACCGTCATGGCCGCCTGCCTCAACGACCCGGCCAGAACGTGGCCCACCTTGGCGCTCGCCCAGCGCCTCTGGGACAACCCCGAGGAAGTCCTGCCCTTTGGCGATTCAGCGCATCCGCTTTTTCGCTTCGGACTGTTGCAATCGGTCGCCGCCTCTTCGCGCGACGGCGCGGCGCCCGACTGGGAAACGCCACTTTGCGTGCCCGCGTTGCTAACGCAGCCGCTGTTGTTCCGCGACAGCCGGTGGCCGGCCGTGTTTCGTCGAATCCAGCCGTTGTCCCGTGACTCAGCCTTGTTGCCGGCCGAAGCGAAACTGGTGGCGGCGCGTTTGAAAGCCTCGGTGCGGGGACCGCTGCGCATCGCGCCGATCATCGGGACCAAAGGCGCCCCGCTGGCGGAAGTCGCGGCCGGCATCTGCACACTGACCGGACGGCCCCTGGCGGAACTGGAATTGCCGCACGGTCCGGCCCCCGGCCAGCCGTTTCCGGCGCCGCTCGCCACGCTGGCCTGGCTGCATGGGTGTGACCTGTTCGTGCCGCTGCGTGACGGCGCCTGTTGCGGGTCGGACGAAAAGCACGACCTGCTGTCGTCACTTGCCTTGCCGCCGGCGCTGCCGTTGACGGTTTTCCTGGGACTCGAAGACAAAGCGATGCTGCGGCGGTTGCCCTCGGCCGGCGTGTTACCCGCCGTAACGCTGCCGCCCATGACCTTCGAGGCGCGTTACGAGCGTTGGCGCGAGCAACTCCTCGCCGCCGGCCGCCAACCGACGCTCGACGACGCCGACGCCCTCGCCGAGTGCGCACGCCGGTTCCGCTACGAACGCGACACGATTGACGCGATCGCGAACGGGTTGCGGGCGTTGGATCGTCCCTTGCAACCGGCCGACCTGACCGCCGCTTGCCGCGCGGAGGTGACCATGGACATTGGCGAACTGGCCCAGCCAGTGACGCCGCGTTTCGAGTTGAAGGAACTGATGCTGCCGCCCAAACAGACCCGCGAAATTCAGGAGATCATCCAGGCCATGCAGGCGTTGACGCGCGTGCATTACGAATGGGGGACGGCGCGCGCCTGGAACGAGAGCGGCCTCTGCGCGCTGTTCGCCGGGCCGCCCGGCACCGGCAAGACCATGGCCGCCGAGGTCATCGCCGCCGAACTCGATCTGCCGCTCTATCGCATCGATCTCTCCCAGGTCGTCAACAAATACATCGGCGAAACCGAAAAAAACCTCCGCCGCCTGTTCAACGCCGCCGACGCGTCGGACGTGATCCTGTTTTTCGACGAAGCCGACGCGCTCTTCGGCAAACGCACCGAAGTCAAGGACGCGCACGACCGCTACGCGAACCTCGAGATCAGTTACCTGCTCGAACGCATGGAACGGTTCAAGGGCCTGGCCGTGCTCGCCACCAACCGCAAGCAGGACCTCGACGAGGCGTTCCTCCGCCGGTTGCGGTTCGTCGTCGATTTCCCGCTCCCCGGCGAGGAAGAGCGCCGGCGCATCTGGCGGCAGATGATCCCGCCGCGCGTCGAAGCGCACGCGATTGATTTCGACTTTCTCGCGCGGCAGTTCCCGCTCGCGGGCGGCCACATCCGCTCGATCGTGTTCCATGCCTGCCTGCAAAGCGCCCGCATGGGGGCGCCCCGCCGGCTCACCATGCCCGCGCTCGTCGCCGCCGTGAAAAGTGAATACGACAAACTCAACCGCAGCCTCAGCCTCGAACAGTTCGGGCCGTACGAAGAAACCGTCGCCAGACCATGAACGTGAAACGTGATGCGTGATGCGTGATGCGTGATGCGTGAAACAAAGTATGAAAACCATTCACATCGAGCGGCTTGATTTGAGATGCCGCGGTGTTCCGCAGGCGTCGGCTCTTGCCGCCGTGCGCGAACTCGGCCCAGCGCTGCTCCGCCAGTTGTCGGAAGCCGGCGCGATCGCAGGCAACCGCCCGGCCCACGCCAGCCCGGCAACGATTCGCGTCTCCGGAAACGCCACGCCGGCGGCGCTCGCCGATGCGATGGCCGCGCGCGTCGTCGCGGCCGTACGGACTCAAGCCGGAACGCGCCACCAGCCTAAGAAACCCTGACCATGCCCTATCTGCTCAAAGGCGCGTTGATCGAATACGGGACCGATCTCATCGGGCCGATCCCGAACGTGGTCATCTTTCAGTTCAACCCGGAGAGTCTGGCGCGCACGATGAAAATTCCGCCGCGGCCCACCGGCGCCGCGAGCCGCGAAAACACCCAGGCCGGTGAGAAACCGCTGGAGTCCATCTCCTTCAAGGCACAGTTCAGCGCCGCTGACGAACTCAACGATAACAAGGTGTTGGCCCGGATGTTCGGTGTCGGACCGCGATTGTGCGCGCTGGAAAAAATGGTGAACCCCAGCTCGAAAATCGCCGGTTTGATCGGCGCGGCCATCGACGCCGTCGGCAGCGCCATCAGCGGCGGCGGCGGTGGCGGCAATCCGCCCACGCAAGCCATCCCGCGCGAAAAATATCCGAAGATCATCTTCATCTGGGGGCTGACGCGCGTGCAGCCGGTGGTGATTGATTCGATGCGCATCACCGAGTTGGAATACGATTTCCTGCTCAATCCCATCCGCGCGGAGGTGGACATCGAACTCACCGTCAACGCCGTGGACACCTGTTCGGATGACATTCTGGCCAAGGGCGCGCTGGAATACACCACCATCGCCAAGGAAGCCCAGGCCATCGCCAACCTCGCCAATACCGCCGAGCAAATTGTCGAACTGATCCCGCTATGACCCATGTTCCTCGATAACTCACGCTATCACAACCTCCCGACCGTCGAAGTGACGACGCGCGATGGGCGCGCCGTCCAGGCGCTCAAACTGCGCAAGCTCCCGGCCCAGCCCGGCCAACCCCACGCCGTCCAGCAGCACGACCGGCTCGACGTCCTGGCGCAACAACAGTACGGCGACGGCACGAAGTTCTGGCACATCGCCGACGGCAACACCGAACTCCAGGCGAACGATCTCGTCGCCGAACCCGGCGCCACCATCAACCTGCCCGCGACATGAGCGACCAGTTCCGCATGTTTTTCGGCGATCGCCCCGCCACGGAAGACGAGCTGGCTCACGTGGAGGAGATCACCGTCGAACAGGAGACGGACCTGGCGTGGCAGGCCACCATCAAGTTGTTCCTTTGCCTGGACGAGCGCGGCAACTGGGCGCACGTGCAGGACGTTTTCCTCCAATCGTTCCAACGCGTCCGTGTCGAGTTGCAGCTCGGCGGACGGGCCTGGGTGCCGCTCATCGACGGGCCCATCGTCAGTCGCAACACCGACATGGATTCACAACCGGGCCGCAGCAACATCACGCTCAGCGTCCACGACGACAGCGCGTTCCTGAATCGCGAGGCGGCCGTGGACGTGCGGGAAGGACAGTCCGACGACGCGGTCGCGCGCCAGTTGTTCCGGCTGGTGCCTGCCATCGCCGAGCAACGCATCGAGACCCCGCCGTCGTCCACCGACCGTGTGCCGCCGGCGCGCGTGCGCCGGGGCACCGCGATCCAACAGCTCCGCGACCTGGCGCGGCGTCATGAGTTTCACGCTTTCGTCCTGCCCGGCGCGCAACCCGGCCGCAGCATCGGCTGTTTCCTGCCCGATCCGCGGACCAGCGAGGGTTTGCCCGACCTGGTGTTGCTCGGCGGCGATCGCAACCTCTCCACGCTGCAGGTGACCGAGGAGGCGCAAACCCCGACGCGATTCCGCGCGCGCTCGTTGAGCGTTTCCGACAAACAGATCGTCTCGCGCACCTCGCGGTTTCAGGACCTCGATCTCCTCGGCCCGCAGGCGGCGCAACCGGAAAGCCAGACGGGCACGCAAGTGCTCGCGCCGGAGGAAAACAACGAAGACGACCCCGACCACGCGGTGCAGGCGGCGACGCGCCGGACGAGCTATTCGCTGCGGGCCAACGGGCGGGTGATCCCGGGTTGTTACCAGGGCGTGCTGCGCCCCTATCAACTCGTGACCCTTCGCGCCGGCACCAGCGCGCTGAGCGGCAGTTACCTGTTGACCAAGGTGACGCATCGCCTCACGCCCTCGCTCTACACGCAGGAATTCACCGCCAAACGCAACGCCGTCGAGCAACCCGGCCAACAACCCGATCTCCTGGGAGGAATTATATGAGCATCGAAATGGAACAATTGCTGGTGGACGTGACCGAACGCATCCGCTCGCGCTTCTACGGCAAATACCGCGGCATCGTGCGCGACATCGACGACCCCGAAAACCTCTGCCGCATCAAGGCGGAAGTGCCGGCGGTTTATGAGGACCAGGATTCGCCGTGGGCATTGCCCGCGCTGCCGTTCGCCGGCCAGAGCCACGGCCTGGTGCTGTTGCCCGAAGTGGGCGACGGCGTCTGGATCGAGTTCGAAGCGGGCGACATCGAACGGCCCCTCTGGACCGGGTGCTGGTTTGCGTCCGGCGAACGGCCCGACCCGCAAGGCAGCAAGGCGCGTCTGCTCGCCACCACCGCCGGACACAAAATCGTGCTCGATGAAGACCAGGACCAGATTCAAATCAAGCATCCCGGCGGAGCCGAACTCACTATGAGCGCGAGCGAGATCGTGCTCAAGCTCGGCCTTTGTGAACTCAAGATTACGCAAAGCGAAATCAACCTGAACAACGGCATGGTCAAAGTCACCGTGGCCGGCGCCAGTCTCGTGAACGACGCCTTCAAAGTGGGCGTGTGAAATTTATGGGCGTCCCCATCCTCACCACCACCAGCACGCTGCTCTGTCCGCACGGCGGCTCCGTCATCCTGGTGACCGGCAACGTGGACATGATCATCCAGGGCGCGCCGGCCTTGCTCCTGACCGATGTCCATCCCGTCGCCGGCTGCCCCTTTACCATCGGGCCCAAATATTCACCCTGTGTCACCGTGCGCTGGCTCGTCGGCGCCACCCAAACCAATGCGCGCGGCGTTCCGGTCTTGCTGCAGAACAGCGTCGGCATCTGTTACAGCGCCGAACAGGCGCCGCAAGGCCCCGCCATCGTCGCTCAGGTCCAACAAATCGCGCTGGGATTATGAACTCTTTTCCCGACGGCCGCCATCTCGCCTTCCCGTTCCGCATCGGGCCGGACGGTCGCACGGTCGCGCCCGTGGATCTGCCGGCGCACGTGCGGGACGAATTGCTCCAACTTGTCCTCACCAGCCCCGGCGAACGGCTCTTCCTGCCCGAGTTCGGCGGCGGTGTGCGCAAGCTGGTCTTCGAACCCGCCTCCGACGTGCTCGCCGGCGTGACCAAGGCGCGCCTCACGCAGGCCATCAATCGCTGGCTCGGCCACCGCGTCGTGCTCGAAGACGTGAAGGTTGATTACTTGGATGCGCGGCTCGACGTCGAGATCCGTTATCGCGTCGCCGGCACGCAGGACACGCGCGTGCTCAAGTTCCAACGCACCGGAGGCTGATATGTCCATCCTCTACCAGGACGCCCTCGACGAACGCGCCAACAACCTCGGCGCGCTCAACGGGCTGAAGCTGGTGCTCGTCTCGCTTGAACCCGGTCCGCCGCCCGTGGCGAAGCTGGAGCTGGAATTCTACAACACAAACGTGCTGGCCGGCGTGCTCACGGACATCAACGTCAATGGCGTTCCGCCCGGCGCGATCTTCCGGGTTCACGGCGGCTGGCGCATTCCCGCCGGCGACGCCGTCGGCCAGGTGCGGGTGACCGGCGTCATCGCCGGCGTCGAAACGGACACGCTGATGTTGACCGTCGAGCCGATTGGCGATTACTCGACGTACACGCTGGAGATGCTGCACCCGGACATCGACCCGTTGCTCAGTCAAATCCCCTTCAAGTTCCGCCCCGGTTGTTTCACGAACGATTGCGCGCCGGAGTGGACGCCGGCGCGGCCGCCCGGGCCGGGCCCGACGATTGATTACCTCGCCAAGGACTACGACTCGTTCCGGCACACGTTGATCGGTCCTGATCGACCTCCTCAGCGCCGCGGCCGACGAACTCAGTGATTTCCAGGACCGCGTGATGAACGAGGCCTATCTCGTCACGTGCCGCAAACGCGTTTCCCTCGCCCGCCACGCGCGTCTGATGGATTACCACATTCATCAGGGCAACCAGGCCAGCTCCTGGCTCGCGCTCAAGGTCGGCACCGCCGGCCCGTTCACCCTGCCGGACAAGTTCCTTGTCTGGACCGGCCAGGCGCAGAAGCAGAAGGACTCCGTCGTGTTCGCCACGCGCAGGACCTGGCCATTGCATCCGCTGTTGAATCGCCTGCGGCTTTACACCTGGAGCGGCGCGGTTCCTGCGCTGGCCGCCGGCGACACGCAGGCGGATCTGCTGCTCGACACCGCCGGTCAAACCGCAGCCGAAACCGTGCGCGATCTGATTCGCGACGGCACCATCACCCGGCTGCTCGTCCAGGAATGGAAGAACCCGGCCACCGGTCGCGAAGCCGGACGAAATCCACAGAAACGCCAGTTGCTCCGACTGCTGAGCGGCAACGCGGGCGCGACCGCGCTGCGCGATCCGCTCACCAACACCTGGTTCGTGCGCGGGTTCTGGCGCGAGGAGGACGCCCTCAAATTCGACTACTGCTTCACCAGCTTCTGCCCGGGCGGCGATGTGGACGACATCTCGCTGTTCCATGGCAATTTCGCGCTCGTTCATCAAGGGGCACCGGCCGAACTCAACTTCGTCGAGCCCGGCACGCCGCCGGGCGGCGCCAATCAATTCTATTACGAGCGCCCTGATCCCATGGACGAGGACCGACGCGGCGTCATTTGCCGGTTGCCGTCGCGTTTCTCGCCGCTGGCTTATCTGCCCACGTCGCCCGGCGGGGAAGAGCCCCCGCAATCCACGCTGCGCGTCGAGGTGATCCTGTCCGGCGGCGGCGGCAGCGATCACTGGGATGAAGTCATCAGCCTAGTGCACAGCGACGACAGCGAGGAGAGCGGCGATCATTTTGCCGTCGAAACCGACGAACAGCAGCGCAGCCTTCTCCGCTTCGGCAACGGCGTGAATGGCCGCCGGCTGCCGGCCGGCGCGCGCGTGCGCTGCGAATTCCAGGCCGGCGGCGGGAGCATCGGCAACATCGGCCCGGACACGCTCCGGTTCTTCGACGACGCCGCGGTGCCCGAGGTCACAGAATGCTGGAATCCCTTCGACGTGACCGACGGGCGCGAACCCGAGCCGGTGGAAAAGATCCTGCGCGCCGTGCCGGAGGCGTATCGGGCGCGACAACTCCGCGCGATCACGCTGCGCGATTATATCAAACGCGCCGAGGAATTGCCCGATGTCTCGCGCGCGGTGGCCAGCTACGCCTGGACCGGCAGTTGGCGGACTGTGCGCCTCGCGATTGATCCCGCCGGCGCCACCGAACTGAAGGACGACGCGCGCCGCCGGATCGCCCGGCATCTCGACGCCGTGCGCTTGATCGGCGAAGACCTGGAGATTCGCCCGCCGATTTTCGTTCCGCTGGCCATCGAGGTGTCACTGTGTGTTAATCCGGAATTCTGGCGCGAGGATGTTCGCTTTGTGCTCGAACAGGAATTCTCCGAAGGCTACACGCCCGATGGCCGCCAGGGTTTCTTCCACCCGGATCGCTGGACGTTCGGACAACCGCTTCGCGCCAGCGAGATCGCCGGCCGCATCCACGAGGTGACGGGGATCGAGCACGTTATTTCCATCACGCTCAAGCGCTGGAACGATCCCGCGCCGGTGTCGAGCGACATCGTCGAGGTGCGCTTCAACGAAATCATCCGCGTCCGCAACGACCCCGACAGCATGGAAGACGGTTACATCCGGTTCGACCTGAAAGGAGGCCGGCAATGAGCGACGAATGCCTCCATTTCTGCAAGGACGATCAGCTCTTTCCGATGCGGCCCGCCAACCGGCCGGGTCTGGAGCGGATCAATTACCGCATCGGCGCCTATGCCGAGTTTCGCGCCGCGATGCTGCGCCGGCTCAACGTCCAGCCTGTGTTGCTGAACTGGACCCATCGCGAACCGGACGACCCGGGCATCGCGCTGATCGAAGGTGCCGCAATCCTCGGCGACATCCTCACGTTCTACCAGGACCTCTACGCCAATGAAGCTTACCTGCGCACGGCCCAGTGGCGCGAGAGCGTGTCCGAACTGGTGCGGCTGCTGGGCTACCGGTTGTCCCCGGGACTGGGCGGGCGCGGCACGTTCGCGTTCGAGGTCAAAGGCAAACGGCCGGTCACTGTTCCGGCGGCCTTCGGCGTCCAGGTTGACCTGGAAGGAGGCACGCAGCCGGCCGAGTTTGAAACCGAAGAGGAATTGGTTGCTCACCCGCACCTGAGCCGGTTCCATTTCTATCGTCCCCGGACATACGGGTCGCTCATTTCACAGGGCGTCTCGAAACTCGAACTCGCCACGGCCGACGGCGCGTCACCGGCGGTCGAACTCAAGCCCGGCGACCGCCTGATGCTGATGCCCAGCGAAGCCATGTGGAGCGTGAACGGCACGGCGTTCACCCCGCAGTCCGCGCCGCAGATCATCAAGCTGACCAAAGTCACCCACACGCTCGACCGAACGATCCTCGAGTTTGAAGGCGGCCTGGCCAACTCCTGGGCCGCCCCGGTGACCGCCTATCGCGTCGGTCGAAGCTTTCGCCACTTCGGCCACAACGCGCCGCCGAAGATCGTCACTAACCTGACAGACTCGTCGGGAACCATCACCGGCTCGCGGCAGAGCAGCACGGTTTTCCTCCGTCACTTCGACTGGGAATGCGGCGATGCCAGCATGAGCGTGTCGCTGCCGGAGACCACGATGCCGTTGGACCAGGAAGTCGGTGATCTGTCGGTCGGCGCCAAACTCATCATCCAGGCTCGCGTGCAATTCAAGAATCACTCGACGCTCGAACCGCTGGTCGTGGTAAAGGAGATCAAGGGCCTGCGCGCGGTCAACCTCGGCTGGGGCAATCTCAACGGCCAATCCACTTTCGTCACCACCAACTCCAAGCTCGTGACCAACACGCAGACACCCGAAGCCCAGGGCGACATCCGCGACGTGCAATTCCACGAAGTCACCAGCCCGGCGCTCACCTTCAAACGCCTGGCCTCGTTCAGCAGCGGCGCCCAGACCACGGCGTCGCTGCAATTCTTCGGCGCACACGCCGAAGTCAAAACGCTCGCCGGCCGTCGCCTGCTGCTGCAGCATAACGACGGGCGAATCATTGACCGCTTTTGCACCGATGCCGCCACGGTCTTCCCGGCGCCAGCGGGTGCTGACTATGCGAAAATGTGGACGGTCCATTTCGACAAGGTCCCCGCCGGTTTCCTGAAGCAGGACTTCGACGAAGTAACGCCGAAAGTCACCGTCTTCGGCAACGTGACCGACGCCACGCAGGGCAAGACCGAGCGCGTGGCGACGCTCGGCAATGGCGACAGCCGCCAGACTTTCCAGACATTCAAACTCCCCAAGGCGCCGCTCACTTATCAACCGTCGCCCGGCGGCACGCCGCCGGAAGCGCCTGAACTGGAAATCCGCGTCAACGGCCTCCTCTGGAAACGGGTCGATTCGCTCTTCGGCCACGGCCCGAAGGAGGAGATTTACATCGTGCGCGAAGACGCCAAGGGCGACAGCTTCGTGCAGTTCGGCGACGGCGAGACCGGCGCGCGTCTGCCTTCCGGCGTCAACAACGTCGCCGCCCGCTTCCGCACCGGCAGCGGCGCGCACGGCAAACTCAAACCCGACGCCAAACCCCAGCCCGGCGGCCGTGTCGATGGACTCGAAAAAATTCAACTGCCCGACGTCATTTCCGGCGGCTCCGAACCCGAAACCGCCGACAAGGCCCGCGAGGCCGCGCCCGGCAAGATTCAAAGCCTCGGGCGGCTGGTTAGCCTGCGCGATTTCGAGACCGAAACCCTCGGCATCGCCGGGGTCACCAAAGTCTCGGCGGCGTGGGCGCTCGACGGCGGCGTGCCGTCGGTGGTGCTCACCGTCCTGCTCGCAGCCGGTCGCGCCAACGAGATCAACGCCGTGAAGCAGACGATCGCCGAATACCAGCATTGCCGCGGTCCGAACCGGTTCCCGGTAAAAGTCATCCAGGGCACGCTCCGCTACGTGTATCTGGACGTGCAGTTCGCCTTCGACCCGCGCCTCGAGCGCGAGGCCGTGGAAAAACAAATTCGTTTGGCGCTGGGCGTCGGGGACGATGAAGCGGCGCAACGCCACGGGCTCTTCGCACTGCGGAATCGCCAGTTTGGCGAACGCGAATACGCCATCCGCGTCGCCGGTTATGTGCAAAACGCGGCCGGCGTCCGGTGGTGCAAAGTGACGACGTTCGGACTCCTGCCGGTCGGCGACGATCCGGCGGCGCTCACGCTGCCGGCGGAACCAAAACCGCTTAACGCGACCGTGCCGTGCGGTGACACCGAGTTGCTTCAGGTTTATCCCGCGCATCTCAAGCTCACGGCCGCCGCGCCGCCACCCACCGATCCCTGCGAGCCATGAGCACTCCACGCGTCCAACTTTTTCAAAGGCTGCCGGAGATTTACCGGATTCGCGACGCCGAACAGGTGCCGCCCGGTCAGTTGGAGGCTTACCTCGCGGTGGTCGAGGAAGCCTACAGCGCAGTCCACGAAAACATCGAGTCGCTCTACCACGACCTGTTCATTGACACGTGCGACGACTGGGTGGTGCCTTACCTGGCGGACCTGCTCGGCACCAGTCATCTCAAGGGCGACCCGTGGACGCTGCGCGCCGACGTCGCGGACACGATCGCACTGCGCCGGCGCAAAGGCACGCTCAGCGCCATCGAACTGCTCGCGTTCGACCTCACCGAATGGGCGGCACACTGCGTCGAGTTGCGCGAAAACCTCGCCTGGAACCAGCACCTCAACCATCAACGGCCCGATGAAGGCGGCCAGCCGCCCTACGGATTGCCGAACCTCGATCGCTTCGTGGTGCGCCGCGGCGGCACCGTGCCGGTGCGTTCGCCGGCGACGCTCAGTTTGTTGAACACGCCCTTCGATCCGTTCGCGCACGTCGCCGACGTGAAGCCCGCGACCGTCGGCGGAATTCATTACAACCTGCCGAACCTGGCGATCTTTCTCTGGCGTCTGGAGGATTATCGGATTCGCGTGAGCCGGCCGTTGGCCAAAGGTTCCGCGCAGTTGTTCGCCGGCCCGCCGCCGGCCGGTCTGGCCAAACACGCCGTGCGGTTCGACCTTCATCCGCTCGACCGGCCGGTGCGCCTGTTCAACACCTATCGCTTTGATCCCAACCGGCGCCCGCCGGAGTTGAGCGAATTGGACCAGGTGCCCGGCCCGGTCCTCCCCGCCCGGCTCAACTCGGACCCGCCCGCGGGCAATCCGGACGCTTACCTGGCCATTGACCTCTACAACCCGGCCACCATCACCATTGCCGATTTCAACCTGCGCGACGCCGGCCTGCAGTTGTTCCTGCCCGACTCGCAATTCATGGCGAACTGGAACCTCCACGCGCGCGGCGACAATCTGTGCGCGTGGGAGAGCGGTCTGCGCAGCCCACTGCGGGATCGCGAGATCGTGATCGATCCGGTGATCGGCCGCGTGTTGTTCGGCGTGGCCAACGCTCCGCAACGCGACGCGTTGCTGGAGGATCTCTGGATCGGTTACACCTACGCCGCCGTCGGACCGGTCGGCGCGCACCCGGTGTCGCGTTCCGCGCGGCCAACCGAGTGGGACGGCGCGCCCGTCGTTTTCCGTCCCATCACCGCGTTCCCCGGCAGCCCGACGGCCCTCGTCACCGCGCTCGACAACCTGCAAACCGCGACCCAACCCGTCGTCATCGAAATCCAGGACAGTCTCGTGCACGAGCTCGACCTGAGCGCTGTCGCGGGAACCCTGGTCGAGGACGGCGGCCCCAACCTGGCCCTGAACAAGTCGCTCATCATCCGCGCGGCTGATGGCGAACGGCCCATCGTGCGGCTCGCGCAACCGCTGCGGTTCCGCCTGGCGGACCCCACCGCGCCGCAAGTCGATCAGGCGCGGCTCACGGTCAGGCTGGAGGGCATTTATCTCACGCGCGGTCCGGCGTTCCCGGCGGGCGAACCACTGATCGCCCGCGCGGCGATTGGCCGGCTCGAACTCCTCGGGTGCACGCTCGATACCGGCGGGTTCCAGCAGCGCGACGGCACGCGTGCGCCGTTGCACACCGGCTTGAATCTGCGCAAGCCCTATGGCTTCGCCAATCCGGCCGA
>WNFU01019843.1_pt1 | contig 14054 bp, 9 predicted proteins | sample 5400121 | NCBI WGS metagenome assembly WNFU01 (sample SAMN13153360, study PRJNA577476) | soil metagenome | isolation source: 100 cm soil or saprolite under grassland replicate 1 | place: USA:California | collected 2016-06-15
ACCCGGGCCAGGAGCGCTGCGACACCATCCCCAACCCGGTCGCCAAGAACGTCTGCCAGCTCGGCACCAACCCCGGCCGGGCGGTGACCAACACCGTCACCGGCGTCGCCCAGAACGTGGTCCAGACCGCCGGCGACAGCGCGTTGCGCAGCTTCACCGCCGCGGTCGCCTCCGCCGGCAAGTTCTTCCTCGAGCGCATCGGTGCGCTGGTCACCACCACCACCAGCCCCAACGTGGTCAACCCCGGCTGGTTCACCTCCCAGTACCGGGTGATGCTCGCCCTGGCGGTGGTGATCGCCCTGCCGATCCTGCTGGTGTCGGTCGCCCAGTCGATCGTGCGGGCGGACGGCATGCAGGCGATCCGCTCCGCCTTCGTGTACCTGCCGATCGCCGCCATCCTGTCGGCCGTCGGCCCGGCCATGGCCCAGATCCTCATCGACGTCAGCGACTGGATGAGCGCGGCGCTCAGCAACAACGCCTCCGCCGACGCCCAGAAGTTCATGGCCGACGCGGGCAGCTCGCTGGCGGCGTTGGGAGCCGGGACCCTCAACCCGGCCGCGCCGGTGTTCGGGGTGCTGCTGGGGGCGTTGATCGTCGTGCTCGGCGCGCTGTCGATCTGGCTGGAGCTGCTGCTGCGGGCCGCGGCGATCTACATCTCGGTGCTGTTCCTGCCGCTGGCGCTGGCGGCGATGATCTGGCCGGCCGGCTGGAAATGGTGCCGGCGGCTGATCGAGTTCCTCATCGCGATCATCTTCGCCAAGGTGTTCATCGTGGCGATCGTCAACCTGGCCGCGGCCGGTCTGGCCCGAGGCGGGCTCGGCGACAAGTTCGAGGGGGTGCTGGCCGGCGGCGCGCTGCTGCTGATGGCGGCGTTCACCCCGATCGCGCTGCTCAAGCTCATCCCGCTCGCCGAGGCGGCGGTGGTCACCGCCGGCCACCAGCGTGCGGCCCTCCGGCAGGCCACCCAGGGCGCCACCGCGCTCACCACCAGCTCCTCGGTGGTCTCCTCGATGATCCAGACCCGCTTCCGCAGCGGCGCGGCGGCGGCCGCCGCCCCGGCCGCCGGCTGGGCCGCCCCGGCCGCGGCCGCCGTCGGCGCCGTCTCCGCCGCCCGCAACCGCGCCACCTCCAGCTTCGCGGCGATGAGCTCGGTCGGCGACGTCGGCGGGGAGTCGGCGCCGCCGGCCTCCGGCCGGACCGCGGTGCGGCCGGGACCGGTCAACGCCGGCGGCAGCGCCGGCGGGACCCGCCCGCTGAAGCTGCCAGAGCTCGAGCGAGCACCGGATGCGTAGCCCGCTGGAGGTCCGCTACCGCTTCGGGCCGCTGGAGCGCCGCGGCCTGATCGGTAGCCTGCGCCCCGGGCAGGTCCTGGTGCTCGGCGCCGCCGTGTTCCTCACCATCGTGGTCGTCCAGGCGCTCAAGAGCGGCCTCGGGCTGGTCCTCGCGGCGCTGATGCTGAGCCTGGGCGGTCTTGGTACCTTCGTGCCCCTGCATGGCCGTACCCTCAACGAATGGGTGCCCGTGATCGGAATCTTCCTGTCCCGCAAGGCGACCGGGCGCAGCCGCTACCGCTCGGCGGCCCCCGAGGCCGGCACCCACTTCGCCGGCGGTGACGAGCCCGTCCGGCTGCCCGACTCGATCGGCAAGGTCGAGCTGCTCGCCTTCCCGTTCCGCGGCGTCGAGCTCGGCGTGCTCGCCGACCGGGCCGCCGGCACCTTCTCGGCCGTCATCCAGGCACGCGCCCGCTCGTTCGTGCTGCTCGACCCCGTCGACAAGGCGCACCGGCTGGCCGGCTGGGCCGGGGTGATCGCCGGCCTGGCGCGCGAGGGCAGCCCCATCAGCCGGGTCCAGTGGATCGAGCGGACCGCCCCCGACGACCCCGACGCGCTCAGCCGCTACCTCAAGGAGGCGATCGACCCATCGATCGGGCTGGACGCCCTGCCGCTGCAGAGCTACCTGCGCCTCACCCACGCCGCCGCGCCCGTGACCGAGCAGCACGAGCTGTTCATCGTGCTGCAGGTCAACGCCGGCAAGGCGGGCCGCGCGATCAAGCAGGCGGGCGGCAAGGACACCGGCGCCTGCCTGGTGCTCGCCCGCGAGCTGGAGACGATGGCCAGGCGGCTGGAGTCGGCCGAGGTCGAGGTGCTGCACGCGCTCGGACCGCGGCGGCTGGCCGCCACCATCCGGCTGTCGTACGACCCGCACGCCCGCGCCAACCTGGCCAGGCTGGCCAGCGTCGACCCCGACCGCCAGGACGGCGTCTCGCCCCGCAACGCCTGGCCGATGCGCAGCGAGGAGCGCTGGGGCTACTACCGCACCAACGACGTCGTCCACGCCACCTACTGGATCGCCGAGTGGCCGCGGATCGAGGTCGGGCCGGACTTCCTGGCGCCGCTACTGGTGCAGACGCGGTCGATGCGTACCGTGGCCGTCACCATGGAGCCGGTGCCGCCGCTCAAGGCGATGCGGGCGGTCGGGTTCGCCAAGACCGCCGACGTCGCCGACGAGGAGCTGCGCCAGAAGCTCGGCTTCCTCGGCACCGCCAAGCGCCGCAACCAGGCCGACGCCGTGGACAGGCGCGAGCAGGAGCTGGCCGACGGCCACGCCGACGTCCGCTTCTCCGGCTACATCACCGTCACCGCCGACAGCCCCGAGTCCCTCGCCGAGGCCTGCGGCGAGGTCGAGCACGCCGCCGGCCAGGCCCGCCTGGAGCTCCAGCGCTGCGACGGCGAGCAAGAGTTGACATTTTCTTACACGTTGCCGATGGGACGTGGGCTCAAGTGAGGATCAAGCCTCGCCGACCCGCCCACCGCGTCACCACGGCGCACCTCCAGGCCGCCTACCCGTTCATCTCCGAGGGCGGCCTCGGTAGCGAGGGCGTCTATATCGGCCGGGACGTCTTCGGCGGCTCGTTCTGCTACGACGCGTGGACGCTTTACGGCAAGGAGATCACCGGTCCGAACATGCTCGTGATCGGGCAGATCGGCTACGCAAAAAGTTCACTTGTCAAGACGTTTCTTTGGAGACAGCTGCTCTTCGGGCGGACGGCGTGGGTGATCGACCCGAAGGGGGAGTACGAGCAGCTCGCCGCCATGTGCGGGCGGGAGCCGATCCGGTTCGCGAGCGGGGGGGCGCTGCGGCTCAACCCGCTGGACCCGATGATCGGGGGGGACGCACAGCTCGCCCTGCTCCGGTCGATCGCCGAGGTCATGCTCGGGCGCAACCTCCGGCCGGAGGAGGACGCCTGCCTGGAGCGGGCCCACCACGAGGCGGTGGTGGAGGCCAACAACCGCAACTCCCAGCCGATCATCCCGCAGGTGGTCGGGCGGCTGCTGGAGCCCTCCGACGCCACCGCCTACGAGCTGCGCACCTCGACCGCGCGGCTGGCCGAGGACGGCCGCCAGCTCGCGCTGTCGCTGCGGCGCATGGGCGCCGGCGACCTGCGCGGCATGTTCGACGGCCCGACCTCGCCGGGGCTGGACCTGTCGGGGCGGCTGGTGGTGTTCAACCTGCGCGAGGTCAAGGACGAGGCCCGGCCGATCCTGATGGCCTGCACCGCGGCATGGCTGCAGGGCTCGTGGGCGCGCAACGACGGAGTGCGCCGGATCGTGGTCCTCGACGAGGCGTGGGTGGTGCTGCGGCACCTGGCCATCGCCCGCTGGCTGCGCGAGAGCTGGAAGCTCGCCCGCCAGTACGGCGTGCAGAACATCGCGGTCATGCACCGCCTCTCGGACCTGACCGCCGCCGGCGACCAGTCCAGCGAGCAGGTCCAGCTCGCCAAGGGCCTGCTGGAGGACTCCGAGACGCGGGTCATCTACCGGCAGTCGCCCGGCGAGGTCGAGCAGGCCCGCGAGCTGCTCGGCCTCACCCAGACCGAGGTCGAGCAGATCCCGACCCTGGAGCGCGGTGAGGCGCTGTGGCGGGTGGGGCGCCGCTCGTTCATCGTGCAGCACCGCATCGACCCGCTGCTGGAGCGCGAGATCGTCGACACCGACGCGAACATGGGCCCACGGTCGGCGCCCTGGCTGGCCGCCGAGGCCGCCGAGGCCGCCGACTCGGCGTCATGAGCCTGCGGCCGGCGGTCCGGCGGGAGGGCCCGCTGGACCAGATGCTGCTGCTGGTCATCGGCATCGTCCTCGGCGCCTCCTTCACGTTGTGGCTGACCGGCGAGGTCGCCGCCTACGTCCACTCGGGCAAGTGGCCGAAGGTCAGCCTCGCCGAGATGGGCCAGGTGGTGGTCAACGTGCCCCGCCATCCGCTGGACCCGGCGGCCGCCTGGCCGAAGACCGCCAGGTCGCTGCTGCCAGGCCCGGTGCTGTTCTGGGCCACGTTCCTGGTGCTGCTGGCGATCGCCGTCACCGCCTGGATCTACCTGAGCGCCGCGCTGCGGGCGCTGCGGCGGCGGATCGGCAGGGTCAGCCTGGTGGAGCGGGTCGCGCCGGCGCCCGACCGGGTCGGTCCGGCCGGCTGGGCCCGGCCCCAGGTCTTCCGCGAGCTGTACGTCCGTGGCCCGACCCCGTGGCGGGTCACCCTCGGCCGCATCAACGGCCGCCTGGTCGCCGCCGAGCCGTTGCAGTCGGTGATCGCGCTCGGGTCGACCCAGAGCCAGAAGACCAGTGGGCTGACGATCCCGGCCATCCTCGAGTGGGACGGGCCGGTGCTGGCCGCCTGCATCAAGCCCGACCTGATCCGCTCGACCATCGGCCGTCGCTGGCAGCGGGGCGAGGTGTACCTGTACGACCCGGCAGGCGCCACCGGCATGGAGGCCAACACCTGGTCGCCGCTGCCCCGCTGCGAGACCTGGGAGGGCGCCTACCGGACGGCGCTGGCGCTGGTGAACGCGAGCAGGGTGTCCGGGCAGAGCGAGCGGGACATGGAGGCGATCCCCGGCGCCACCGCCAACCTCCTGGCGACCATGCTGCTGGCGGCGGCGATCTCGGGGCGCTCCATGGGCGACGTGCTGCGCTGGGCGCAACGCCAGGACCGCTCCGAGATCACCGCCGCGATCAACGTGGCCGGGGAGCCGGCCGCCGGCGACGCCTTCCAGTCGATCTGGGCCGTGCCCGAGCAGCGCCGCAGCCAGGTCTACGCCGGCGTCCTCGGCGTCATCGCCGCCTACACCGACCCGTCGGTGAAGGAGGCGTCGGTGGCGACCCGGTTCACCGCCGAGCGCCTGCTCGACGGGATCGCCAACACCGCCTACGTGTGCCTGCCAGCCCACGAGCAGCGCCGTCTCGGCCCGCTGGCCGTCGCGCTCGTCCAGGACGTCATCGAGCTCGCCTTCGACCGCTCCCGCAACCGGTCGGCGCCGATCGACCCGGCGCTGCTGGTGGTCATCGACGACGCCGCCAACTCGGCCGCCCTGCCGCAGCTCGACGTCTACGCCTCCAGCGCCGGCGGTCACGGCGTGCAGCTCGTGACGACCTTCCGGCATCTGGGGCAGATGCAGGCCCGCTACGACGACCGGGCCGAGGCGGTGTTCTCCAACCACCGCGCCAAGGTGATCCTGAGCGGTGTCACCGACCCGCCGACCCTCTCCCTGCTCTCCCACCTGCTGGAGGACGAGACGATCCGGCACCTGGCCACGCCGGCGGCGCTGGCCAAGGCCGCCAAGGACCAGGAGGGGGCGCCGGCCCGGGCCCGCTCCACCTCACCGGCTGACGCGCTGCGCTGGATCTCGCCCGGCCAGGGGGTCCTCCTCTACGGCCACCTCCCGCCCGCCTACCTGACCCTGCGGCCCTGGTTCCGCGACCGCCAGCTCGCCGCCATGGTCGCCCCGACGGAGACGGGCATCACCCGCCGCTCCTGACCGCTCCTGGTCAGCGGCCGGCGTGGGTGGTGGCTTCCAGGGCGCGGTCGGCGAGCTGGACCACGGTGCCGGCGAAGGCCCGCCAGGTGTCGTCGCCCTCGCCGTAGGCGCCGGCGGTGTAGCGCGCGTACACGCCCTCCAGGATGACGGCCAGCTTCCAGTAGCCGAACGCCATGTAGTAGTCGAGCTGGTCGACGGCACGGCCGGAGCGGGCGGCGTAGGCCGCGGTCAGCGCGGCCCGTGGCGGGAACCCCGGCAGCCTGGTCGGGGCGGTCCCCAGCGGCAGGGCGGTGTCGCCCGGCTCGGCCCAGTACACCAGCAGCAGGCCGACGTCGGCGAGCGGGTCCCCGAGGGTGCACAGCTCCCAGTCGAGCACGGCCAGCACCCGGCCGGCGGGGGAGAGGATCACGTTGTCCAGGCGGTAGTCGCCGTGGACGACCCGTGCGGGACCGACCTGCGCGGGGACGGCCGCCTCCAGGCGCCGGTGGACCTCGTCCAGGACGGGCAGCTCGCGGGTGCGGGACTGCTCGAGCTGGCGCTTCCAGCGCCGGAGCTGGCGCTCCAGGTAGCCCTCCCGACGGCCGAGCCCTCGCACAGCCCGAGGGCGGCGGGCACGGGCACCTCGGTGGCGGCGAGGGCGGCGATGATCCGGTGCTCGCGGGCCATGTCGTGGGCCGACTGGAGCACCCCGTGCAGCGGCGGGCGGCGCAGCACGAAGTCGCCGCCGGCGGCGTCGCGGACCCGGTAGGTGAGGTTGGAGCGACCGCCGGGCAGCCGCTCGAAGCGCAGCGGCGGCCGCGCGTCCGGGACCTCGGCCTGGAACCAGGCCGTCACCCCGGCCTCGTCGATGCCGGGCGGTCCCGCCGGCACGGTCAACCGCTCATCGGGGGGCCAGGCTCGAGCCCCCCGGACCCCCAGCGCCGTGGCGGTCGGCCTCGGCGGCCTGGCGGACGGCCCCGGCGACCTCGGGGGCGACGGCGCGGTCGAACACGCTCGGCACGATGTAATCGGGTCGCAGCTCGTCGTCGTGGACACGGTCGGCGATCGCCCGCGCCGCGGCCACCTTCATCGCCTCCGAGATCGCGCGCGCCTCGGCGTCGAGCGCGCCACGGAACACGCCGGGGAACGCCAGCACGTTGTTGATCTGGTTGGGCTCGTCGCTGCGGCCGGTCGCCACCACCGCGGCGTGGCGGCGGGCACCGGCCGGGTCGACCTCCGGGTCCGGGTTGGCCAGGGCGAACACGATCGCGCGGTCGGCCATGGTGGCGATGTCGTCGGGGTCCAGCACGTTCGGGCCGCTCACGCCGACGAACACGTCGGCCCCGGCGATCGCCTCGCGCAGGCTGCCCCGGCGGCGCTGCGGGTTGGTGTGCTCGGCCACCCACCGCTTGCTGGTGTCCAGCCCGTCGCGGTCGGGGTGGAGGACGCCGGCGCGGTCGCAGGCGACGATCTCGCCGGCGCCCTCGGCCTGGAGGATCTTGATGATCGCGACCCCGGCGGCGCCGGCGCCCGACAGCACCAGCCGGACCTCCGGCAGCGATTTGCCGACCACCCGCAGGGCGTTCCGCAACGCGGCGAGCACCACGATCGCGGTGCCGTGCTGGTCGTCGTGGAACACGGGGATGTCGAGCGAGTCGCGCAGCCGGCGCTCGACCTCGAAGCAGCGGGGGGCGGCGATGTCCTCGAGGTTCACGCCGCCGTAGGCGGGAGCCAGCAGCTCGACGGTGCGGACGATCTCGTCGGTGTCCTGGGTGGCCAGGCACACCGGCCAGGCGTCGACGCCGGCGAACTGCTTGAACAGCACCGCCTTGCCCTCCATCACCGGCAGCGCGGCGGCGGGGCCGATGTTGCCGAGCCCCAGCACGGCCGACCCGTCGGTGACCACCGCCACCGTGTTGCGCTTGATGGTGAGCTTGCGGGCGTCCTCGGGGTGCTCGGCGATCGCCATGCAGACCCTGGCCACCCCCGGGGTGTAGGCCATCGACAGGTCGTCGCGGGTGCGGAGCGGCACCTTGGAGGTCACCTCCAGCTTGCCGCCGAGGTGGAGCAGGAAGACGCGGTCGCTGACGTTGTGGACGCGGGCGCCCTCCACCTCGCTGACCGCCCGGGTGATCGCGTCGGCGTGGCGTGCGTCGGCGGCGTTGCAGGTGAGGTCGACCACCAGCGAATCGGGATGGGACTCGACGATGTCGACCGCGACCACCGTCCCGGCCGCCTCGCCGACCGCGGTGGTGATCCTCCCGATGCCGAGCGGGTCGGCGCCCAGGTGCACCCGCATGGTGATCGAGTAGGAGGCGCTTGGTATGCCCATCTGGCTCCGGGCTCCTCTGAGGCGGCGGATGTTGCGGGTGCAGCCTACCCCCCGGCCCGGCGCCACGCCGTATTCTTGGCGCATGCTGCTTGCCCAGGTGGAGGCGTTCCTCGAGGTCGCACGGCTGAGCAACGTCAGCCGCGCGGCCGAGGCGCTGTTCGTGACCCAGCCGACCCTCACCGCCCGGCTCAAGAACCTCGAGGCCGAGCTGGGCGAGCAGCTCTTCCTGCGCACCGGCCGTGGGCTCAAGCTCACCGAGGCCGGCCGGGCGTTCCTGCCGCACGCCGAGCGGGCGCTGCGCTCGCTGCGGCAGGGCGAGGCGGCCGTCACCGAGCTGCAGCGGGGCGAGGCCGGACCGCTGGAGGTGGGGGCGGTCCCGTCGGTCAGCACCTACGTGCTGCCGTCGCTGCTGCGGCGCTTCCTGACCGTCGCGCCAGGGGTGCGCCTGGCGGTCAGGACCGGGCACTCCGAGGAGGTGCTCGCGATGGTCCTGGCCGAGGACGTGCACGTCGGGCTGGTCCGCGCGCTGCACCACCCGGAGGTGGAGAGCATCCCGGTCTACGAGGACCACCTGGTGCTGGTGGTGCCGCCCGACCACCGCTTCACCGGCGGCGCCGGCATCCGCCTGGAGGAGCTCGACGCCGAGCCGCTGATCCTGTTCGACCGCACCTCCAGCTACCACGAGCTGACCAACGCGCTGTTCCGGGAGGCCGGGGTGCTGCCGAGCACCGTCATGGAGCTGGACAACATCGAGGCGGCCAAGCAGATGGTCGCCCACGGCCTCGGCGTCGCCCTGCTGCCAAACATCGCGATCACCCCGGAGGTCGCCGCGGGGACGCTGGCGGAGGTCCGGATCGTCGGCCGGGGCCCGGTGCGGCGGCAGATCGTGGCGATCCGCCGCCGCGACGGCGCCGGCACCGCCGCGGTCGCGTGGCGATTCCTGGCGATGCTCGGGGAGCCCGCCTGACCAGGCGGTATCGACATCTTCGATCATACACATAGCGACAAATGATTGGATCAATAGCGTTTCGCCGCGCTATCGTCGAGCATGGACAATTTGACTCGGGAATGGGCGTCGGACCCGCGCTGGCGGGGGATCCGCCGCGACTACGGCGCCGAGGAGGTGCTGCGGCTGCGGACGGTCGTCCAGCCCGAGCACACCCTGGCCAGACATGGAGCGGAGCGGCTGTGGGCCCTGCTCGGCGAGCGGGACCACGTGCCGGCGCTGGGCGCCATGACGGGTGGCCAGGCGGTGCAGATGGTCAAGGCCGGGCTGGAGGCCATCTACCTGTCCGGCTGGCAGGTCGCGGCCGACGCCAACCTGGCCGAGCAGGTCTACCCCGACCAGAGCCTGTACCCGGCCAACAGCGTCCCCGCGGTGGTCCGCCGGATCAACAACGCGCTGCTGCGGGCCGAGCAGGTCCAGCGGCTCGACGGCGGGGCGGCGCGGTCGCTGCTGGTCCCGGTCGTCGCCGACGCCGAGGCCGGCTTCGGCGGGCCGCTCAACGCCTACGAGCTGGCCCGCGCGATGATCGAGGCCGGCGCGGCCGGGATCCACTTCGAGGACCAGCTCGCCTCCGAGAAGAAATGCGGCCACCTCGGCGGCAAGGTGCTGGTCCCCACCCAGGCGTTCATCCGGACCCTGCAGGCGGCGCGGCTGGCCGCCGACGTGGCGGGCGTCCCCACCGTCCTGATCGCCCGCACCGACGCCCTGGCCGCCACCCTGCTGACCTCCGACACCGACGAGCGCGACCGCCGGTTCCTCAGCGGCGAGCGCACCGCTGAGGGCTACCACCTGGTCCGGCCGGGCCTGGACGCCGCCGTCGCGCGGGCGCTGGCCTACGCCCCCTACGCCGACCTGCTGTGGTGCGAGACGTCCACGCCGGACCTGGAGGACGCGCGCCGCTTCGCCGAGGCGGTCCACGCCCGGTTCCCGGGCAAGCTGCTCGCCTACAACTGCTCGCCGTCGTTCAACTGGCGCCGCCACCTGGACGACGCCACCATCGCCAGGTTCCAGAAGGAGCTGGCGGCCATGGGCTACCGGTTCCAGTTCATCACCCTGGCCGGCTTCCACGCCCTCAACGCCTCGATGTTCGAGCTGGCCCACGGCTACGCCGCCGAGGGCATGCCCGCCTACGTCCGGCTGCAGCAGCGCGAGCTCGAGCTGGAGCTGGAGGGCTACACCGCCACCAGGCACCAGCGGGAGGTCGGCACCGGCGTCTTCGACGCGGTCGCCGGCGCCATCTCGGCCGGCGGCGCCTCGACCCTGGCCCTGGCCGGCTCCACCGAGCGCCAGCAGTTCTGACCGTCGCCAGACGTCGCTGCGTCATCCTCCCTACGCAATCTGAGGGGTGTAAAACCGGCAGGATCAGGTAGGATGCCGCCGGATCGGTCGATTGGGGGCGAGCGGCGATGTCCAACGGCGGCTGCGCGGCGTTCCGGATCAGCCGGCGTGCCCCGATCGCCGTCCTCCTCGCCCTCGTCGTGGTCCTCGCCGGCGCCGCCGGCGCGGCCGCAGCTCCGGCGCCGCCCGATGCCACGCTGGTCGCCAAGGCCAAGGCGCTGCAGGCCAAGCTGGACGCCCAGCACACCGCGATCGAGCGGCTCACCGAGCGGCTCAACGGCATCGACGAGCAGCGCCGGGTGATCCAGGCCAGCCTGACGACCGCGCGGGCCAGGCAGCAGGCCGCCCAGGCCGAGCTCGCCGCCGCCCAGCAGCGGCTGGACGAGCAGGCACGGGCCACCTACATGCAGGGCCCCCAGTGGCTGCTGTCGGAGCTGGTCGGGGACGGCGGCTCGCCGGACCCGTTGCAGCGGCTGCCGCGGCAGAAGGCGGCGCTGGAGGCCTCCAGACGACCCTCAAGGGGATCGACAAGAAGCTCGCCGGCTACCTGGAGGCCGAGCGCGCCCGCGCCGAGGCGGCCAGGCGGGCCGCCTACGCCGGCTACATCTCCGGGGTGGGGTCGGTGCAGTCCTGGCTGCGGGCCGGCCCGCTGGCCAGGGCGGCGGTCCGCTGGGCGCTGGCCCAGCTCGGCGACCCCTACCGCTGGGGCGCGGCCGGCCCCGACAGCTTCGACTGCTCGGGGTTGACCAGCTCGGCCTACCGCGCCGCCGGGACCGCGATCCCGCGGACCTCGCGCGCCCAGTGGAACGCCGGCCCCCACGTCGACGTGTCGAACCTGCTCCCCGGCGACCTGGTCTTCTACGCCGACGACACCCGCGACCCGGCCACCATCCACCACGTCGGCCTGTACATCGGCAACGGCCTGATGGTCCATGCCCCCCACACCGGCGCGGTGGTGATGGTGGCCTCGATCTGGCGGGAGGGCTACATCGGCGCCACCCGTGTGGTCCCCGGCGTCCCGCGTCCCGGTGCCCCGCTGCCGCCCCCGACCGCGCCGCCGCCGACCAGCCCGACGCCGCCACCGCCGCCGACGATGACGACCGCCCCGACCACCACCACCGGGACCAGGACCACCACGGCGCCGACCACCACCGCGCCGGGGTCCTCGACCACCACCACCGCCGGGACCACCACGACCGGGACCACGACCACCACGGCGGCCCCAACCACCACCACCGCCCCAACCACCACCGAGGCACCCACCACCACCGCCGCGGCGGCGACCACCACCGAGCCCCCGACCACCACGGTCCCACCGACGAGCACCTAGCAAGCGGTCGGCCGGCCGAAGACCCGGACTGACCTCAGTCAGCTCCATCGGGTCGAAGCCCGGAGCCAGCCGCTGCGGCTACGCCCTGGCTATGTCCAGACCTGTGAAACGGACTTGACGGTCAGATCACCATATCGGGACCTAGCCGCGTTTCATGAGGTCCAGTTCGAGCCAGTGAGCCAGGTCCTTGATCTCGCCATCCACTGCGGCGGTCATGGTCCTGTCGAAGGGCACGTCCTGGTGGATCGCGTCGACCCGCAGCACCCCGGCGTCGCGGTCGGCGGTGGCGTCGAGCTTCCCCACCAGCCGGTCGCCGTACAGGATCGGGAGCGCGAAGTACCCCCAACGGCGCTTGGCGGCGGGCTTGTACATCTCCAGCTGGTAGTCGAACCCAAAGAGCTCGACCGTGCGCCTGCGGTCGTGGATCAGCCGGTCGAAGGGGGACAACAGCGCCGCACGCCCCGAGAACGGTTGGCCCAACAAGGAAGAATCGACTCGCCACGTGCCCTTGACACCCTCCACCACGGCCGGCACGCCCGCCTCGCCCACGTCCACCGGCTCGACCGGGCATTCCGGTCCCCGGGCGCGCGCGATGCCCAGAGCCCGCAGCCGCCGCTCGTTGCGGATGCGCAGCGCCTCATCCCTTCCGACCACCGGGTCATCTGGGTAGACCCGGGTCGCCAGGTCCCACAGCCGGTCGCCGCCCCGGCGTCCAGCGATCGCGACCTCGCCCCGCAGCACCATGAGCTCCAGCAGTTGCGTGACGTTGCGGTTGTTGGTCCACCCGGTCGACCGCCACGGCACCTTGCAGGTGTCCGGAAGATCGCGCGACGGCAGCGGCCCCGAGGAGCCAAGCCGATCGAGGATGTCCAGACGACACGCGTCGTTGGCCCGCACCCAGTCGCGCTGGGACGCCCGCCAGCCGGGCAGCTCCCCGCGCTCGGCCCACTCCCAGTGCGCCATGTCCGCGCGGTAGAGCGCCAGGTCTTCGCTGGGCCGGATCATCGCCCGCAGTTCGAGCAGCGTCCGGTCCGCAAGTGCGGTGCCCAACTCGGCTGGCGGGTACGACGACCCAAGGCGGCTCCAGGCCACGAGATCGGCACTGGGCGCGATCGCGGCGGTCGGATCGAGCTGGAGCAGCGTCAGCTGGCGCACCACGTCAAGCAGCTCGGTCGGCCGCGGGCGATCCAAGAGCTGCGCGCGCACGGCAATGCGGCGCGCGTCGAGACGGGAGAGCTCGTGGACGGCCACGACTCGAGGTTATCGGACGGGTCCGACCGGAGGCCACCGTCCGATCGGAGCCAGATGTTGATCGCGGTGATGTGGACGGTGGCTTCGTGGCGCACCGCGAGTTTGTCGTGGTCTCGGCGTCGAACGCCGGTGGCCGCCCGCCCGTGCAGCACCGCTGGGGCGGTACCCTGCGACTGGCGAGGATCAAGCAGCGTCTGCAAATGAGGCGAACGTTGCTCGAAGAGGCAATATCATCCGACACCACGGACGCGGTGGCCGCCCTGGTCGACGGCGAGCCGTGGGACCTGGACCGCCCGCTCGACCGCCCGCTCGACCACGACATCACCCTGGCCCCGCTGGCCGCCGCCAGCGACCAGGGCCGCGCGGTGCTGCGCCACTCCACCGCCCACGTGCTCGCGCAGGCCGTGACCGACCTGTACCCGGACGCGAAGTACGCCATCGGCCCGCCGATCGAGGACGGCTTCTACTACGACTTCGACGTGCCCGAGCCGTTCACCCCCGACGACCTGGAGCGGATCGAGGCCCGCATGCGCGAGATCGTCGCCGAGGGCCAGCCCTTCCGGCGCGAGGAGCTGTCCCGCGCCGACGGCCTGGCGCTGTTCCAGGACCAGCCCTACAAGCGCGAGATCATCGAGGCCACCGACGAGGACGAGGGGGCCGGCCCGCAGGTCTCGGTGTACCGCAACGGCGGCTGGGTCGACCTCTGCCGCGGCCCCCACGTGCCGAGCACCCGCGCGATCCCGGCCTTCAAGCTGCAGCGGGCGGCGGGTGCCTACTGGCGCGGCGACGAGGCCCGCCCGCAGCTCCAGCGGATCTACGGCACCGCCTGGGAGTCCGAGGAGGCGCTGGCCGCGCACCTGCACCGCCTGGAGGAGGCCGAGCGCCGCGACCACCGCCGCCTCGGCCTGGAGCTGGACCTGTTCCACTTCCCGCCCGAGGTCGGCAGCGGCCTGCCCGTGTTCCATCCCAAGGGCGGCCTGGTCCGCAAGCTGATGGAGGACTACTCGCG
>WNFU01010853.1_pt1 | contig 14052 bp, 20 predicted proteins | sample 5400121 | NCBI WGS metagenome assembly WNFU01 (sample SAMN13153360, study PRJNA577476) | soil metagenome | isolation source: 100 cm soil or saprolite under grassland replicate 1 | place: USA:California | collected 2016-06-15
AAAAGGACCCTCACGACGGAAGGAGGACAAGCTCGACAGCTAACCGATCGCCCAGCGTCGCTCCGCTCCGATCATGATGCTCCGATCCGGGCGTTCACGATCAAGCGATCTGGGTGTTCAGCATGACCGAAATGCGCACCCCACCGGAGGCCGGCGAGCGTGCAGCAGCCCATGAAGGGCAGCCACCGGGGCGCGGCGGCCGCGCAAGTCGCGAAGAGCTGCGGTCCTTCCTCCTGGCGGAAATACGTGATCTGGCCCTGCCGCGCGCGCTTCGACGGATAACGGTTCATGTAGTCCTTGAGGTCTGCCGCCGGGTTCGGGCCCGGCAGCCCGTGCTTGCGGATCATAGCCCGGTAGAAGCGCTTGAGCGGGCTCCGGATCTGCTCCTGCACGGCCAGCGAACGGGCCGTGAACGCGCCGTCAGTCGTAGTCGTGCGCAGGTAGTCCAAGACGGCGCCGATCATCTGCTCGGTGACCTGGTCGATTCGCAGGTCGCCGAGGGCGCGACCGTCCGGCAGCGCGAAATCGTAGACGTGGCTCTTGAGCCGGCGGGCATAGGTGCTCGGCGTGGAGCCCGTCCATTCACCCTGCGCGGCCATCTGGTTGATGAACGCCGGAAGCGCATCGCGAAGGCGGGGCCACGTGGGCGTCTGAGCAGGGGACGCCGCGGCCCGGGCCGTTCGGATTGCCTCCACGACGTTGAGGCCGGCGAGCTCCTGCTTGTGGATCTGCCGGACCAGGTCGCGCGCGTCCTGCTCGGAGTAGACGGTCTTGAACTCGCGGGCGTTGTCGAAGTGGACCGTGACCAGCCAAGAATGAGCATGACCGCGGGGAGCGTCCTTGCACCGTTTGCCGTACCGGCAGCGCCGGCGAGCCGTGGCACCCATCAGCGGCCTCCTTTCCGGGAGAGGAACTGCTGGAGCGCCTGCGCGACGACGTCCTGCAGGTCGAGGTCCGCGTCCACCGCATGGTGCTTCGCACGCTTCACGAGGGATGCCGGAAGCCGGAGCGTGACCTTCGCGAGCTCGTCTGCCATCGCCGCCTCCTAGGTGTGGGTGTGAACCTGTTAGGCAGGAGTGTATGGCTATACGGCAAGCCGTGTCAAGAGGAAGCGGTCAGGCCGAGCTCACGCAGCGCGCGGGTCAGGCTCGGGCGGCCGCGCGATCGGTAGTGCTCCATCCAGGCGTCGAACTCGCTGCGGCGGACCAGGATCTTCCCGGGGAGCCGGTAGCAGGGGAGGGCCTGATCGGGCGGGAGGTCCGTGAACTGGCGGAGGCTCCGCACGCTGAGGCCGGCATAACAAGCCAGCGCCTTGAGGCTCAGGAACGGGTCCAGGGGGATGCTGACGGCCACCTGATCGGCCAGGATCCCCCGGATCTGCGCGACGTGATGCCTCACGGGGGCCGGCTTTCTGAGGACGGTGGATCCTCGACCCGCTTGACGTCCAAAATCATCGGGAGCTCAGCGCCGGGCTGGGCCAGCGCGGTACGTGTCGCCGGCGTCGCTTGGTCGAGCATCGCTGAAAGAAGGGCTCGGGCCTCGGCGTCAGTCACGGTGGCGTGAGCGTGCAGATGCAGTTCCTGGCGCCGTTCAACGAAGTCCTCGGGGCGATGCTTCTTGGCTATCACGATGTTCGCGATGACGTTGTGCTTGTCCGTCGCCAGGCGGTGCAGGTTCTCCTCGATCGAGTCGGCGAAGTCCTGCCGGGCGTCCTCCACCTTGGCGGCAAAGGCGGGGTCGGCCGCCTCGAGCCGGAGGACCGTGTCGTGTGAGACTCCCGCCGCGGCGGCGGAGCGCCAGCGGACGCCGGTCTTTCGGTAGGAGGTCAAGAAGCGCTCGGGCCAGTCCGCCGGCACCGGGGGGCCTGGGCGACGCTTCTTTTTGGCTGACGCTGATACGGTTCCTGAATCGGACTGTGCGGGTTCTCCGTGGAGCTGGCGCACGTGTTTCCCGTTCCCCGCTGCCAGGCGTTCCCCGGCCTTGCACCGCCGGGCGCCCCGCTTGTAGGCCGCTCGACAAGAGGCGCACCAGCGCTGACCGGGGTACCGGGGGTTGATTTTGCACTTGCCGCAGACGGATGACCTAGCCATAGGTCTTGAGCAGAGTCGGACGGGCAGTCGTGGGAGGGGGGGCGAACGACCGAACGCCCCCTATAGAGAGAAACTGTTCGTTCGCCCCCTTCCGGGGGTTAAGTAGCCCCCCGGGAGGGAAGGGGGTCGAACAAGATTGTTCGCCCGTTCGCCCGAACAGTGTTCGCCCCCTCATTGCGGCAGCCCCCACCGGCCCCGCCCCTGCTCGTCGTTATCGAGGCGGACAACGGCGCGCTTGACCCTCAGGGCTCGGAGCTTCGCGGCCACGGAGTCCTGGCTGGCGCCGATGTGCTCGGCGACCTCATCCACGGTCAGGGCGCCGCCGGCGAGGGCCGTCAGGATCCGCTTGGGGAGCGAGGCGCGCACGACGAGCTCAGGCTCCTGCGCAATATCCATGGGGGCCAACTGGATCGAGTCTGCATCGAAGCGGAAGCGCAGGCCGGGATGGCTGACCAGGCGGCCGCTATTGACCTTGCGGTGGTAGAGACCCATGCGAAGCTCATCGCTGTCCTCGTCCTGGGCGCCGCGGATCTCCCAGACGTTGCGGCCGAGGTTCTGGATGAACACGGACCCGAACGGGCGGGTGGGGCCGCTGCGCTGCTCGGCGGAGACCTTGGAGACGTGGGCCAGGGCGAAGCGCGTAGTCTGGCTGAAGGAGCGGAGCGCGGTCAGGGTGCGGACGGCTGCATCGGGGCTTTCAGGCTCCGCGCCGCTGGCGGGGGCCAAGCTATCGACGATGACGAGGCCGATCTTATGCTCACTGATGACGGCACGGACGGCGCTCGCCTCCTCGAGCAGGGGGCGCGTCATCTCGCGATACAGGATGGGCGGCGCCTCCCTGACCCCGGCGCCGGCGAGTAGCTTGAAGAGGCGGTCCTCGTGTTCCTCCTTGGTGGATTCCCAGTCCAGGTACAGGACGCGCACGGGCTCGCTCGCCGGCGCGATTCCGGGCAGCGGAATCCCGGTGGCGACGACGCCCACCGCGAGCCCGAGCAGGCTCTTGCCATGGCCGCCGTCGGCAAAGGCCACGTTGCTCTCGCGGCGTACGAGGAGCTTGGGGATCAGGAAGCGTTGCGCCTCCGGGCGGAGCCGGGGCATGAGGCAGATAAAGGGCGAGCTCGCACGGAACGCTTTGGCGCCCTCGTAGCAGAGCGTCTCGAGGATCGGACGCCATGGCAGGCCGCGGTCGATGTCCTTGAGCTTGCGCACGACGTTTTCTCGCCCGCTGGTCGAGGTGAGGTCGAGGCGCGCCCAGTGCACCGGCACTCCACCGAGCGTGATTGCCAGTTCCGCCGTGATCCCCGCGGCATGGTCGCGGCCGTGGGTGAGGAGGGCCTCGACTGTGAGAGCCGGCCAGGTCACCCGCACTGCGTCCCCAACTAGAGCGATCTCGGGTGGGTCCGGCTGTCCCGCGCTCAGTGGCTCGCGCGTGAGCGTCGTAAACTCGGGCGTTGCCATGGCGGAGACCGGCGGCTCGTCGGCTTTGGTGGTCATCGTGTGGACTCCGAGGGCAGCAGCACGACCCGCGGCCGGGCACCGCGCGCAGTGAGGGCCGCGCCAAAGCGCTGGATGGCGCGCGCCACGTTCGGGTTCGTCTTGTAGTCGCCGTCGGGGAGCACTTCCACGATGCGCCCGCGGAGCCGGATCGCGTCGAAGTCTGGGAGCAGCCGCCGCTCGACCTTGGCGTGCCAGCCCTCGACGCCACAGAAGCCGACCGTGGGCAAGCCGCGCTGGGCGACGTGGAGGGCCTTTTTTTCGCCCTCGACCACCCACAATGGCGCCTCGCTCTCGAGCACTTCGGAAAGACACGCGGCGATGAAATACAGGCGCGGCGGGCTCTTCTTCGGCTGGAGGTACTTGATGCTGTGCCCGTCCGCGCTGGTGAGCGTTGGGAAGATCTTGACCCGCACGTGGTCCATGAAGCCGCCAGCCGGCGAGCGGAACGGAAACAACAGCGCCGAACGAACAGCCGGCAAGTCGAAGCCCAGGACGTAAGCGATCATGGAAGGCGGGACGCTACGGATGAATTGCGCCGTGAGTGTCTCGTCGGTGAGCCCGCTCTTGCGGAGATCCTCGAGGTGCTCGGGTGCAAGCGCGCCATCATAGAGGCGGGAGATGAGATGCTCGAGATGAGCATTCACAGGCCACCCCGTCGGCGGCGCGTGTAGAAGGTCGGATTCTCGATCTCGTGGGCGTCCCGGCCCAGCCGCAGGAACCAGGGGCCCACGCACTCGGCATGGACGACGATGATCCCGTCCGGGCCGCTCCACGCGACAGCAGGATCTTGAGTCGGCAGCTCGCAATAGAAGCACGCCCGCCCGATCGCGGTGAGGACGATGCCGCCGTCGCCAGGGATCGGGCCTGTAAGGCTCACCGCCGACGGCTCCGCTGCGAGTCGGGATAGATCAGCCGCCGAAGAGTGTCGAGATCCTTCGAGCCGAGACGGCGGTGGCCATGAAGGTCTCGTGGAATCTGGACGAGCCCCCGACGGTCGAGACGTCGCAACATCGTGGGCGAGATCCCAAGACTTCGGGCGGCCTCAGCGATTCGCATGGGCCGAGTTTGGTCAAGATCGGCGGGGTTATCAATGCCGAGATAGCTACAGAAGGGCTACGAGAGGCGCAGGGCTCGAACCGTGATCGCCCGGGGGCGATTCTTTGCTCCGAGCGCCGTCACCAGGCGGCCTGCCTGCGACACGTCGTCCAGCAGATTCGCTACTACCTTCGCCCACGGAAAGTGGGGCCGCAGTCGGCATCCGAACGGGCTCTCTAGGGAACTCGCTTGCTCGAAGATGTCTCGGCATCGCGCGACAACATGGTCCAACCCTGGCGACGGTGGGCGACCCCCTGGCTTCGGGAGGCGGTCGAACGAGAAAGCGCGCTCGTGCGCCTCTCGCATCGCCGACATGCGAACGGCAACCATAATCTGCACGTTGGCTGCCTCTCCGGTCGGGTTGCTGAATCGCGTTCGCCTGATCGTCGCCTTCGCTTTCCTGGTCAGCGCCTTTGGGGGTGCGTGGGCTTTGGCGCTCTGATCGAGGAGGATCGCGCTGGCGAAGATATTGCTTAGTATGCGCACCAGGGCATCATTCGCGGCCGGAATCCGAGCATCATCGCGAGGGCGCCATTCCGTGGACCACTGAGCCCACTTTTCGCCGATCTTCGGCTGGACCTCTCCGCGAAGAGCGTTCCAGCGCCACTGCCACGCCCTACCGCCGACCGCGTGAGGATCAGACTTCGAACGCTTGCCCACACTCCCCCCGGAGGAGCTCCCCGACAGAACGCGCCGGCCAGGCCGTCGGGTGCGGCTCTTCGGGCTGCAGGCCCTAGGCCGGGGCGTAGAACTTAGTCTACGACAACAGGAGCGCGCGGGACCGTACCGGCCGTGTTCGTCGAGCTAGCGGGGGGAGCGGTGCACGGCTCTGGCCGCTCCGAGAGGGGGTAGCTCGGCGCGATTGGTCGCGCTCTGCTAGACTCCCGCCCAGCCTGTAAGATCGGGCACTACACGCCTGGAAAGGAGCCTGAAATGCGTTCGATCGTGGCCATCATGATGACGGGGGCCGTGTTCGCGACGGGCGGTTGCACGGACGCAGTCCGCGCCAGTAAGGGGCAAAGCTCGCAGTATTACGCCAAGCCCGGAGCGACCTGGGAGAGTCGCGATGCGGATTGGCAGGCCTGTGGGGGCCGCGGCGCGTCGCTGATCCTGTGGAATCCCGTCTGGGAGGACGTGAGCGAAATCCGGGCTTGCATGCTTGGCAAGGGCTACGGTCAGAGCACGACGGCCGGTGAGCCGGACAGCCTTGCGACAAAGTCCGTGCGTTGAAGGCCGGGGACGGATACCCATGACGAGATGTTGGCCGTATATCGCAGTTACCCTGCTCTGCTCCGTGCTCGCTGTCGCCACGCCGACCTCTGCCGAGTGCGCGTGGGTAGTCTGGACGGCCGTCTTTCTGTCTAACCAGCGTGACCTCGTTTCCTACACGCGCGGTCCTGCCTATCTTTCCGCGCGGGAGTGTATAAAGCCACTCGACACGGAGGCGGCGCGTTGGCGGGAACTCGTCTCGCAACCGAAGCCGCTGACGTCTGCTAAAAGGGTAGAGCGAACCGAGTCGACGGAGTTATTCGTGTGGCGAGAGGGCGGAGCCGACGTATATCGGTGTTATCCCGACACCGTGGACCCACGTGGGCCGAAGGTAGGCAAGTGATCGTGTTGACGGCGGAGCTTCCAGCGGCATGAGCGACGAGGCCCGCGAGCTCCACCGGATCGTCAGCGCGAGCGTGCGCGATATGCTCGACGCCTACCGGATCCAGGCGTCGGCGGGGGCTGGTGACCGACAAGGCCCTCGAGGCGATCATCTTCCGTGCGGCGCATTCGGTCGTGCACAGCCTTGCCCCGTATCCTGCCGCGCAGCGGGCCGCGCTTCTGCCGAACGTCGTGCGGCTCCTGCTGGCGGCTTTCCTTGAGGACGTGGCGGGCGCGGCCAGCTCGCCCGAGGCGGCGAAGGAGGACTGATGCTAGAGAGCAGGATTGATTGGACGTGGCAGAGCGGGAGCGGTGATTCCGTGCAGATTGGATACATGAACTGCAACGGCCAGCGATGTTGTGGTCATCGAGCCGTCCCTGGGACCGACTATGAGCAGTACGCCTACAAGCTGGAGTGCACCAAGTGCGGATACGTGTATGGAGCAAATGGCACGGACGTGCACGAGCGCCGATGCCCGGAGTGCCAGCGCGGAGCGCCTGGGATTCGCTACTGGAAGGTCCCCGACACCGTGGACCCACGTGGGCCGAAGGGAAAGTAGTGGAGACGATCGCCTCGATCTTCGGCGCTTTCTACCTCGAGCGGCGCCTCTGTGCCGGGTGTGGCGCGGTGGCATCGTGGAACGCGCAGTGACCGACCGCCTGGTTGCGTACCTCGAGCTGGCAGACCGCGTCTGCTTGGTCTCTGAGGACATCATGGCGAAGACGAGCGAGCATCCCGTCGGTGAACCGGATACTCGAGCTGACGTGCTTGCCGCTCTCGCGCTCAAGATAGATGGCGCCTTTCGGGCTCTCGTCGAAGACTGCCGGGCCGCGCGGGCAGAGGCGATGCATCACCTAAAAACGATTGCTGAGGCCTTCATCTACTTCTTCGTTGTTGCGAAGGACCCGAGCCAGCGCACGGCAGAGAGAATTTTGGCCGATGCCGTGGCGGAGGAGCACCTAAAGCGACTCCGGAAGATTGATGGTGACGCGGCCGAGATTCGGAGTTGGACGGAATTTCGCGACGCCTTCCGTCAGGAGGCAGGTCGGCTGACCTATCTTGAGGTGCTAGCGAAGGAGCACAGCGAAGCGCTGCACGGGTGGTACGGGCGCGTCTATCGCTTGGCATGTCAGCCGGCGCACATCGCCGACCTCCTCCTGTGGATGCCTGATGGGCAAAAGATCCACATCGGCCCAAAGGCGGCGCGAGGGCAGGCGACCATCGCGATCGAATACGGTCTAGAGATCGCTCTCCACCTTCTCGATTTCATCAACCAATCGAACGCGATAGGGCTACGCGTTCCGACCGATGACTTCCGCCGCTCACTGGAGAGCATTCGGGGGAGCGACGAGGCTGCGGAAGCTTAGGCCGGGGCGCGGAAGTAGCCTAGCCTAGTGCCTGCGCTCGATTTGCCACAGAGCATCGCAGGCGGCGTGGAGGCGGACGACTTGACCCGCAGCCCAGAAGCGTGCGGGATCGGAAACAGGTTGTCCGGCTGAACGATAGTATCCAGACGGAAGCACGTATCCCCCGCGCGGTAGAACAGCGAGCTGCTGCGTCCCGAGCCCAGACGTCGTCGACGCTCAGCATTGGGGACGCTGCAAGAAGGCCTGCCAGCCATGCGTCTTGCCGAAGGCGTCAACGTGCCAGCCGACGATGCCCTTGCTGAACCTTGCTATGCCTCGGGCGTGGGTCTCCACCGCCCCGGGGAAATCGATCGTGCGGAAGGAAATGTGGGATCGTCTTAGCTTAAACCCGTGAGACTTGCCGTTGACATCGACGTAATCGCCTACGATCAGCTTGCGCTTGATCCCGTAGACCATGGTGCTGAGGGCGCCCGGAATGTCGAGCGTCCCGCCGCTCACAAAGCCGTGGTGAGTGCTGCAATCGGAGAAAGAGCCCCCAATCCTAATACGGTGGTGCGATAGGTGGTGCCCTGCAATCGTGAAAAGCTGGGTGCCGCACAAGCCGCCGGGGGCATCGAGTGTCTGGAAGGCGCCGTCCTTCAGGAGGTAGCCGTGGTCGAGAGCATCGGCATCGGTGTAGTGGCCGACGATCCGACCATCGCGGTCGATGGCCGAGGCAACAGTGGCCGTGGCGCCGGGGACGTCGATCGTGGTGATTTTGCCTTCAGGACTGAGCCGGAAGCCGTGGGAGATGAAATTGGCATCCGTATACCGACCGACGATCCTCTTCTGGGTGTTGATCCCGCGCGCCTCGGTCTCGAGGGCGTTCGGAACGTCGATCGGCGTGACGGCACCGTTGGGGTCTCGGCGGAAGCCATGGAGCCCGTTAGCATCTCGGTACGCGCCTACGATCACGCCCTCGTTCACCCCGAGGGCCATGGTCTCTATGGCCCCCGGGACGTCGATTTGGGTGAAGCAGAACCTGGCGGCGACCGGGGATGACGAGCCTGCCAAGAGGCTCAAGGTAAGGACGGTCAGGATGAGCGGCCGTCTAGGTGAGACACGAATCCTTCGCGTGAAGAATGCCATGGCGGTTCCTCCTCTTGTCAGAGCGGGCCCGGCAGGAGAGCGCTTGCGGCGGGGATGAAACCGTTCGCCCTATCTCCTTCCTGCCTCCGGCACGGCACGCGGAGCGTATGGAGGGCAGCCGGGATTATGAGGATCCTCGAGAGGGGCTGTCAAGGCGGGAAGTGGTCCCTACTGCGTACCGAGAGGGTAGCCCTCGCGGACCTCAGCTACCGCCAGGCGGTCACGGCCGCCGGCACCGGCTGCATGGCCTCGCAGTCCTTCCCCGGCTATCCGGGGAGACACATGCGAGTCAGGACCTCCTGGCCGGCTGCGTTCTTGCCGATGTAGGCCGACCCACTCGGGCCGCCCGGCCCGCGCGCCCCGACGCCAACGCAGCCGGTCACCACGAGGCCCAGTATCGTCACGAGCGCCGCGGTCTTCATGGATCTCTCCTGCCAGCGGCGCTGGTGCGCGCCGGAATGGGCCGCTGGGGGGCGCGGCGGCGCCGAGAGGGCTCGGACCTCGGACGCCGTACGATCGCGCGCCACGGCCGCACGGCTTAACCCACAGCGCCAAGGCGCGAGGGATCCGGAACCGCACGCGCTCTTTTGCGGGGCTCGCGGAAATTTTGCGCAGTCGTTTTGCTGCGACTGGGACTCCTCTCGACTCGGGCTCGTGCCTGCGCCAGACGCCAGTACCGGAGTCCCAGACGACCTCGATCGGTCCCCCGGGGGTGGGGGGAGGGACTACCGTGTTGCGCCGGGTTGCGTGGGATGTCACGGTCTGCTGTATTCTGCACACCGTGAGGCTTCAACATTCGGGAACTTATGGGCAAGAGCAGGACGAATCCCTTACCCTCCACCATTGCTCCGTAACGTGTTGAAGTCGCTGTAAAAGAAGCCCTTCTGCTACGTGGCTGCTACGTCAACCTGCTACGTAGGAGGAGGGCTTCTTCATGCGATCATGACCCATGCTGATGCAGCGCGGCTCCACATGGTACTTCAGACGTACGGTGCCGCTCGCACTGCGCCCGCTCATGGAAGGCCGGCGCGAGTTGTGGCGCTCCCTGAGAACGTCGGACTTCGAGGAGGCCAAGCTGCGGAGCCTTCGAGAAGGGCAGGAGGTCGAGCGCCACTTCCAGGCCCTCAGGAAGCAAGCTGAACGCGCACAGGCTGACCCACACTCTCCGAAGACGAGCAGTGGAGACGCAGCCAAGCCCTCACAGTGGCCGGGGAGGATGACGGTAGCTTCGAGTCCACCCGCCGACTGGAAGAGTCGCTTGACGCCCAGCTCGACGCACTAAGTAGCGCTGTCGAGGATCACCGCGCATCGTTGCGTCTCCAAGACACGAGGATTGTGAGTGCCCTGCTGGACGAGGTTCTACAAGAGCAAGGGCTTCACGTGTCGCCTCAACGTCGCCGGGACTTCGCCTTGGCCCTTCTCAAGGCCCACACCCGCGTACTTGAGGTGGGCGTGAAACGGAGCCAGGGTGGGGAGGTAGTCTCCGAAGGTGTAACTGTGGGCGGTCTGCTGGACGCCTACCTGACGGAGCGGAAGCTAGCCTCGAAGTCAGAGGCAGAGGTCCGCGCCTGTTACCGTCGCTTCGCTGCTATCGTCGGAGAAGACACGCCGGCTCGCGGGGTCAGCAAGCAGGACTGTCGAGCCTACAAAGAATCCCTGCTGGCCGCGCCGTCGAATCGCTCACTGTCCAAGGATGGCAAGCTCTCGCCCAAATCCATCAAGAAGCTCCTGGGCATTGTGGCGACGATCTGGCGGTATGGCGTATCGCAAGGGCTACTCGACAACAACCCATTCGATGGAATCACCCGCGTTGTCAGAGGGGATAGTGCGAGCGTAGAGCGGAGGTTGCCCTATGACGCCTCAGACCTTCAAGTGATTCGGCTCTGAGAACTTTGCCATGCTGACAGGAGCCAAGCGATGGCTTCCACTGATTGCGCTCTACTCGGGCTGTCGGATCGAGGAGGGAGCCGGCTTACGTGTGGTTGATATCAAGAAGACTGAGGGTGTGCTGTGCTTCGACTTCGTTCCCCATGGCAGGCGAGGTCTCAAGGCGGCATCCTCTCGTCGTCGGGTGCCTGTCCATGGGAGCTTATGTCACGGTAATGGGGCTCAAGGGGGGCCACCGCCGCAGGAGGGTGTAATGTTGCCTATCCGCCGCTGATGAGGCTGCCTATGAACCGTCGATTGCTAATCCCAACCGTAACGGCCATTCTTCTTGTTCTCGGGCCTACTGCCGCTGTTCCGCAGGGATTAGAACAACACTTCCTCAACAGCGCCGCTCTGATCACGAATGGAAAGTCGGTGGGCAGCGGTTTCTTCATGCTGCACGAACTTGCTCGTAACCTCACCACTGGTAAATCCACATATGCGATCTTCCTGGTAACGAACAAGCACATGCTGCCGCCGGAGACGGCAACGACATCTGCGCCCGGTCCACGTGATATCAGTGTCCGCCTAACCGTTCGAAAGGACGATGGCACAGTCGAGGTTAGGGACCTCACTGTCCCAATCGTTGGCCCTGACGGAAAGCGCTTGAATTCGGTCGCGTACCACCCCGCCCAGGCAGTGGATGTAGCGGTAGTTGACGTAGGGAGCCTGTTAAATGAGCAGCAGCGTGCGGACCTGTTCTTCCGAGTTACTCCGTCGCGTAGAGCAGTAACGAGCGAACTTCTCGTGCACAAGGACGACTTGAAAGCAGCCGCAATCGGGATCGGTACTCAGATTTACCTTCTTGGCTTTCCCGCCGGAATATTCGAGCGGCGCAATATCTCTCCGATACTGCGGGTGGGAATCATCGCAACAGAACCAGATCAAGACTTTGCCTTCAACGACCAACTGCGTGCAGCGGACAAGGACCTCCCAGACGCACTGCGCGGGTTCTTGATCGACGCAAGTGTCTTTCCGGGGTCGAGTGGCAGTATGGTGGTCCGGAGAACAGATATTGTCCCAGGGTTCTCGCCCGGCGGAAAGCAGTCGGTTCCATACATACTGGGAATTGTATCGGCATCATTTTCCATAAACGACGTCGAACTGGGAAGCATGCAACGGATGGGTCTCGGCATCGTGTACAACGCTGAGACCATCAGGGAAACGATGGAAGTGTTGCTCAAACCAAGAGGGAGTGTGACGCCCTAGGTTCGGTGGCGCTCATGGGCCGCGATGCTCCATCCCAAAGATGTCTAGACGTTCAAAGTCATCTAAACCCCCGGCTTTTTGAACATAGAATAGATAAACTGACCGACGTAAACACCAAAAGCACCTTCAAGAAGTCCGACGAGCACTTTGAATTGGTCAAAATTGGTGAAAGCTATTTTGTAGGACCAGAAGATGACTGCTGCTGCCACAACGGCCACAAAAAGAGCCGGCATGAAGAAAGAAAGGATCTGATACGCGACACTGAGCTCTTCCTCCCTCGGTGGACACCTCAAAACCGGCCATAGGTCGACACCTCAAAACCGGCCATAGGAGCGGGCGCTCAAGGCCGGATGTGTTGTAGCGCGTTCTTGCCGGGAGAGCAAGCGGCGCGCCGATCACGGGGTTCGCCGAAGCGATGGCCGAGGCGGTGCAGGAGCCGGCGATCATCGGCTGCGCCGGCAGTTTGGGGGGATACCCAGATAGCGCCCCCCATCACGATCGTGGCTCCTGAGCCAAATGCGGCCCTCGGTTTCACGGTCTCTCGGCTCCTGGCGCGCGTGGGTCGCCCTGCAGCCGCGTGCGCCAGCTCCGGGGGCCGCAGGTCAGGACGTGGGCATGGTGGAGCAGCCGATCGAGCAGGGCCGTGACGGCGGCGGTGTCGCCGAGGAGCTTGCCCCAGTCTTCCACGGGCCGATTCGAGGTGATCAGCGTGGAGGCTTTTTCGTAGCGGCGCATGACGATTTCGAGGAGATCCTCGGCCGCGGTGTGCGGCAGCTTCCGCATGGCGAGATCATCGATCACGAGGAGCGGGACGCTGGTGAGCTGCGCCAGGTATGGCTTCCGCGTGCCCGCCAGCTGGGCATCCGCGAGTTCCTCGAGCAGCACGTGGGCTTCGCGGTAGAGCACGCGATGGCCTTGCTGGATCACGGCGAGGCCAATCGCTTGTGCCAAGTGGCTCTTGCCCGTGCCGGGCGGCCCGTGAAACAGGCCGTCTTCGTGCTGGGTCACGAAGCGGCCGGTGGCGAGCTCGAACACGAGGCGGCGGGGCATCTTCTTGTTGAAGTCGAAGTCGAACGTGTCGAGCGTCTTGCCGGGGTCACGGAAGCCGGCCTGTTTGATGCGGCGGGCGAGGAGCCGGTCCTGGCGGCGCAGGAGCTCGTCCTGGACGAGCGTGGAGAGGAAGTCAATCGGGGCGAGCTTGTCGGTCTGCGCCTCGAGGAGCCGCGTCTCGAGGCCGGCGGCCATGCCGGAGCAGCGGAGCTGGCGGAGGGCGCGCTGCAGTTCAACGAGGTTCATGTCGGGATCTCCTCCTGGGTTTTGCGCGCGATGACGTCGCGGTAATGGGTGAGGTCACGGATGAGCGGATCGACCTGGCGCAGGGTGAGGGGCGCCGCCGCGTGTCGCTCGAGGTAGCGCCGGACGAAGCGGTAGGTGGCGACCTGCAGCTCCAGCGCCGCGGCGCAGGCGTCGTCGACCGCGGCCGCGCCGTACGTCTTCGCGAGGGTGAGGACGCCGAGGAGGCGCCGGACGCCGGGCTCGCCGTCGTGGCGGTGGATCGCCTCGCACAGCGTGCCGACGTGAGGGCCGACACGCGCGGCGCGCGCGAGCAGCGTCAGCGTGGTGGGCGGGGTGCGCGTCGGCCGATCCTCGGGACGGATCGTGTGACGCCCGGGCGCCTGGCGGCGGTGCTCCCGCAGGAGCTCGCCCGTCGTGGGATGGAGGAGGCGGACGTGCACGCCGTCCCATTGGACCGACAGGGCATGCCCGATCCAGCCCGGCGGCGGGGCGTAGTAGGCGTACTCCACCTCGACGCAGCCGTCGAGATGGACCGTGCGGAGGCCGAACTGGTAGTAGCGAAACGGCTCCACCGGCAGCGGCAGCAGGGCCGGCCGCTCCTCGGCGAACATGGCGGCCACTTGGCGCTTGGTGGTGCCGTGGATGCGCGTGTCAGCCCAGCGGGCGTCCCAGCGGTCGAGGTAGGCTTGCGCCTCGGCGAGCGTCTCGAAGCGCAGGCCCTTGAGGGCCCCCTGCGTGTGGGCGATGGCCGACTCGACTTTCCCCTTGCGATCAGGATCCCCGACGCGACAGG
>WNFU01006551.1_pt1 | contig 14051 bp, 11 predicted proteins | sample 5400121 | NCBI WGS metagenome assembly WNFU01 (sample SAMN13153360, study PRJNA577476) | soil metagenome | isolation source: 100 cm soil or saprolite under grassland replicate 1 | place: USA:California | collected 2016-06-15
GCGTTCGGCGAGCGCCGCGGCCTGAGCCTTAAGCACGTGACAGATCTGAAGGCGCTCGCCGCTCGCCCGGAGCAAGGGGAGGAGCGCGTTTGCCTGATCGAGTGCCTCGCCGAACCGACCGACCATGACGAGGTTGTTGTTGCTTGCCGCAGCTGCGAACCAAGTCGTCCGACAAGCTCGGGCGATGTTGCCTGCGCAGACAGCGGATCTCGACACCACCCGGACATCACCAGGGCGCGCGCTCAGAACCTCGACGACCACCAAAACCGCAGAAATAAGCCAAAAACGGCTCAGCGGAGGGACGCCTCTGCATGCCCATCGGGTGGTGTTCGAGGACATGGCAGTGGTACATCTACTCGCCCGGCCCGGTCGTCCACTATCCACCGCGGAAACCGGCAACGTCGAGGCCGCGCTCAAGTTGGTCGACCGCCTCGAGCTCGACCAGTACCACTACTTGCATGCAACGCGAGCGGAGCTGTTGCGCCGGTTGGATCGCATCGACGACGCGCGCGCGGCCTATGAGCGCGCACTCGAACTCGTCCACTCGGAAGCCGAGCAGCGCTTCTTCGAGCAGCGGCTGAGAACTCCAAGACTGACCGAGACGTAGGAACAGTAAAGCCGCGGCATGGGCGGCAACTTTGGTGTCCGCTGCGCCGTGCCTTGGGAATGATCCGACGGGTGTGTTCCTACCCCGTATCGCCGCGGTCTTGACGAAGCTCGTTTCAGGTGCAACGATCATCCGGTCCAGAGGGAGCCACCCATGTACTTGCAGAGTGCAAAGGCGTATTTCGGAGTGTGGATTGCCGACGACTGGCCTTCCTTTCGCCAGATCGTCGTGGGCCAGACGCGCTGGTTGATACTGCGCCGCCTGATCGCGCTAGGACGCCACACGAACCTGGGTGAGGTCGAGCCGGCTCCGCTGGCAACAGCGCCTGCGCGCCCTCAGGCTTAAGCCTGACTCTGAGCTAGCGGATCTTCACCGGTCGGAGGGTGTTGCCGTCTACGTGCGCGGCAACCGCTCGTCAATGAACCGCTCCAGCCAACGCAACGCCGCCCGCTCGTAACGTGCCGGATCGACGTTCGCCAGTAACTCGCAGAGCGAGCCGATCACTCCACAGGCTCGCCGCCAAGCGGGCCGACGAGAAAGATTCGGCCGGGCTTGAGGCGGTAGCCGAGCCGCTCGTTGAGGCGCCGGATCGGCTCGTTGCGCCTCTCGTTTTCCGTTTGCAGCCGCTCGTAGCCCTGCTCCTTTGCCCAGGCGATCTGCGCACGCTTGAGGGCGCCGGCGATTCCACGCCCGCGCCAGTCGCGCCGCACGCCGGTCATGTCGTGGAAGGCGACGGTCGGCTGCGCGCTGTTGAGCGAGAACTTTGCGTAGCCGACCGCACGGCCGTCGGCAACGGCGACGAACGTGGCCTCCGGTCGATCACCCGCACCGCCCATGCTGTGCTGTAGCCAGTGCTCGTAGGAGGGCACGGCGTCGTGCTCTTGGCCCGGGACGTCGGGCACGGCCTGGGCGTGGACCTCATAGAGGTCGCGGGCGAGCTCGGGCCGCTCGGCCCAGGTGACGATCTCGACGCCCTCTGGCGGGTCGATGGGCGGCGGCTCGAAGCCGACGAGATCGAGGACGAGTCGGCCGTTCCGCTCGTTCTCGACGAAGCCGCGCCGCTCGGCGAAGGCGAGGCTCTCAGGGTCGTCCTCCTCGACGATCGTCTCGAGCCGGTCGATCCCCTGCTCCGCCACCCACTCCGAGGCGGATCGGTAGAGCGCGGAACCCGCGCCGCGGCGGCGCGCTCCGGCCAGCACCGTGAGGAGAAGGACGGCCACGTCCGGTCGTTCCGTGCGGATCGCCGCGAACGCGGACCCGACGGCCGCGCCGCCGAGCCAAGCGAGCTGATCCGACCACGCGCTCACCTGCTGTTTGTACGAGCGCACCTCGGCCACGCCGACCGCCTCGTGCGGCCAGACGGCGTTGTAGATCTCGATCGAGCGGAGCTCGTCCGCCTCGTTCCGGCACGGGCGAATCTCCACCACGGCGGCTAGGCGTCGCGGAGCCCGCGCTCAGCGGACTCCGGGCAGTAGAAGACGAGCCTGTCGTCCGGCCCGTCGTCAATCCAGTGCGCCTGCCACTGCTGGCGATCGAGGACTGGTAGCCAGACGCGCCGACACTCTTCGCACTGGGGAATGAGGGCGACCTGCTCGGCGCTCACAGCCGGGATCTTAGGAACGTCGCAACGGTTGTCTTGGGAGGACGCCTGTGCTCGCAAGGTCTTGCGGTCCAAGACGCAAACCGAGCGGTCTTCGCGGCCGAGCCACTCGAGGTTGGGTGAGCATTTATGAGGTCGGCGCAGCAGCCGTTTGCTCGAGCAGCGCGTCGGTCTCGGCGAGCACCGGCTTGTAGCCCATGGAGGCAAACAGGTTGCGTGCCTGACGGAGCGGCTCCTGTGCTTCGGGCCGGCCGAGAGCAGCCAGGCAGCGACCCTCGCCAAGGAGGGCGAGAGCTCGTTCGGGAACGTTCCCGAACTGCTCCCACCGGACGGCCGCTTCGGCATAGAGGGCTGCCGCGTCGGGGTGCTCACCGGCGTGCTCGGCGAGTTGCGCGCGGGCAGCGCAGAGCGCGTGCTCGTCGAGCGGGTACCGGGGCTCGAGTCGGTGGGCGAGCCGCTTGGCGAGGGCGGAGTCGCCCGCGGCGAGCGCGGTTCGTACCATCGCGGCCAGCTCTCTCGCGTAGTACGGCGTCTTTCGGGCGCCCGCTACCTGCTCGAGCTCGGCGAGCAGGGCGGATGCCCGCTCGGGCTCCTCCACCGCGAGCGCGGCGGCGGCCGGACTGAGGGCGATGACGATCATCTCGGCGGTGCCGAGCGCCCGGCCGGCCTCGATCAGCCAGTCGACAGCGAGACGAACTTCTTCGCGCTCGCCGCGCGCGAAGCGGTTCGCAAGCTCGACGGAGCGGTGCTCGAGCAGGATGAAATCGTCGCCGCTTGCCTCGGCTACGGCGGCGAGCTGGCCGGCGCGCGCAAGCGCCTCCTCGGTGCGGCCGAGCTCTGCCAGCAGGGCGGAGCAGTTGGCGTTGAGCACACCCGCCGGCTCGACGAGGCCGCGCTGCTCGCAAAAGGCGATCCCCTGCTCGAAGTCGGCCAGTGCGCGGGCTGGTCCCCGGAGGGGATAGCGGGCGATTGCGAGGTTGTTCTGCAGGATAGCGGCGTCCCTCCCTACGCCCTGCTCGACGAGTAGGCCGAGCGCCAGTTCCATGTCGACGAGGCCGTCCGCGTCGCCGAGCCAGACGCGGGCGTAGCCGCGGTAGCCGAGGGCGCGGGCGGGCTCGGGGAGGCCGAGCGTCCCGGCGAGCACGCTCGCACGGTCGGCAGCGGCGATCGCCTCGGCGTAGGCGCCGGCGATGGCGTGCGCGCTCGCGAGCTGCGCGTAGGCATCAACGAGCGCCGGCCGCGGTCTCTCCGGCTCGAGGAGCGCGACCGCCTCAGCTGCAAGCGCGAGCCACATCCGGCTATCGCCGCGGCGCAAGGCGACGCGGGAGCGGACCTGAAGCGCCCGCGCGGCCGTTTCCGTCTCGCCGCGGTCACGGAGCGATGCGAGGGCCAGGTCGAGCGCGTCGGCCGCCTCTCGCGAACGCCCGGCCTGGAGGGCTGCGTCGGCCCAGCGGACGAGGAGCTCGGGCCACTCCGGATCGTCGGCCGGGGTCAGCTCGAGGGCCCGAGCGAGCCGCGCTTCGGCCTGAGCGGTATCGAGACCGAGCGCGCGCTCGCCGGCGAGAGCGAGAAAGCGCCGCGCCGACACGGCGAGCTCCTCGGCCTGCTCCGTGCCGCCGGCGGCCTCTGTCAGCTCGAGCGCCTCCAGGTAGTGGTACGCGAGCACCTCGGCCAGGTCCTCGACCCGCTCGCCGGCCTTGCGCTCGATCCAGACGGCCGCCGAACGGTGGCGGCGCGCCCGCTCTGCTCTCGGAACCTGGCCGTAGGCAACATCGCGGACGAGCACGTGCCAGAACGAATATTCGGTCTCACCCTCCATCGAGCTCGTCCGGGCGGGACGGACGAGCTCCTTCCGGGAGAGCTCGTGCAGTGCGATCTCCACCTCGCCCGCGGCACGAGCGCCGATCTCTGCCAGCGCGCCTGCCCAGAACACCTTCCCGACGACGGCGGCGTCCTGGAGCAGGCTCTTTCGCTCCGGATTCAGCGTGTCCAGGCGGGCGGCAATCAACGCCTGCACGCTCTCGGGCAACGCTGCCTGCGCTAAACCGTCTCCGCCCTGCCCGGGGCCGCGGTCCGCGAGCAGGCGCACGAACTCCTCCGCATAGAGGGGATTGCCGCCGGCCCTTTCGAGGATCGCCCGTTCGAGCTCCTCACTGAGGACCGTGGTGGTGGTGGCGAGGCTCGAGACGAGTTCCGCCGTCTCCCGATCCGAGAGCGGTGAGAGGTTGATCGTGTGGGCATTGCGCTGTCCCGCACCCCAGCCCGGCCGGCGTTCGTACAGCTCCGGCCGGGCCGCGCAGAGGACGAGCAGCGGCACCCCCTGCGACCACTCGGCCAGATACTCCAGGAAGGCGAGCAGCGCCTCGTCAGCCCAGTGCAGGTCCTCGAACACGAGAACGCTTGGGCCGGCGGCGGCGAGACCCTCGAAGAAGCGTCGCCAGGCAGTGAACAGCTCCTGCCGCTCGGCCGGCGACGCTGCCTCCAGGCCCACCAGCGGCGCCAGCCGCTGCAGCAGCCATTGGCGCTCGCTCTCCTCGGCAGAGACGGCCGCCTCGAGCTTCGTCGCGGCGACTTCCGAGGAGTCGGATTCGAGAATGCCGGCCTCCGCTTTGACGATCTCGCCCAGCGCCCAGAACGTGATTCCCTCGCCGTAGGGCAGGCAGCGCCCCTGCCGCCAGCGGATCAACTCGGGCTTCGCGTCGACGTAGGCGAACAGCTCCGCGGCGAGCCTGCTCTTGCCCACGCCGGGCTCGCCGACGATGGTGACCAGCTGCACAGTGCGCTGCTGCGCCGCCCGCTCGAACGTCCCGATCAGCAGCGGCTTCTCGAGCTCCCTGCCTACGAATGGCGTCTTGTATTCGAGGTTGACGTCCCGACCGAAGAGGACGCGAGCCGCCTTCGGACGCCAGAGCGAGAGCGGCTCCGCCTTCCCCTTCACTGTTACCGGCGCCAGGGACTCGTATTCGAACACCCGGCTGGTCGCCCGGTGAGTCTGCTCGCTGACCGCGACCCCGTTTACCGGCGCAGCGGTCTGGATGCGGGCGGCCGTGTTGACGACGTCGCCCGTGACGATCCCCTCCCCCTGCTCGGGACGAGCGCCGACTGACACCACCGCCTCGCCGGTGCCGATCCCGACCCGCACCTGCAGGTGAAGATCCGGATCGGCGTCATTCAGCTCCGCGATCGCTCTCAGGATCCTGAACCCGGCCCGCACGGCGCGCTCGGCGTCGTCTTCGTGCGCCACCGGCGCGCCAAATACGGCCATGACCGCGTCGCCGACGAACTTCTCGACCGTGCCGTCGTAGCGCTCGATCTCCTCCCGCAGGCGCGCATGGTAAGGACGGATGCGGGCGCGCACGTCCTCAGGATCCTGCTGCTCCGAGGCGGCGGTGAAGCCGACGAGATCGCAGAAGAGAACGGAGACGATCTTCCGCTCCTCGAGCGCGGGGGCGGCCGGCTGCGCGGCGAGCGGTGCCGTGCAGTAGCCGCAAAATGCGAACGCGTCCGGGTTCTCCTTCCCGCAGCTCGGACAGATCACCACGAGCCGAGTCTAGGGCCAGGACGTCGAAAAGGAAGAGAGTCCGACCCGTTCTCAGCCGACCCACGTACCGCGTTCTCACGCCCGACGTTTGCCCAACGCCAAGTCCAGTGGGCGGAACTTGTCAGTGCGCAAACCACGTGCTCGTAGTGGTGAGCTGCTGCGGCTGCAGTGAGACTTCAGCTCGTGGCGCGGACGGGAAGCGGCTCTTGGAGCTGCGGTCGTAGGGGCGTAACGTGGAAGCCGTGCTTGGTTGGAGGAAAGCTGCAGAGCTCGTTCAGCGCCCGAAATGAATCGGTGAGGGCCTGGTCGCCGAGGCGCGCATCGCCTGTCGGGTTTACCTCTCCCGGTGTCAGGTTCTCCGGGATGATCGCCACGGCGCTGGTCGCGGGAGCGCTCGCCGCCTTCGCGGTCGGTGGGGGGCCTTCGGCCGCAGCGAAAGGGACAACGGCGGGTGCGGGCGGATATTGGATCTTGCTCGAAAGCAACCGCGACGGCGCGACCCGCGGGTACAGCGTGCGCCCCGATGGTTCCCGCCTGACGCCGCTCCTGCCGCGCGGGCGTGCGCTCGAGCCCGTGGCTGTGTCGCGCGACGGCGGCACGATCGCCTATAGAGACACCCGGTTCGCGATCTACGTCTCGCGCGCGAACGGAACCGGCCTCCGCCAGCTCGTGCGGGACGCCGCATTCGACGCGGCGCTCTCGCACGACGGCAGGCTCCTCGCCTTCGTGACGGGTGGCAAACGCGAGACGATCTCGATCGTCGGCACGGACGGTCGCGGCCGCCGCCGCCTGACGTCAGGGCCCGAGGACCGCTCCCCCGATTGGTCGCCGGACGGAAAGGCGTTCGTCTTTCGACACGATGTCGGCGAAGAGAGAGAAGAGATTGTCGTTCAGCCGCTGTACGGGAGGCGACGCGTGCTCGCACGAGGTGATGGGCCCAAGTGGTCGCCGGACGCCCGCTGGATCGGCTACCGCGGCCGGGATGGCATCTATGTCATCCGGCCGAACGGCGCGCAACGGCACCGCGTCGCGCGTGGCGACGGGGCGTTCGCGTGGTCGCCGGACGGCAGAAGGCTCGCCCTCGTGCGCTCCGGCGACGTTGCCATCATCGGCGTCGACGGGCGCGGGCTGACGCGAGTACGCCTGCGCGGCCTGGAAACGTGGGCGCTGAGCTGGTCGCCGGACGGGCGCCGGCTCATCCTGGCGGCGCTCGCCCAGGGCAGTCAGATCTGGCTAGTCGGCATCGACGGGCGCGGGCTGCGGCGTCTGACCAGCGCGGGCTCGAACCACCTCGTTGGCTGGACGCGGCTCGCCCCCGTGCTGCCCCCGGCTCGCCCGGTCGCGCCGACCGAGCGCGTCACCGGCGCCCGAGCCCTGGCGCTCCGCGCCCCCATCGCAGACCTCGCGGCCGACGGGCCGCGCGTCGCGTTCATCGCTGGGACAACGCGGACAGACTGCCACCACGTCGCCGTCTGGACGCCGGCGTCCAAGTCCGTCCGCCGCTTCGGCCTGCCTGCGCCGTGTTTAGAGGAGTCACCGCGTGAAAGCAGCATGCCCTCCGTCGCGCTTGCCGGAACGCGGGTGGCCTGGCTGGAGACGGGCGGCGGGAACTACCTCGAAACAGCCGTGGTTACCACAACGCTCTCGCGCCCCGCTCTGGTCTCGATCGCCGAGGGGACGGCCGACGGCAACGACGTGGGCACCTTCGCCGGCCGCCCGGTCGGGAACGGCACGCTTCTCGCCTTCACGATCGAGCGCAGCTGCGACTCCGACCCCCACGCCGAACCCAACGTTGCGTGCCCCGCGGGCCGCCAAACCGGCGACATCGTCGCCGCGGCCATCTACCGAATAGGCGGCCCCGGCCCCTGCCCGCTCGAGCGCTCGGCCGCGCGACACGCCTGCACGCTTGTCGCGAAAGCGGACGCCACGCTGAGCGTGCTCGCCGTCGACGCCGGCCGCATCGCGGTGAGGACCGAGAGCGGCGTCAGGCTGCTCACCGCTGCAGGCGACGTGCTGCGCGACTTCGCCGTGAGCGCGACGGCCGCGGCGCTCTCTGGCAACCACCTCGCGGTGCGGACGGCAAACGCGGTCGAAGTGTACGACTCCAACTCCGGCATGGTCTCCGACCGGTTCCCTGCTCCGAGCGCCCTTAGGCTCGAGGATCTCGAGGGCGACATCCTCGTCACGGCCTCGGGCGCGACCGTGACCGTGCGGAAGCTCGGCGACGGCCGCACGAGCACGATCAACGCGGGCGGGACCGCCCGCGCGCAGCTCGAGCGGCCCGGTCTCTTCATCGCCGGTGCGCGCCGCCTCACATTCACGCCGATGCGCGCCGTCCGGCGCCGGCTCGGCGACTGAGACTGCCACGCTTGGGCGCCGACCTACCGCGTCGTCAAGCCTGCGGATTGCGCACTGCCAAGTTCAGTGGGCCGTACAGAGCATTACGCGAACCGCGAGTTAGGTGAGGTAACTGCGCCCGCGCTCGCGATCTAAGGGGCGGTCCGCGTCGGCTCGAAGGAGGACGAGCGGCGAGCGGCAAGCCGCGACGGGCCACACCTAAGCTGGGGTGAGTGCTCTTGTGTAGGACACCGGAGTTCATTGCTTGGCGGCCTGACTTCTCGTCGTCGGAGCAGGCGGATCCGAACTGGACGAGACTGGTCTGCGAAGGCGTGCAGCTGTCGAACGCGCTCAGTTGGGTCGATTGGTTCGACGAGCCGGCCGTTCAAGTCGAGCTGTGCGAGGCCTGCGGATACGCGGGCTGTGAGAGCGGCGGCTACGTCCACGTGTCGCGGCTAGGGAAGCACGTGCTGTGGACGCAGCCGCACATCGACCCGAACGACTCCTTCGAGTCGTACCAGTACCGTGCCAGCGAGCCGGTGAGGAAGTACGGAGCGATCGCCATACCGGCCGAAGAGTGGGAAGGCTGGCGTGACCGCTTCGCGGAGTTGCCGTCGTTCGGGAAGTTTCCGCCGACGGAGCGGCGTGATCTGTTCGATGCGTGGCTCCGCGAGGCGCCGGTCTTCGGCGCCTGGGACACGCGCGACCAACTCGTCCAGCTTGCTAGAGAACGCGCGGTCGCGGCCGATCCCGGTGAAACCGCCGACACGCTGCGAAGCATCGATGCGATCGTCCACTGGTTCCGAGAACAGCCAAACGCACCGGTCGACGGCGAACTGGTGGGAGTTTCCAGTCACGGCGCGTCAGTCGAGACGCTCTACTTCGACGTCCCGGACACGTTCGACCGGCCCGTCCTGCGCGAGTGGCTCGCGGTAGCGCGCCGCGGCGGGCATGTAGCTCCCGTCTTCGGCGGGGAGCTCGTGCTCGTACCCGAGCCGGCCAGGCTCAACTAGCGTCGACGCGGTGAGTCGCTACAAGGTCGTTCTCAAGTCGGCGTCCCAGCTCCGGCTCATGGCGAAGACGATCGGGCGGCCTGGTTCATGGCTCCTCAACAGGGAGCGCCCTGACACGACCGAGGTGCGAGTACGTGATGACGTGCTCGAGGAGAACGAGATTCCGTGGCACCGAGGAATCACGTTCGAGGTGACGTGCGAGGCTCCGACGATCGATGACGCCGTTGAGGCCGCTCGGGGAGAGGCGGAGGCGACTGGAATCCTGATAGCGGCTGCGGCAAGGGCCCCGATTGGTCCGGCGCGGCCCGTGTTGGCAGTCGACGTGACCTCCGGAATTGAGGAGCGCTCGTTCCTTCAATGGATCTACGGCGGCGCGATAGTCATCGGAAAGACCGTCGTGACGCCAGAGGCGTTCGGGGCCTTCCACGGCGCGCTGCTCGAACAAGGTAGCCCCGGAACCACAGATCGCCGGCTCCTTGAACGGGCGCTTCTCTCCCTTAGCTGGTATCGACTTGCTCTTGGTGAGACGGACGGGCTCACGCGATTCATGCATCTGTGGCTTGCTGTCGAAGCGCTAGAACCTCTTCTCGCAGATCACTTCGGCTGCGATTCGCAGGGCTTCGGCGGACTCCGTGCGCTTGCGGATGCTCAGCAGCCCAACGAGCCGGGCGAGGGTTCTAAGCGCGTGTCAGCAGCGCTCGGAGTGCGCCGAGCCCTGTTCCATTCGCTACGCATGAACGTCCAGGAGCTCAAAGAGCGGGCGCGCGAACAGATCGAGTTCGCCGAGAGCTTGCTTCATCGTGGGTGGGGCGTGGTCCTCGGAGTCGGAGACCTCGAAAAGCGCCTACCGACGGGTTCGGTGACGGCCTTTGACGCCTACATCCTGATCCGAGCAACCATCGTCGAGCAGGACGAGACGTTCGGGGGCAGGCTGCCGTACATGGTCAGCGAACTCGAGCCGTACCGAGTCAACCCGGACGACCCGGACTATCTGAACGTGAGCTATCGCGGGAAGCTGACGCTACGCAACGCTGACGCTGCCCGGCTGCACCGACTCGAAATCCGCGGGCCGCAGGGACCGAACGTTGGCCAGTTCGTCGAGCTTGGGGACGAAACGATCTCCGGCGAGGAAGGCGACGAGCCGGACCGTGATCTAAGGACGCGAAGCTAGGTAGTGACGCCGGGCCGTGGGTCAGTGAGCCAGATCCGCAGCCTTCGCTTGGAGTAACTCGCAGCGGATCTTGGTGAAAGTCGTATGAACGCAAAATCCGACCTTCGGGACGCGGTGGCGCTAGGGCTGCAGTTCCATCACGGGCGCATGGGCGATGCGGTGTATTTGGAGGAACTGCATCAAGCAGCCGCGACCATGCGCGCCGCCGGCCTCGATCTGCAGGCGGGATGGACGATGCATCAAGCGGTTCACGTCGCATGGGGCGACATCGAAGCGATCCGCGCATGTACGGAAGCGGCTCTCGCCGACTTGGGTCGGGTGTTGGAGAACGCCGATCCGTTAAGCCTCGTGGCGCTCGCAGCGCTCAAGGCGCTCGCGATCGAGATCGGGTCGGACTACGGTGACCGGTTCCCCGACCGTGCGACCCAGATGGGCGCGTATCGCGCTGTCGAGGATGAACTCGCGCAGCGGCTCCTCGCAGCCGGTCGCGATTCGCCTCACCGCGCAAGCTACCTCGTCCTCGGCCTCGTCATCAGCTGGGACATCGACCACGGGTGGGTTGCAACGTATCCGAAGCACGAGGTGGGTGACTCCGGCCACCAGATCCCAGCGGGCGGGTTCAGCTTGACGATCCCGTCCGCATTCCACCTGTTCGTTCGCCTCAGCGACTGGGCCGCTGCCGACGAGGTAGCTCGTGCTGAGCCGACGGCGTTCTCGAGCCCGGGTCTCCGAGGGTGGCGCGCCGCCGTACGCGGGCTCTTGGATAGCGGATCTGCCGCCGAGGCCTTTGATGAGGCAGCGGCGATCTTCGCCACGGATACGCAGCCTGACGACCTTGAGGCGGTCGGTGGGCACTGGAGTTCGCGAAATGTGGACTTGTGGGCGAAGTACTTCCACGCGCGTGCGTCACTTGCGCGGCTTGTCCGGGATCCAACGAGCGCGTCTGAGCTTCTTCACGACGCGGCGGCCGCATTAGTGGGCACGGAGTCTGGGTGGACGAACGCGCAGGTCTCGTGCTTGAGGATCGTGACGAACGCCCTCGTGAACATGCTGGCGGGCGATCCGCAGGAAGCCGCGTCCGCTGCTCGCGCTGAGCTTGCGCGCGAGATGCGGTGGGCGGCCGGAGGTGACGACTTGTCGGCGGCGGATCAGTTCCTCGCCACAGCGACGGCTGCGTTCGGAGAGCTTCGACGGGACCCGACTGCGGCCGTCATGAGCGGCTCATTTCCGAAGGCACTCGAGCTCCTCGGGAAGATCTCGATCGTGGGCAAGGACGTAGCGCCCGCGCTGGAGCCGTTGGTGGCCGAGAAGGCGCGCGCGGAATGGGAGGGGCCGATCCGGACATGGGTTCACCGCACGCTTGAGTCGATCACCGACGAGGATGTCCTGCGCCGGCTGCTGCTTCGGCTTTACCAGGCGACGTTGCCAGCTTACGCGCAGCTCCGTCACGGGCCGATCGAATACGGCAAGGATCTCGTGGTTCTCACGCAGGAAGGCAGTAACGTCGTCCTTCGCATGTACCAGGCGAAGATCGGGGACATCACGCGGGCGACGTGGCGCAACGCACAGCCCGAACTCGAGGAGATCTTCCAGGTCGACTTGTCGGGGTTGCAATTCCCGGTCGAGCCAACTGTCCGGCAAGGCGTGCTCGTCTTCAACGGCCATGTGAACCCTCATACCGAGCCTGTCGTCGAAGGCTGGCTCGAGGAGCAGCGCCGCGACCACGGGCGGGCGTACGTGCTGATGAACCTCGATGCGCTCGTCAATTGGATCTTCAGCCAAAACCTGCTCAACGAACTACGAGCCGCTTTGCACGAACTAGGCGTGTCCGTAGTCGAGGCATAGCTCGAGCAAGCTCAGAACTGGGAGCACCCTGTCGGCAGAGATCGGTACCTAATCGAGCGGGACGGCGAGCGTCTGTCCGTCGATCTCGATCAGCAGCCGTCGCACGTGCTCGGTCACGGCCGGAACAAAGTCGGTGCGCCCCAGCTCTCCTTCGCCTCGCTTGGAGCCGCCGCCTGAGCCGCCGCCCACCCAGCGATATGCCGTGCCACGTTCGTCAGACAGCCGGACGGGTGGGTCGCCCGGCAGACTCAGCTTCTGATCGCGTCGGCGGCGCCAGCGCCGCGCCGCATGCTCACCGGGCGCGCGATGCCACTGGAGGGAAACCCCGTCGCCGTATAACTCCACGACCGTCACCCGAAATCCGCCAACGCGCTCGTCAGGGCCGGGAACGACGCGCATCAGCTGGGTCATCTCGAAGCGAGATGTGACATCGAATACGTCTTCACCGTCGGACACGGCTGCCTCTCGCTGCCAAAGCCGCCCCTGCCATCGCTCGAAGTCGTGGCCGCTGAGGAGTCCGATCTCGACGAAGGCCTGAAGGGCGCCGTAGACGCGCCAGCGGCCATTCGAACTGTCGCCTTCTGACTCGATCTCGGAGAAGCACCGTTCGATGTACTCGTTCGCTTCCCGGCGGAGGTCCGGCGCGGCGAGCGGTCGGTCGAGCGGGTCTTCGCTCGCCCGCGCCAGCCGGGCGATCCATTGCTCGCTCTCTTGTGGCGAGAGAAGGTCGAGGTCGACGAGGCCGGAGATCAAGGTGAGCGCGCTCTCGTGGGCGCTCTCGGCGTAGGCGCTCGGTGCCGCCTCGGCAAGCGATGCGAACTGCTCTTCGAGGAAGCGCTCGATCGTCCGATCGGTCACAGCGGAACCTCGAAGCGATGCTCACGGTGGACTGCCCACAGGCGCGAGGCACCGGGAGGGACGGACGGGGCGAACATCTCAGTGCCGGTGCGCACGCGATGCGAGAAGCGCCCGTCTCCCCCGCCGCCTCCTCCACTCTGGAAGCGGTAGTCGGTGCCGAGGTCGTCGTGAAGCGCGAAGTGCGGCTCTCGAGCACGCAAAGCACCCGCGGCGCCCTCAACCTCGTCCGGAAGCGAAGGGATCGTCCCGCTTTCGTCAGGAGCGAGCCGGACCATGTGCCATCGGAGCGCAACGGCGTCGTCGTAGATCTCGAAGCACGTGATGCGAACTCCCGCGTGCCGCTCCGGCGGTCCGACGAGAACTCGCCGGAGCTCCGCGCAGAGGCAGTCGACCTCGGGCTCGTCCTGCCGTCGCGGCTCTCCCGCATCGAGGCGGTCGCCGAGACGATCGAACAGGCGATCCATCTCCCGCTCGGCAAGGACGCCCATGTGCCGGAAGTCGTTCAGCAAGCTCTGGAGCGGCCAGGACGCGTCGAACCCGCCCGCGCTTCGAGATGGCAGTCGCTCGATGCGCTCGATTAGATAGCGAACGACGCGATCGTGAACCTCCTGCGCGGGTCGCCAATCACGAGCGCGTGTGCCGCTCGCTTCCGCCGCGAAGCGCTCGCGCCAGACCCGCGCCTCAGCATCGTCCAAGAGTCCCAGGGCAGAGAGGCCGGCGATAGCGCCTTCGGCTTGGTCGAGGTCCGGCCAGTCGTCCCCGTCGCCTGCGCCGAACCGAGCGATCGAGCCGGACTGCAGCCGACGCAGGTGCACGACCTGACGAAGGAGGTAGTCGGCGACACGCTGTTCCACTCTCACGAGCTTACGAACTCCGCGGCCCGCGATCGGCTCAACTCGACGAGCTGTAACCGGCGCTCTGACCCCCGTAGGAGACATCGCCGTCCTCGCGCTGTCCTCGCGCCCACCGTCAGCGAACTGTCAGCCGACTGTCAGCGTCGACAGCGAGGATCAGATCAGGCTCGGAGGTCCTCCGCCGGCTCCGACAACCGAGTGCCCGATCCTGACCTGCCGCGCAGC
>WNFU01006557.1_pt1 | contig 14043 bp, 13 predicted proteins | sample 5400121 | NCBI WGS metagenome assembly WNFU01 (sample SAMN13153360, study PRJNA577476) | soil metagenome | isolation source: 100 cm soil or saprolite under grassland replicate 1 | place: USA:California | collected 2016-06-15
TCGCGAGCGACGAGGACTGGGTGCCTCCCCGCTACGCGGTCCCGTTCGGCCCCTTCCTCGTCGCCGGCGCGCTGGAGTGGCTGTACCTCTCGGCGTGGCTCGGGGCCCGGCTCCCGGGGCTCGACGTGTTCGGGTGAGGCCCCTGGTGCGCGCCCGCGAGCTCTGGCTCGTGATCCTCCTCGACGTCGCGGCGATGGGCGCGGTCGTCACCGCGCTGCTCCTCGGGCTCGGGCTGCCGTTCGCGGTGCGCGGCGGCGGCCTCGGGGCGGGCCAGCTCGTTGCGCTCGCCGTGCTCGCGCCGGCCGCCGGCGCGGCGCTCGGCGGCGTCCTGCTCGCGCGCTCGCTCGGACGGCCCGTCGACCGGATCCTGAGCGCGGCGGACGCGCTCGGGGGCGCCGCGGGCGAGCTGCCCCTCCTCGCGCCGCCGGGCGACGCGTCCGGACGCGGCCTGTCGCGCATCGCGGTCGCGTTCGAGCGGATCGCGGCCGCGCTCACGGACGAGCGCGCCCGGCTCGCCGGGAAGGTCTTCGAGCTCGAGCGAGCCAACGCGGAGCTCGTCCGCGCGCGGGAGTCGCTCCTGCGCGCGGATCGGCTCGCCACGGTCGGCCGCCTCGCGTCCGGGATCGCCCACGAGGTGGGCAACCCGCTCGGCGCGATCACCGGGTACGTCGAGCTCGCGCGCGAGCGGCTGCGCCCGTGCGACCGCGCGCCGGCGCTCGAGCAGGCGGACGACTTCCTCGCCCGCATCGGCGCCGAGGCGGAGCGCATCGACGCGATCGTCCGCGATCTCCTCGACTTCGCGCGCCCGCCCGCCGCCGGGCCGGGCGACGTCGAGCTCGGAGCGGCGATCCACGCGGCGGTGCGCCTCGCCCGCGTGCAGGCGCGCTTCCGGGACGTCGACGTCGAGGTGGAGCTCGGCGGCGCGGCGCGGCGGGTCGTCGGCGACGAGCGCCGGCTCGCCCAGGTCTTCCTGAACCTCGTCCTCAACGCCGCGGACGCGATGGACGGGCGCGGGCGCGTGCACATCTCCGGCTGGACGTCCGGGCGCGGCGCGCCGCGCGTCGTCGTCGACGTCGCCGACACCGGGCCCGGCATCGCCCCCGAGCACCTGTCGCGCGTGTTCGACCCGTTCTTCACGACGAAGCCGCCGGGGAAGGGCACGGGCCTCGGCCTCGCGGTCTGCCACGGCATCGTCGAGTCCTTCGGCGGGACCATCACCGCGTCGAACCTCGACGGCGGGGGCGCGGCCTTTCACGTCGAGCTCCCGTGCTCGTCCGAGGACCCGGCGTGACCTTTCGCCGGAGTCGGGGGACCTTCGTGTCGGCGGCCGCGCTCCTCGCGGTGCTCGCCGTCGCGGCGTGGGCGAGGCTCGCCGACGTCGGGAGCGTGCTCCGCAGCGGCGAGGTCGTGCCGCTCGACGGCGACTGCGCCTACCACCACCGCCGCATCCTGTACGCGGTGGAGCACTTCCCGTCGCTGCCCACCGTCGACCCCACGATGAACTGGCCGTACGGGGGAGTCTGCCCGTGGGCCGACGGGTTCGATCTCCTCGGGGCGGCGCTGGCGCGGACCGCCGGCGGGCTCCGGTCGCCCGAGCGGGCGGAGCTCGCGGCGGCGCTCCTGCCGGTGCTCCTCGGGCTGCTCGCGGTCTTCGCCGCCATGGAGCTCGCGCGGCTCGTCGCACGGCGCGGGCCGGCCGCTGGCCGCCGCGCCACCGGCGCGGCGATCGCCGCCGGCCTCGTCGCGGCGCTCCTCCCGCAGGCGGTCGCCTCGTCGCGCTTCGGCCGCACGGACCACCACGTGGCGGAGGCCCTCTCCATGCTCCTCCTCGCCGGGTGGGCGCTGCGGCGGCCGCGCTCCGGCGACCCGGCGGCGCGCGCCCTCGCGTGGGAGGCCGCCGGCGCCGCCACGGCGGCGTTCGCGTGCTGGATGTTCACCGGCGGCGCTCTCTACGTCGGGCTCGCCGCGGCGATCGTCCTCGTGGCCGTGCTGCGGGAGCCGCGCCCCGGCTGGCTCGGGTCCGGTGCGCCGGGCCTGCTCGCGGGCGCCGCTGGGGCGGCGCTGCTCTCGGCCCCGGCGATCCGCGCGCACGGGAGGCTCGTCTCGTTCCAGCTCCCGTCGCTGCTCCAGCCGCTGCTCGTCGCGCTCGCGGGCGCAGCGCTCGCAGTCGCGGTCCTCGTCGCGCGCCGGCTGCCGCGCGCCCGCGTCGCGGTCCGCGTCGTCGCGATGGTCGCGGGCGTCGCCGCCCTGGCGCTCGCGTGTGCGGTCGCGTGCCCCGGAGCGGCCCGAGAGCTCGCCTCGGGGCTGCAGGGGTGGCTCCTGCGCCACGACCCGTGGCTCGCGTCCGTCGAGGAGTTCCGGCCGCCGTGGGCCGGCGGGCGTGGGTTCGTGGGCGGGCTCACGTTCCTACTCGGCGCGCCCGGGGTCGCCGCCCCCGCGGTGGTGCTCGTCGGCGGGGCATGGGCCGTCCGGCGCACCGGGGCGCGGGGGCTCGCGTTCGCGGCCCTGTCCGTAGCGACGCTCGCGCTGACGCTCCTGCAGATCCGCTTCGGCCGCGTGTTCGCGTTCTTCCTCGCCGTGAACACCGCCCTCGTGCTCGAGGCGGGCGCGTGGCTCGCGCTCCGCTCCGCGCGGCGGCCGCGCGCGCTGGCGCTCGCGACGGGCGCGGCCGGGCTCCTCGTCGTGGCCGCCGACCCGCGGCTGCTCGCGATGACCCGCCAGCCCGAGCCGAGGCCGCTCCCGGCGGAGGCCGCCGCGGGGCTGGCCCTGCGGCGTCCGGCGCCCGCCGCACCGGAGGACGCTCCCGGCGTGATCGCGCACTGGGGGCACGGGCACACGATCGCGCTGCTGTCGCAGCGCCCGGTCGTCGTGAACGGATTCGGGACGTACCTCGACGAGCCGGCGTTCTGGGACGTCGCCGGGCTCGCCTCGATGGAGCCCGCCGCCTTCGACGCCTGGATGGCGCGGCGGAGGGTCGGCTATCTCGTGTACGGCGCCGCCTACGTGGGGCCCGGCGCCTTCGCCGCATCGCCCCGCGGGTTCCTCCTCGCGCCGGACCGGATGCGGGCGCTGCCGATGTCGCCCGTCGTGATCGCGGGGTCGGGCGTGCCGGAGGCGGGCGTCCCTCACCTCCCGCACCTCATGCCGATCTTCGCGAGCGAGCAGATCACGCCGGGGCTCGCCTTCGCGCTCCCCGCCCTCTGGGGCTACGAGCGCGTCGCCGGCGCGCGGCTCGTGGGGACGAGCGCACCCGGCGCGCGCGTCGTCGTCGAGCTCCCGTTCGTGGAGCGGCGGCGCCCCCACGTCTACCGGGCGTGGGCGGACGCCGGAGCGGACGGGCGCTGGCAGGCGATCGTGCCGCTCCCCACCGGACTCGCCCGAACGTCGCTCCGGTCCTCCGACCTCGCGGCGGTGCGCGCGGGCGCGGGCGCGGCGCTGCGCCTCTCGATCCCGGAGGACGCGGTGCGGCACGGCGCGACGATCTCCGTCCCTCCGCTCCCGGGACCCGCTCGGAATTGAGCGTGCGCAGCGGCGTGCTACAGTCCGGCGGTGTCACTGCACAGCGTGCTCGTCGTCGACGACGACGCGTCGATGCGCCACCTCCTCTCGACCATCCTCGCGGATGGGGGCTACGACCCGCGGGCGGTCTCGTCCGGCGAGGACGCGCTCCGGGAGCTCGCCGCGCGCGACTTCGACCTCGTCCTGACCGACGTGCGCATGCCAGGGATGGGCGGGCTCGAGCTGCTGCGGCGGGTCCAGGCGAGCCATCCCGAGCTGATGGTCATCGTGATGAGCGCCTACGGCGCCCACGACGCGGCCATCGAGGCGATGAAGGCCGGCGCCTACGACTACCTCTCGAAGCCGTTCAAGCGGGACGAGGTGGTGCTCGTCCTGCGCAAGGCCGAGGAGCGCGAGCGGCTCGCCCGCGAGAACCGCCGGCTGCGGACCGAGCTCGCCGGCGAGTACGGCTTCGCGAACCTCGTCGGCGTCTCCGAGCCGATGCAGGAGGTGCTGCGGCAGCTCCGCAAGCTCGCCCCGCAGAAGACGACGGTCCTCGTGCAGGGCGAGTCCGGGACCGGCAAGGAGCTCGTCGCGCGGGCGCTCCACGACCTGTCGCCGCGGGCGCCGCTGCCGTTCGTCGCCGTGAACTGCGGCGCGATCCCCTCCGAGCTCATCGAGTCGGAGCTGTTCGGGCACGTCCGCGGCGCCTTCACCGACGCCTCGCGCACGAAGAAGGGGCTCGTCGTGGAGGCGGACGGCGGGACCCTCTTCCTCGACGAGGTGGGGGAGCTGCCGCTGCACCTTCAAGTAAAGCTCCTGCGTTTCCTCCAGGACGAGGAGGTCCGGCCGCTCGGGGACGTGCGCGCGCGGAAGGTGGACGTGCGGGTGGTCGCCGCGACCGCGCGCGACCTCCGGCGCGCCGTCGCGGCGGGCCAGTTCCGGGAGGATCTGCTCTACCGGCTCGACGTCGTCGCCTTGCGGCTCCCGCCGCTGCGCGAGCGGGGCGCCGACGTCGAGGCGCTCGCCGCGCACTTCCTCGCCCGCCACGCGCGGCTCCGTCCGGAGCTGTCGGACGTGCGGCTCTCCGACGACGCGCGCGAGGCGCTCCTCGCGCACCGCTGGCCGGGCAACGTGCGCGAGCTCGAGCACGCCCTCGAGCGCGCCGTGGTGCTCGCGGACGGCCCCGTCATCCGCGAGGAGGACCTACCGGAGACCGTCCGCGCGCCTGCGGCCCCGGCCCCGGCCGCCGCGGCGGAGGGCGGCGATGGGATCTTGTCCGTGAAGCGTGGGACACGCGCGCTCGAGGAGCGCCTGATCCGCGCCGCCCTCGAGAAAACGGGCGGAAACCGCACGCGCGCGGCCGAGCTGCTCGAGCTCTCGTACCGGGCGCTGCTCTACAAGATCAAGGACTACGGGATCTCGTGAACGCTCACGAACGCATCAAGACGCATCACTTCGACACAGTTACGCATCACTCGCCTACAAAGGCCGATATCATCCCGGCGCCCTTTCTTGATCCGATCGGTCGCGATCGCTTAGCGTGTTCCCGCATGCCTGCCCGTACACGCGCCAAGGAAGCAGCCCCCGCGCTCGCCCAGCGCGCGGCGGCCCGGAACAACGTGCAGCGCCTCCGCGAGGAGCAGCTGCTCACGAAGGCGGAGCTGGCCCGCAAGGCCGGCATCTCGCCGCTCACCGTCTCCCGGATCGAGAACGGCCTCGATTGCCGCGTCGACACGAAGCGCAAGATCATCATCGCCCTCGGCCTCACGCCCTCCGATCGCCGGAAGGTGTTCGGCTCGGCGCGCGGCCGCGCACGGAGCCTGTGAGGGAGCCATGGCGAAGAGCAAGACCGCCGTCGGACTCGACATCGGCTCCTCGAGCGTGAAGCTCGTGCAGCTGAAGGAGAAGAAGGGCGGCTACCAGCTGCTCGCCTTCGGCTCGTCGCCGCTGCCGCCCGAGGCGATCGTGGACGGCGCCCTCATGAACTCCGCCGCCATCGTCCAGGCGATCCAGGAGCTCTTCGCGCAGCACAAGGTGAAGGCGAGGGACGTCGCGATCGGCGTCCGCGGCCACTCCGTCATCATCAAGAAGATCTCGCTGCCGCGCATGTCGCAGGAGGAGCTCGACGAGTCCATCCAGTGGGAGGCGGAGCAGTACATCCCCTTCGACGTGAAGGACGTGAACATCGACACGCAGATCCTGACGCCCGAGGCGGACGCCGCCGGGCAGATGGACGTCCTGCTCGTCGCGGCGAAGAAGGACATGATCAACGACTACACCTCGGTCTGCGCCGAGGCGGGCCTCACCGCGACGGTCGTGGACGTCGACGCCTTCGCGGTCCAGAACGCGTTCGAGGCCAACTACGACGGGAACCCGAGCGACACGGTCGTGCTCGTGAACGTCGGGGCCGCGGTCTCCAACATCAACGTGATCTCGCGCGGGGTCACCACCTTCACCCGCGACATCACGATGGGCGGCAACGCCTTCACCGAGGAGATCCAGAAGCAGCTCAACATCTCCTACGACGAGGCCGAGGCGCTCAAGGTCGGCGGCCAGGGCGAGTCGGACGCGGTCGTCCCGCAGGAGGTGGAGCGCGTGATCCAGGGCGTCGCCGAGCAGCTCGGCGGCGAGATCCAGCGCTCGCTCGACTTCTACGCGTCCACCGCCGCGGACGGCAAGATCACCCGCGCGCTCCTCTCCGGCGGCACCGCCCGGATCCCGGCGCTCTTCAAGACGGTCGAGGCCCGCGCCGGGGTGCCGGTCGAGATCCTGAACCCGTTCAAGAACATCGAGATCGACAACAAGCGGTTCGATCCCGCCGTCATCCTCGCCGCGGCGCCCTCGGCGGCCGTCGGCGTCGGCCTCGCGCTCCGTCGCCCCGGAGACAAGTGAGCCATGATCCGCATCAACCTACTGCCGGTACGGGTCTCGAAGAAGAGGGCGGCTGGCAAGCAGCAGCTCGTCCTGTTCGCCGTGCTCCTCGCCGGCGGCTACGTGGGCAACTTCCTCTGGGCCGAGGCGCGCGCGTCGGATCTGAAGACCCGTGAGCAGAAGCTCGCGAAGACGCGCGACGAGATCGCCCAGCTCGACCGGATCATCGGCGAGGTGAAGAACATCAAGGACCAGCAGGCCGCGCTCCGCGAGAAGCTCGACATCCTCGCGGAGCTCAAGGCCGGGCGCGTCGGGCCGGTGCGCGTCATGGACGCGCTCGCGACGCTCACGCCCAAGCGGCTCTGGATCTCGAAGATCGAGGAGAAGGCCGGCTCCGCCACCATCACCGGGCAGGCCGTGACCATCGACGATGTCTCGGCGTTCATGACGGCGCTGAAGGGGAACCCGCACTTCGGCACGATCGAGCTCTCGCGGACCTCCTCGACCACCGTGAACAAGCTCGACATCGTCGACTTCACCCTGACCGCGGCGATCCTCTACGCGCCGAAGAAGCCTGCGCCCGGCGATCCGGCCGCGGCGCCGAGGTGAGCCCATGGAGAAGCTCATCGAACGGATCGTGAAGGCGCCGCTCGGCGCGAAGGTCGGGGTGGTGGCGGGGCTCATCGTCGCCGTCACGGTCCTCAACTACTTCGTCGTCGGGATGAACGTCGGGGGCTCGATCTCCGCGACCGAGGACAAGATCCGCAGGACGAAGCAGCAGCAGGCGGCGCTCGACAAGGAGTACATCGAGAAGACCTCCATCGCGAACAACCTCAACCAGTTCCGTCGCGAGAAGGAGCTGCTCGAGCAGCAGCTCAACGAGGCGCTCGCCGAGCTCCCCGAGGACAAGAAGATCGAGGACCTGCTGCAGCTCTTCCAGGATCGCGCGATCAAGGCGGGGCTCAAGATCGGCAGCATCGAGCCCAAGGCGCCGATGACCGAGCGGTTCTACGCGAAGATCCCGATCCCGATGACGGTGACCGGCAACTACCACGAGATCGCGACCTTCTTCGACTCGCTCGGCCGCATGCGCCGGATCGTGAACGTCTCGGAGGTCAACCTCGACACGCCGAGGGACGTGAACGGGAAGATGATCCTGAACGGCAGGTTCCTCGTGACCGCCTTCATGTTCGTCGATCCCGCGAAGCCCGCGGCCGCTTCACCGGGCGCCGCCGCCCGCCCCGCCGGAGGCGCCCGATGATCGCCCGCCTCCTCCCGCTCGCGCTCGCCGCCGCCCTCGCCGCCTGCGGGTCGAAGCCCGCGCCGCGGCCGGCCGCGCCCGCGGCCTCGCCCGTCGTCGCCGCGCCAGCGCAGCCGGTGCAGGCCGGCCCCGCCGAGCCGAAGAAGGCCGCCGAGCCGGAGTGGGCGTACTCCTCCGCCGGCAAGCGCGACCCTTTCCGCAGCTTCCTGTCCGAGATCGAGCGCGGGCAGGGCAGCCTCGCCACCCGCTGCGCCACCCCGCTCGGCCGCTTCGAGCTCGAGCAGCTGAAGCTCGTCGCCGTCGTGACCGGGCTCGAGGATCCCGTCGCGATGGTCGAGGCGCCCACCGGAGTCGGCTACTCGGTGCGTCGCGGCGCCTGCATCGGGAAGAACGGCGGCCTCGTCGCCGCCGTCCGCTCGGGCGAGGTGGTGGTGACGGAGTGGGCGGTGCGTGCCGACGGCACCCGCGATCGGACCCAGACCGTGATCCGCCTCCCCAAGGAAGCGGCGCTGAATCTCGAGGAGTAGCCCCATGAGAACGAACCTCAAGCCCCTCGCAGGAATCGTCCTCTGGGGCGCGCTCGCGGTCTCGGCGCCTCGCGCGGCCGAGCCGAACGTGATCCGCGCCATCGACGTCGCCGAGCGGGAGGGCGCGGTCGAGCTCTCCATCCAGGGCACGCGCGCACCGTCGTACACCGTCTTCAAGCTCCAGGATCCGCCCCGGCTCGTCGTCGACCTCGCGGGCGCCGACGTCTCCCAGGTCGCCTCGCCCGTCGAGGTCGGCAAGGCGGGCGTCATCGCCGTCTCGACCGCGCAGTACAAGGACGAGCGGAGCGCCGTCGGCCGCGTCATCATCGCGCTCGAGGGTGCGCGCCGGTACGAGGTGACCCCGCGCGGCGACGCCGTCGTCGTGAAGGTGCTCGGCGAGGGCGCCGCGGACTCGACTTCGACTCCGACGGCGAGCCCGACGTCCGCTCACCCTGAGCGTAGCGCCGCCGCAGGCGGCGCGGAGTCGAAGGGGACCGCGGCCCCGACTTCGGCGGCGGCCAAGTCCGAGAAGGTGGTCGTCGCCGAGGAGATGCGGTTCGACGCCGCCCCCGAGCCTTCCGCTCATCCTGAGCGTAGCGTCGCCGCAGGCGACGCGAAGTCGAAGGACGCCGACGACCACGTCGTCTCGCGGCGCGTCGACGACGTGAAGGTGTCGACGCCGGCGCGCGCGCTCACGGCCGTCCGCTCCGCGAAGGGCCGCATCCTCCTCCTGGCGGACGGGGACGTCGGCCGGATCGAGGTGATCGAGCTGCGCGACCCCGCCCGGCTCGCGCTCGACCTGCACGGCGTCACCCGGGCCCCGGCGAAGGCGGCGAAGGGAAACGGCGGGTTCACGCAGGTCCGCTTCGGCAAGTCCGACGACAAGGTCCGCGTCGTCCTCGACACCGCGGGCGCGCTCCCGGCGTACGAGGTGAAGCGCATGAAGCGCGGCCTCGTCATCTCGAGCGGGGGGTCGCTCCCTCCGGCACAGACTCACGCGTCGGCGCCTGCCCCTGCGCCTGCGCTCGCCACGGTCGCCGCGAAGGCCGCGCCCGCCGAGGCCCCCGCCGCGCCGCAGCCCGCCGCCCGCCAGAAGATCGCCGACCTCCGCTTCGCGCAGCAGGGCGGCTTCGCCCGCATCGAGATCTCGGGCAAGGCGCGCCACGTCGTGTCGCGCCCGGACGAGCGCACCGTCGTGCTCTCCCTCTCGGCGGCCGAGCTCCCGAAGAAGCTCGAGCGCTCGCTCGACACGACCGCGTTCCAGGGCCCGGTCATGATGGTCTCGTCCTTCAACCAGCCCGCGAGCGGCGAGGTGAAGATCGTCGCGACGCTGCGTGGCGACGCGACGTATCAGGTGGAGGAGACGAAGGGCGGCCTCGCCTGGACCTTCCAGGCGGTGAAGGGCGCGCCCGAGAAGTCGGCAGAGACGCCGGTCATCCGGATCACCGACGCCCAGTCGGCGGGCCTCTCGCAGGAGGCGCCCGGGTACGCGCTCTCCGGCGCGCCGCAGGCGCGCGGCTACACGGGTCGCCGCATCACCCTCGACTTCCACGACATCGAGGTCCGAAACCTCCTCCGGCTCATCGCGGACGTCTCGAAGAAGAACATCGTCGTCGCCGACGACGTCACCGGGAAGGTGACGGTCTCGCTCCGGAACGTCCCGTGGGACCAGGCGCTCGAGCTCGTCCTCAAGTCGAAGGGGCTCGGCAAGGAGGAGATGGGGAACGTCATCCGCATCGCGAAGTACGAGCAGATCGCGAAGGAGCAGCAGGCGCGCGCCGATGCCGAGAAGGCCCGCGCCCCGCTCCTTCCGCTGAAGGTCCGGATCATCCCCGTGAACTTCGCGCGCGCCGGCGACATGTCCGGCCGGATCAAGGACGTGCTCACGGAGCGCGGCTCCGTCTCCACCGACGAACGCACGAACGTGCTCATCGTGAAGGACGTCCAGGAGGCGCTCGTGCGGGCGGAGGGGCTCGTGCGGAACCTCGACACCGAGATCCCCCAGGTCCTCATCGAGAGCCGCATCGTCGAGGCCTCGTCCAACTTCAACAAGGCGCTCGGCGTGCAGTGGGGCGGCAACGCGGCGTTCACGCAGGCGACGGGCAACCCGACCGGCCTCATCTTCCCGAACAACGCCACGGGCGCGGGCGGCATTCCCGGCGGCTCGACCTCCGGCACGGCCGCCGCCCCGAACTACGCGGTGAGCCTGCCGGCGCCGGTCGGCGAGGGGTCCGGCGGCGCCATCGGGCTCATCCTCGGCTCGGCCGGCGGAGCGTTCAACCTGAACCTCCGCATCTCGGCGCTCGAGAACTCGGGCGTCGTGAAGACCATCTCGGCCCCGAAGATCGCGACCATCGACAACAAGGAGGCGACGATCGGGCAGGGCATCTCGATCCCGTTCTCGCAGGTCTCCGCGTCCGGCGTGAACACCACCTTCATCGAGGCGAAGCTCGAGCTGAAGGTCACGCCGCACGTCTCCGCGGACGGCTCGATCCTCCTCAAGATCAAGGCGACGAACAACGCGCCAAACCCGCAGCTCACCGGCGCGAACGGGCAGCCCTCGATCTCCAAGCGCGAGGCCGAGACGGAGGTGCTCGTGAGGGACGGCGAGACGACGGTCATCGGCGGCATCTACACCCGCCAGACCGCGAGCCGCCGCGCCGAGGTCCCGTTCCTCGCGAAGATCCCGCTCCTCGGCGCGCTCTTCCGCGCGACGTCCGAGCAGGACGACCACACGGAGCTCCTCATCTTCATCACGCCCCGCATCCTGAACCGCCAGGCGACGACGGTCGCCGCCGGGACGAACTAGGAGTCCGCCATGAACACGAGAGCCCTCCTCCTCGCGCTCCCGCTCCTTGCGCTCGCCGCCTGCCGGGACAACCGCGCGTCGATCCAGATGCAGGCCATCTGCCTCCCGCCCAAGACCTGCTTGTTCACGGGCAAGTGCGAGGCGCAGTACATCGGGTTCGTGTCGATCGACGCCGCGGTGAGCGAGCGGCTGTGGATCTTCATGCAGGTCGAGAACCAGCTCCCCGACAACACGAACGTCGAGACCGGCAAGCTCAACACGAACGACGCCCACGCCGACGAGGTGTCGGTCGAGTACGACGGGATCGCGCTCCCGCGCGCCGTGTACGAGCTCCCGAACTACTCGATGCCCGCTGGCACGACCTCGGTGATCTCCATCGACGTCATCCCCACGGCGCTCAACGCGGGCCTCAGGCTGGCGGCCTACGCGCCGACGCCATCGCCGCGCGACATGGTGGCGAACGTGACGCTCCGCGGGTACTACGACGACGGGTCTCGCTTCGAGACCGGGGCCTTCGCGGTCGGCGTGCGGGTCTGTTCCGGTTGCCTCTCGGCGGCTCCGTGCGCCGCGAACACCTGTCCTCCGAGCACCGCCGGGATCCTTCCGCTCACCTGCATGGACCCGGCGGGCGCGGGGACGACGTAGGCGCCTCCGGCGATCTCCGGTTGACGCGCCGCGTCCCGCCTCGAACCTTGACGCCCGGAGCGCGGGCGGGCTAAGTACGAGCCCGTCCCGCGCGCGTACGCCCGAAAACACGGGAGTTTTCACGCGGAAGATCACCCTATGAGCATGAGCTTCAGAGAACATCTCGAGGAGGTCTGCCGCAGCGTCGATGGCGCGGTCGCCTGCTCGCTCATGGGCGTGGACGGCATCGAGGTCGACACCCACGTGCAGGACGGCGGCGATCTGGATCTCAAGTCGCTGCTCGTCGAGTACTCCGGCGTCCTGCGGAGCGCGCGGGAGGCGGCCGAGGCCCACGAGGCCGGCGGGGTCGAGGAGCTCGCGATCTCGACCGAGAAGCTCCAGGCCGTCGTGCGGATCGTGACCCCCGAGTACTTCATGGTCGTGGCGCTCACTCCCGGCGGAAACGTCGGCAAGGCGCGCTACCTGCTTCGCGTCACCGCCCCCAAGCTGAAGGCGGAGCTCTAGAGGGCGGCGGACGACCCGGCGGACGCCCGGTAGGCGTGGCCCGCCGGAAGCATTTCTCGAACGAACAGAGTTCACAGGAGCTTCGAACAGATGGCCGACACCATGGACACCTCGGCGTTCCGCCGCGGGCTCAAGATCGAGATCGACAAGGAGCCGTGGGAGATCATCGAGTTCCAGCACGTGAAGCCCGGCAAGGGCTCGGCGTTCGTGCGGACCCGCATCAAGAACCTCATCACCGGCCGCTCCATCGAGAGGACGTTCAAGTCCGGGGACGTCGTGGGTAAGCCCGACATCGACGAGCGGGAGATGCAGTACCTCTACCGCGAGGGCGACCACTACAACTTCATGGACAACAAGAACTTCGAGCAGACGTTCGTCACCGCCGAGCAGATGGGCGACTCGAAGAACTTCATCAAGGAGAACACCACGACGCACATCCTGTTCTTCAACGGGAAGGCGATCGGGGTGACGCTCCCGAACGCGATGGACCTCAAGGTAGTGAAGTGTGATCCCGGGGTCCGCGGCGACACCGTCTCGGGCGCCACCAAGCCCGCGACGCTCGAGAGCGGCTACGTCGTCAACGTGCCGCTCTTCATCGAGGAGGGCGACACCCTCCGCATCGACACCCGCACGGGCGAGTACCTCACCCGCGTAGCCGTGTAGGCTCCGAGCCTTCGGACAGGAGACCAAAAGAAATGGCGACCCGACCGCTGAAGCAGGCCGACCGCTCCCAGGACCACGTCGCATCCGCCGGCTTCTCGCTGGACGACGTGAAGAAGCTCGTCCAGCTCGTGGAGAAGAGCGACGTGACCCACATCGAGTGGGAGAAGGGGCCGGAGAAGGTCGTCATCAAGCGCGGGAACGTCGCCGTCGCCGCACCCGCCGCCGCGCCGCTCGTCGCGCACGCCGCCCCGGTCTCGGCGCCGATCGCCGCGCTCGCGCCGGTGCCCGCCAACGCGGCTGCGGCCCCGAAGGCGGACGCGAAGCCGGCCGACAAGCCGGGCACCCTCGTCACCTCCCCGTTCGTCGGGACGTTCTACCGGGCGCCCTCGCCCGAGTCGCCGCCGTTCGTCGAGGTCGGCGCGAAGGTGAAGAAGGGCCAGACCCTCTGCATCGTCGAGGCGATGAAGCTCATGAACGAGATCGAGTCGGAGACGGACGGGATCGTCGCCGAGATCCTCGTGCAGAACGCCACCCCGGTGGAGTTCAGCGAGCCCCTCTTCCGCATCGTCCCGGGCTAGCTCATGTTCAAGAAGGTCCTCATCGCAAACCGGGGCGAGATCGCGCTCCGGGTCATCCGCGCGTGCAAGGAGCTCGGGCTCTCTACCGTGGCGGTCCACTCCACCGCGGACGCCGAGTCGCTCCACGTCCGGTTCGCCGACGAGGCGATCTGCATCGGGCCGCCGCAGTCGAAGCTGAGCTACCTCGACGTGCGCGCGCTCCTCTCCGCCGCCGACGTGACCGGCGCGGACGCGATCCACCCGGGGTACGGTTTCCTCTCCGAGAACGCCGAGTTCGCCGAGATGGTCACGCGGATGGGGATCAAGTTCATCGGCCCCCGCCCCGAGATGATCCGGCTCATGGGGAACAAGGTCGCGGCCCGCGAGGCGATGGAGAAGGCGGGGCTCCCGCTCCTCCCCGGCGCGCGTGGCAAGCTCGCCGACGCCGACGAGGCGGAGAAGATCGCCGAGGAGGTCGGCTTCCCGGTCATCCTCAAGGCGGCCGCCGGCGGCGGTGGGCGCGGCATGAAGATCTGCCGCGACAAGGCCCAGGTCCGGCAGATGTTCGTCACCGCGAGCAACGAGGCGCTCTCGGCGTTCGGCGACGGGTCGATGTACCTCGAGCGCTACGTCGAGCAGCCGCGCCACATCGAGCTGCAGATCGTGGCCGACGAGCACGGCCACATCATCCATCTCGGCGAGCGC
>WNFU01008291.1_pt1 | contig 14043 bp, 12 predicted proteins | sample 5400121 | NCBI WGS metagenome assembly WNFU01 (sample SAMN13153360, study PRJNA577476) | soil metagenome | isolation source: 100 cm soil or saprolite under grassland replicate 1 | place: USA:California | collected 2016-06-15
GCCAGAGGGAACGTACTACTGTTATGCCACCTCCGCACCCGATGGATTTAAAGCCTGGACCTCAGATGATCTTACCCACTGGAGGGATGTCGGCTATGTATACAAACGTAATGAAGACTCCTGGGGCGCATCTGATTTTTGGGCTCCTGAAGTTGTGCTTTACGATGGGAAATATTTTATGCACTATAGCGCGCGCTGGGGCAAAAATCAGAGCCTGCGCATCGGCGTGGCTGTGGCCGACTCTCCGAGTGGTCCTTTTGTCGACGTGTTCAACCATCCCATGTTCGATTTTGGCTATGCCGCGATCGACGGACATGTCTTAATGGATGACGATGGACACAAGTACTTTTACTATTCGCGCGATTGCAGCGAAAATATCGTGGATGGCAGGCATGAAAGCCATCTCTATGTTGCTGAGCTCAACGATGATTTGGTCTTGTTGAAAGGCGAACCGCTCCTCATCGCCAAGCCTGAACAGGAATGGGAACTTCGCTCCGGTCCTGAATGGCTTTGGAATGAGGGCCCATTTGTATTGAAACACAAGAGCAAGTATTATATGATGTACTCCGCCAACTTCTATGCCAGCCGCGATTATTCAGTTGGATATGCTGTAGCCGAGAGCCCCATGGGTCCTTTTGTCAAAGCCGCGCATAACCCGGTGTTGTTCTCAGGCAACAGCCAATTCTCTGGGCCCGGGCATAACAGTGTTACAACCTCTCCGGATGGAAAAGAGCTTTTTATCGTGTATCATGTTCATACAGACTCGCAGAATCCCAGCGGAGACCGTCAGGTGTGCATTGATCGCATGGGCTTTCGAGAGGATGATTCTTTATACGTAGTCGGTCCCATGCACACACCGCAACCGATTCCCTGATCCAAGGAGTGACATCCATGTTCGATAGCCCGCATCGCCGCCTAAATCTTCTTACTCAGGAATGGGTATTGGTCTCGCCGCACCGCGCCAAACGCCCCTGGTTGGGACAGGTGGAAAAGACGTCTGCGAAATCGTTACCAGCCTATGATCCCACGTGTTACTTATGTCCCGGCAATGAGCGCGCAGGCGGGGTTAAGAATCCACCTTATACAGGTACGTTCGTCTTCGACAATGATTTTTCCGCGCTCCTGCCCGAACCATCCCAAGAGCTCCATCGAGCCGATTCTTCGCTGCTGGTTTCAGAAGCCGAACGGGGGATTTGCCGGGTCATCTGTTTTTCGCCGCGGCATGATTTGACTCTTCCTGAACTTGATCTGGCAGGGATTGAGAAAGTAATCTCAACTTGGACGGAACAATCTGCTGACCTGGGTGGGCGTGATTTTATCCACTATGTACAAGTCTTTGAGAATAAAGGCGAAGTGATGGGCGCCTCCAACCCACACCCGCACAGCCAGGTCTGGGCCAGCGGCCATATCCCCAATGAACCGGGCAAGGAACTCACCGAGCAGACCGCCTATTTTAACGGACATCGGCGGCCCCTGCTTGCCGATATCCTGGCCGAGGAGCATAAACGCAAAGAGCGCATCCTCGCCTCCAATGATCATTTCACGGCGTGGGTCCCGTTTTGGGCAATCTGGCCCTTCGAGATTCTCCTGAGTGCCCATCGTCCCGACCTGACCCGCCTAACAGAGATGACCTCCGCCGAAGTGACCGCGCTGGCAGAGATCTTAAAAGCGGTCACGACCCGTTACGACAATCTGTTTGAAATCTCCTTCCCTTATTCCATGGGCTTTCACCAGGCTCCATTCGATGGAGAGCCTCATCCAGAATGGATGCTCCATGCGCATTTTTACCCACCTCTGCTGCGCTCGGCAACGGTGCGAAAATTCATGGTAGGCTATGAAATGCTGGCAATGCCCCAGCGCGACATTACGCCTGAAACGGCTGCGGAACGCCTGCGAAGCCTGCCCGAAACCCATTACAAACAGAGGCATGCCGAATGAGCATTCATGAAGCCCACCTGCTCCAGAGTCAATTTGAACCGCTTCCATCACTGAGAAGAAAAGGTCTCACGGGGATGGATGGCTTTCTCCTTTCGGATCGGGAATGTGCCCCACTTTTTCCTTGAAACCAAAAGAGTCAACGAAGATTTGAATGATCCCAAGTGGGTGAAACAAGCCATTGATTATGCCTGGACAAAATCCGTCACGTGGGCATTGCTCTCCGACTGTATACAACGGAATTCCTTTTTTGGATACAACCCAGATCCATGTCAAATATGCTGTCGCAGAATTATTGAAGAAATAAGGGAGTAAAATCTAGAGAACGCGGCGATGGAGTCCGCCCTTAAGTGCTGATGTGCTAACGCAGTTGCTGCGTCCTATCAAATCCCTTTTTGATTAGGAGTGATGATGGAGAAATACCTTTTCGTAGGTACTTGAAGAGTTTCTTGGATCCATCGAGAGCGGGATTGGTGCAGGGTTGGTCACTCTTGAAAAAGCACAAATTCACTTTTATCGAGCCAGCACTAAGTAGTGTGAGTCATGATGAATGAAGAACAGAATAGGTAAGGGCGAGTCTCCCAAATAAGCAGGCAGGGCTTGCCCATCGGGTTTCGTGGCCGATGGAGTGAATAGGATCACTATGGATTTGTCTGAGCGTTATGAGGAGAACAATATGGGCAGTAGAGTCTTGATCGTTGACGATGAATATATTGGCCGCGAAACTCTCCAGTCTGTTCTGGAGGGAGAAGGCTATGAACTTGAAATGGCAGAGAACGGTTTACAGGCTATCGAAAAAGCAAAAAAACTTTTGCCAGATGTGATCGTGCTGGACTTGATGATGCCGGGCATGACCGGTTTCGAAGTCTGCAAGCGCATTCGCAGTGACCCGCAGATCGCAGAGATTCCAATCATCGTTCTTACCGCCTTGGATGACCGCGAATCCCTGCTCAACGCATTGAAAGCCGGCGCGGATGATTTTATTTCCAAGCCCTTTGATCGTTACGAATTGCGCGCCCGCTTGCTCGGAATCACACGTCTCAATCGTTATCAGAAGCTAATTCAGGAACGCGCCCAACTTCGGGAAGCAAACGCACATCTCATCGCCGCGTATGAAGCGACGATTGAAGGCTGGTCACATGCTTTGGATTTGCGCGATCGAGAAACGGAGGGCCATACCCAGCGCGTGACCGAATTGACAGTAAAACTAGCCAAAATACTTGGGATGAGCGGCGATGACATCATGCATATACGCCGAGGCGCACTCCTGCATGATATGGGCAAGATCGGCATTCCTGATTCCATTTTATACAAGCCGGCTGCCTTGAACGACGAAGAGTGGACGATCATGCGCAAGCATCCGCAATATGTCTATGACATCCTGTATTCCGTTGAATACTTGCGCCCTGCTCTACATATTCCGTATTGTCACCATGAAAAGTGGGACGGAACAGGCTACCCACGCGGGCTCAAAGGGGAACAAATCCCACTGGCGGCGCGCCTGTTCGCGGTTGCAGATGTATGGGATGCGCTCACCTCTGATCGCCCCTATCGCCCGGCCTGGTCTCAGGAAGATGCGCTGATCTTCATCCGCGAGCAATCTGGCAGTCACTTCGACCCTCAGGTTGTGGATTTATTTTTTCGAGTGATCGAATCATAAGAAGAATAGCCAGCGATTGCCTCGTCGGTTCTTATGCCTCCCAAGGCGATACTCCACAGTTTCCTAAAAGACCAAAAGGAGCGTAAAATTATGGCGTTGATGACGACACCTGCTCAGGACGCCTACTATCAATATTCAGATGGCATGAAGTTGCTCAGTGAGACCCTTGTGGAGCGCGAGCAATTGCTGCGAGAACTTGAGCATTTGGCGAAAGCCCCCCAAGGCAAAAGCAGCGCTGAGATCATCCCTCGATTCAATGTAGTCAGGGCACAACTTCTGCTCTTTGACTTGTCCGTCATCGCTGAAAAAATTGATATGTTAGTGATTCAAATCAATACGTATGCAGACCAGTGTGGTCAGCCGCGGGTGGAAATCACTCCACCAGAGCTGTAGGTAGTGAAAGCAATCTGTACAAGACAGATGGATAACTTTATCTGTTCTTAGGAGAGATTAAGATGGTAAGCGTAGAAATCAGCATAATCATAAACCGCCCTGTTGCAGACGTATTCACATATGTTGCGAATTTTGAAAACCACCCAAAATGGGAGACAGATTTTCAGGAGGTGAAGCTGTTAACGGCCATGCCGAGCGGCGTTGGCACCACCTACCGATGTGTGCTCAAATTCCCCGGTCAGACGGCGACCTCCAAGTTTGAAATTACTGAATATGATCTGAACCGGAAAATCAGCTTTGTGGGCGAACCTGCAGGTCCCGCAGTCCCCAAAGGAAGTTTCCTGTTCGAATCTGTGGGAAATGGCACGAAGATCACTTCGCTCCCCCGGCCTGAATTTCGTGGTTTTTTTCGTTTACTTGAACCCATGATGGCTGGCTACATCCGTAAAAATAACGTTACCCATTTGAACAACTTGAAGCAACTTCTCGAACGATAGGTACTGCAATTTGAATTCGCTCACAAGCGCCTCCTCGATGAAGCCGTCCTTGCAGCATATGGCTGAAAACCTGATCTAAGCAATGAGGAGATTTTGGATCTGAACAGAATTCTCTCCCAAAAGTCCATTTGTGATTTTCCAACAATAGCCGCCAACCAATATTGCGGATCATTCCTAAAGATACAATCAGACTGTTCGGATTCTCTATTAGCGTGCTGGAGTTACTGATATCGTTAAGGACGGCAGGGGACAGACGCACGGTTTTGCTCGACGAGATCGAAAAATAACTACATGCTGTATCATCCCGGAATATCTAAGCGTAATAAGCCCAAGTTTGTCATATTAAGTGGGGACAAAGGTCACTGGCATGTTAAAAAACATGGATTTATATTCCCACATAACAGGAATAATTCAATTTGCCTCATTTAATTCACGCGATCAAAGAGAATAAGGAATGAAGATGCAGAACACAACGATCTTGCTGGTGGAAGATAACGCGGATGACGAGATTTTAACGCTGCGTGCGCTTAAGATGAATGACATCGAAAATAAGGTTTTTGTGGTGCGCGATGGAGTGGATGCATTAGATTTCCTTTTTTGCAGGAATGCCTATGCTGAGCGTGATCCCTACGATCTGCCCCGGCTGATCCTATTGGATGTTAAATTACCAAAAATGGATGGGCCGGAGGTTCTGCGTCGCCTCCGTGCAGATCCACGCACCCGTCTACTACCCGTTGTGATGCTTACTTCTTCTAAGGAAGGGCAGGACTTGATCGAAAGCTATAAGAACGGAGCAAATTCCTACATCCGCAAGCCGGTAGACTATACTCAATTTGTGGAATTTGTCGGTCAGGTTGGTTCGTACTGGCTGGGATTGAACGAGGCCCCTCCCAGGTAAAGAGCTAGATTTCAGTTTATTTATGGCGAGCCTGTAGAATAGCTAGCTCGTATTCGGTGCGAAAGCCTTGCGAAGGTTGGTTTGAAAGAGACTTGGCCGCTTGTGAGGAACCTTCGCAAGGTTTGTCCTAGCGTTTTGCACCAAGAATTAGCTCGGTATGCAAAAGTAAGGAACTGGAGCATCCTGTGGCAAAAGTCATGTATGCGCGTCTTTGTCGAGAGATCAAAAAGAATGAGCAAACCGGCCCGTATTCTTTGATGGGAAGCTTTACTAATCTTAGGTGGACAAATGTTCCTGTTGGCTTTGTCTGTGTTGTTTACTGGCAGGGAGCGAATGAAACGTTTCGGCAATCCTTTGCGCTGGTGGATGAGGAGGGCACTTGCCTGGATGAGACCCCGGCAATGGAATGTGTGTTGAATCACCTACAGACAAATATCAGTAGTGCATTTTTCTATACGATCTTTCCTCAGCCTGGACCTTACAACATCAGTGTGTATCAAAATGGTATTTGCATTGAGACCGTCCCCTTGCCTATGAGAGAAGCCGAGCAAATAAATGACAGTTACTCAGCTCCATTTGCTCCGCTCGCTCCGCTCGGGATCATGATGTAAAAAGGCATGGCTGATGGGCACTGACGAAGAGGGGCTGGATCAGGTTATTGAACAACCATAAAATACATACGCTCGTCGTCAGGGTGCCCCCTCACCCTGGCGGCGGGCATTTTGATTTAATAAGCGACCTTACGCACCCTCACGCTCTCGCAGGGTCACATATCATCCCCAAACCGGGAGACCCTGCGGGAGTACGTCAAACACGGCGGCCACACGTGTGCCGGCACCATTTGCTAAGCAAATCGAGTGCAGGCAGACCGCCTCCGAGCACAGGTGCGTAAATCGGATTGTCAACACCGTACCCCCTGGCGCCGTCCGCCAGGACAGGTGTGCCCACGGTGCAGGTGTCCGACCTACCGCTGGCGGTTCATTACGACAAATCCCAGGGACGAAGTTAGCAATTCCGCCCGAAAACAATGATAGTATACTATTTCCATACTTAAATGGTCTAATTATGGGTGCATTGGGCGGCTAAAAAAACGGTGGACCACTCATCTGGTAGCAGGTATTCTTATTTTGATTATTAGTCGAAGGATTAAGATGAAATTCCAATCAAACATCCATGTTCTTTCCTTCCTACGGACTTTCGTGAATGCCGCGAGCATCGTCGTGTTTGGCGTTGGTCTGCTGGTCATGTTGGGATGGATCATGGATATTTCCAGCCTCAGGAGCATCCTACCCGGACTGCCAGCCATAAGATTCAATACTGCCCTGAGTCTTCTCCTCGTGGGCAGTTCACTCTGGTTCCTGCAAAATGAAGACGCAAGCCCTGCCCAGAACGGCATAGGGAAGGGCCTGGCAGGGCTTGCTCTCCTGATCAGCCTGCTGACGCTCAGCGAATATTTATTCGGCTGGAATCTGGGAATTGACGAACTCTTCCTCAGAGATTTACATAGTTCCCCGGAACTATTTCCAGGCAGAATGTCGCCGATTGCCGTGCTTTGTTCCGCACTCAGCAGCACTAGTCTCCTCCTGATTGGTTCCAGAATTTCTCAGTATTTCTCCGTGAGCGTATTCGTCCTTGCGATCATAGCGATCATGGACTTCCTCTTCGATTTTCGAGCTCTCTTTCGCAACCCACAAAATACATACAGTGCGGTACAGACAGCCTGGTCTTTTCTAATCCTTGCGCTCGCCATCCTTGCTGCGCGGCCCGCTCGAGGAATGATGAGGATTCTCTCGTCAGACCTGCCGGGTAGCAAAGCCATGCGCCTATTGCTCCCCGGGATTGTGATACTCACTGTTGTTATGGGATGGCTGGTTGAGCGGGCTGAGAGCCTTGGGTATCTCGACACTGGCAAAGAATCCATATTGCTGGTCATCCTGCTCATTTTTGTCTATTCTCCGCTGATTTATTTCATCGCAAGGAACATTAACCAGGCTGAGGAAGGGATGGTATATGCCAACCGGCTCTACGCCACACTGAGTCAGGTCAACCAGGCGATTGCGCGATTAAAAAGCCAGCAGGAATTATTCGAATCCATCTGCAAGATAGCCGTGGACTTCGGCAAATTTCGCCTGGCGTGGATTGGGCTCTTCGATCCTGATAGCGGACATTTGACGCCGGTGGCAGTGCATAGTTTCGCGGGACTTAAACTTCCATTCGAGGATATCAATGCCAGAGAAATGCCTTTTAAGGAGGGCTTGATGGGTGTAGCGTTGACATCGGGGCAAGCTCAGTTCAGTGATGACCTTATGGTTGATCATCGCATGTTGCACTGGCGCGAAATTGCCTTGCAGGATGATTATCATTCGGCGGCAGTGATTCCAATTCGTCAGAGTGGGCAGATCGTAGGGCTTTTGAACCTGTACGCCGCCGATGCAGGCTTTTTCAGGGTGAGGCAGGAACAGAATCTGCTTGAGCAAATAGGGTTGGATATTTCCTTTGCGCTGGACGCGATGGAAAGCGAGAGGGTGCGCAAGCAAGCGGAAGAACGTTTTGCCAGCGCGTTCCACTCCAGCCCTATGCCTATCACCATCACACGAGTCCGTGATGGAAAGATCGTGGATGTCAACGATATGTGGTGTGAAGTGTTTGGCTACACGCGCGAACAGGCGCTTGGCCGAACCTCTGTGGAATTGGGCGTTACCGACGAAAAGACGCGCCAGCAGGTCATGGCCACACTCAAAGCCAGGGGTTTGATCCGTAACATCGAAGCGCGTATCACCACCTGCTCCGGCGAAGAACGCGACATGCTCTATTCCATGGAGCTGCTCGAGATCAACGGCGAATCACATTCGCTCGCAACCTTGATTGACATTACTGAGCGTAAGCAGGCGGAAGAGCAGGTTCGACGCCAACTGAAGCATTTGACCGCTTTGCGCCTGATCGATATCGCGATTAGTTCGAGTTTTGATCTACATGTCATTCTGGAAGTTGTACTTCAACAAGTGCTCGCTCAGTTGGAAGTGGATGCTAGCTGTGTACTTTTGTTCAACCCTCAATTACACACGATTGAATATGCAGCCAGCCGCGGGTTTCATTCCGATGCTTTACACTATACTCAGCTAAAGCTGGGGGAAGGCTACGCAAGCCAGGCTGTGCTCAATCGCAAGACGATCCACATCGCTGACTTAATGGAAACACGCGGCAAACTGGCCAGTTCCCTGCTTTTGGAGCATGAATCATTTGTAGATTACTATGGTACGCCATTGATTGCCAAGGGGGAGGTGAAGGGTGTGCTCGAAATCTATCATCGTTCCTATCTGAAGGTCGATTCTGAGTGGCTGGATTTTCTGGAAGCACTGGCAGGCCAGGCTGCCATTGCGATCGATAACGCGCAGTTGTTTGAAAACCTGCAACGCTCCAACGCTAATCTTGAACGCCGCGTTGCCGAACGGACTGCAGAACTCAACCGGATCAACGCGGAACTCGAACATGCCAATCGGATCAAGGATGAGTTTCTGGCAAACATGAGCCATGAATTACGGACACCGCTCACCAGCATTTTGGGGCTTTCCGAATCGCTCTTGGAACAAAGACGCGCCCTGCTGGACGATTATCAACAGAGGTCGTTGGAAATGATTGAATCCAGCGGGCAGCATTTGCTCGAGTTGATCAATGACATCCTCGATCTATCCAAAATCGAAGCTGGAAAGTTTGATTATTATCCGCAGCCCATTTCAGTGGACGATATTTGCAGATCCAGTTTATCCTTTATAAAAGCCCAGGCAACCAAGAAATCCATCACAGTCACCTACAACAATGAAGCGACACTGTCCAAAATTTTTGCTGATCCACGGCGTCTGAAACAGATCCTGGTCAATCTGCTGAGCAATGCGGTCAAATTTACGCTTGAACATGGCGAGGTCATTTTACAGGTCAATACTGATCTGGAACAGGACTTAATAAAGTTCACTGTTATTGATAAAGGCATTGGGATTGCTGCTCAAGATTTGCAGCGCTTGTTTCAGCCCTTCGTGCAGGTGGATGGCGGTCTGAACCGTCAGCATGAAGGTACTGGGCTTGGGCTGGTACTGGTTCAAAAGTTGACCGATCTTCATGGGGGAAGTGTTCAAGTGGAAAGTGAAGTTGGCAAAGGGAGTCGCTTTACAGTCAACTTGGCTTGTAAACAAGATGAGATTGCAAAACTCGAAAATCTCCAATCACAAACTATGCTTCCATTGAATGAACAGGTTAAACAAACTGAAGATTCGATTGAAATGTCTTTGCAGCGCGGCGTAATTCTTTTGGCTGAGGATAATATGCCAAACATTTTGACCATCGGTGAATACCTTCAGTCTCATGGATATGAAGTTATCGTCGCGCATGATGGTTCAGAAGCACTGAAGAAGGCAGAAGAGATAAACCCGGACCTCATTCTGATGGATATTCAAATGCCGGTCATGAATGGATTGGAAGCCATCGCTCGCTTGCGAGGCAATCCCCAATTTGCAGCCACGCCAATTATTGCTCTTACCGCTCTGGCAATGCCCGGTGATCGCGAGCGCACTCTTCTGGCAGGTGCAAGCGAGTATATGAGTAAACCAGTTAGCTTGAAAACACTGCGACAGGAAATCACAAGACTTCTAGGGGGTCAATCTGGCACATAGCTACTTGACTTTACTCCCATAAGGAGTGCCTAATTTCAAGGACAAATAAGGTATGTCACCCTGAGCACCGCGAAGGGTCTCGTGTGGATTTGAGCTTTCTAGCTCAAATCCACACGGATTCTCACCTGCACTCCCTATGGTCGTTCACACCGTGACATGATGTTTTCGATCTTAGGTACTCCCCTCATATATATTATATTGATCATTACAGGCAACTTACTTCTTTCTCCACCCCAAACGAGGTTTGCATTGGCTATATTCCCACGTGGCACTCCACTTTTGCTATCTCACTAATAATCATTTACTGATTTTCACTCTCACAGGTTGTAAAGGTATCTATTCCAGAACCACCGATACAAATATCTGTCCCATCGCTGCCTGTAATAAAATCATCTCCATTCCCACCCAGGATGCAGTCGTTTCCGCCGAGACCATCAACTGTATCGGCGCCAGTGCTGCCAATGATCAGGTCATTCGCTGCAGTACCTGTCAATGTGCCAGAGCCGCTGACGATATTGGTCAGATACAATGCCTCACAAGCAGCAGGTTTAATATCTTGCGCCGTGACAGGAACAGACTGCTGCCCAACATTCGAGGCAGGTACGTTGATGCCGGCTGCAAATGCAGAACCAACACTGACAGCAATCAGCGCAAGCAAGGCCAACATCACGAGCCGCACTGGGAGCGTTATTCTCATAATCTGATTTTCCTTAATATCACTGTATCTGTTACTTCTATTTTCGAAGTGCTGCTTTTGTTGATCATATATCCAAATAATTCGTCCTCACTCTGCCCCATTTCAACTATGCCGTTTTCATTGATATCAGTCCCATAACTTATGATTTGTTGGAGCGGTGGTTCGATCTCAGCAACGCCAGTCTTGCCAGCACTAAATACATAACGATAGGTAAGCCCGTTGCACTGAACGAGGTAGTAGTGCAGAAAGTTGAGGGTCATATGCAGAATCACCGTGTTATGCCGCTCGGCTAGTTTTGCCAGTTCATCAATCGTGGTTACGTCGATGAGCATGGAGGCAGGCTCAAGATTCCGTTCATAAACATTCACCAGTAGTCCACCATATCTTAAGCGGATCAGCGCTTCCTGGCTCTCTTTCGTTGTCCTAAAAATTCGCAAGCCAACAACCAGCAGTCCACCCAGCGAGATTAGCAGTCCAAGCAAAGCGACTACACGGATCGCGCCAATCCGAGGTTTCCAGCCCAGCAGGGACAAGGTGTTCACTTCCAGGTTGGAATTCTCTGCCGAACTTAGCTTTGACAAATATAGGGGGTCATCCTGTCCCTTTGGAGTAGCGAGGGAAAAATGTACCTCATCGAATTGAAAAACAAGCCTGGGCTCAAACGAATCCATGATTGGATTTCCCAGCGCGTTGGCTGTCAGAACTACTTGCGGAATGATTTCTAACGTAAAATTGCTTGCCCGTAAGCCTGTTTCCTGCTTGAGGGTATTCACTAGGGATACAATCTGACACAAGTCCAGATGGGACGCCGTAGCAAACGAATTGCCGTTGAAGGTTGTTTGTTCCTTCATTGAGATCGTGCGCTGCCAGCCACTCTGTTCATCCATCACCCGAGCGATCAACTGATAATTTCCAGATATTGCCTGTAATTGGTTTCCCAATACATTATAGGTAAAGGCGATATTAAGGAAACAGGTGAGTCTTGGGAAGACGGGCTCACCCGAACGGACCACCTCTGTATCGTAGATTACCGGTGTCCCTGTGGCTGAATAGGAAAAGTGACTTTCCTGTTGATATTGAATCTTCTCCGCGGGGCGAGTGAGCGGACGGATAAAAGAAAAAATGCTTAGGCCCAAAAAGAACACGGCGAAAAATCCAAACAGGTAGAGTCCACCTTCGAGCATTCCACCCAGATTTGCAGATGGATTACTTTTCCCCTTTCCGCGTTGTTTTGGTTTTATCATCCTGCTTGCCATAAGAATACCTCCGAGTAAACCCATTGTGAGACCCATATGGATGGGGTAACGCAGCCATTCCATTGCTTTGCCGAGTTTCGGTATATGGATCCACAATTTGCCGATGAGTTCATCACGGGTTGGGTGGTATGTATCAATCCATGAATTGTTATCGCCTTTGAATACATAGTGATCCTGCTCTATCGCGATGATACGGTGAATAATGTACGCGCCCATTACGGGATCATGATAAGTGACGACATCACCAACCTGATAGTTCTGGGCTTTGTGGACAATGACCAGATCGCCGGTATGGTAGTTGGGTTCCATGCTGATGCCATTCACCATCACATAGGATGTCTGACCGCCAACCTTAGCAGGCGCGAAGGCGATCCAAATAACCACCAGTCCCGCAAACAGGAGCAGGTTGGAAAAAATGGATGGCCGGCGCTGGGAGTGTTTCATGAGATTATTGTTTGGCTTATTGAAGATAAGGCCTGACTGGGAGGCCAAGCCTTATCTTCAATAACGATCTGATCAAGATTTATTTGTTTGTGGCTTACTGATTAATGGTCGCTAGCGACTATGGTGAGCGTGTTCATCGCGGCGGCTGTCGCTTGTGTACCCACGGTTGTATCGCAGGTCCAAATATTGGCAGCGCCAGCTCCGTCAGCATCTACGCAGTCGTACCAGACGCCGGCAACGGTATCCACTTCGATCTTCGCGATTGTAGCCACCCCATTTAATGTGAAAGTAACTGAATCAAGGTTGGTAGGGTCGCTCGCATTGAATGTGTACCCAACCGCACTGACAGCGTATCCACTAACAGCCCCCGAACCGGTACCGGCTTTGCTGGTTGGGATACCAGTGAGGGATGCAGCGAATGCATAGGCGCTTCCTGCGATGATCACGACGACTAGGACGAGCAGTAGAACTTTGAAATTGCGAAACATGGCTTTTCTCCTTTTTGCAATCCCAATGTCAATCGGGGTTGCATTGTGATATGTAGCCATCCGATAAAAAAACCTGGCTTTGATAAGCCAGGCCAAACAAGCACAAAATTCGCTTTGTGACTTTCGGCGGCCTGGCGGTCGTGACCATTTTCATGGTGGTAGACCCATAGCTTTGCGTCACCGGTTTTCACCGGGTTTGCCTTTATCGGATGTCTTGTTGTGATCCTATATTAGCATAAATAGTGTAAGCGATGCCTTACAGAAAACCAAGCTTCGTTGCAGAATAATTACAGAGCAAAGAAAAAATTCAGGGATTCCGGAACATATCCAGGGTCTGCATTGATCGTTTTTCCCAATTAAGCGGCTTCCTTAGCGGTGAAGTGGCCTGCTGGGAGTACGCAAGTTCACCCGATTGAATAGGAAGATCACGTGGTAGGAATCGTGCATGAAAAGGATAGGGCCCGGAGCACTGCCCAAACAGGATACGAAATTATATGATATCAATTTGGAGAATCTGACATATAATTTTATTATCCAATCGTGGAGGATGTGATCGATGAATGCAAAAAGCGGATGTTCTCCTGATGTATGCCGAAAAGTTATTATTTGCTTCTCAATAGGTGCGCGCCCGAATTTTGATTGACGAAGGTGAGATTTAGGAGTCCAAGTGATGACCTTAAATAGTAAAACGATCACATACGAACAGCTTGCGAAAGTAATTGATCATTCTCTCCTGCGCCCGGAACTGACTGACGCCGATGTCTTCGCAGGTTGTGAACTCGCTGCCCGTTATCATGTTGCAACTGTGTGTGTAAAACCATGTGATGTGAAACTTGCGAAGGAAGCGCTTAAAGATTCAGACGTTCTGGTCAGTACTGTGGTTGGATTTCCTCATGGAAGTAATCTCACCTCGATCAAAGTTGCCGAAGCACAACAAGCTATGGAGGATGGCGCGCTCGAACTCGATATGGTCTTAAACATCGGTCAATTACGCTCGGGCAAACATGATTTCGTACGTGAGGATATCAAAGCTGTATGCGATGTGGCTCATGCGCGCGGCGTGAAAGTCAAAGTGATTTTCGAGAATGCCTATCTCACCGACGAAGAGAAA
>WNFU01006562.1_pt1 | contig 14039 bp, 14 predicted proteins | sample 5400121 | NCBI WGS metagenome assembly WNFU01 (sample SAMN13153360, study PRJNA577476) | soil metagenome | isolation source: 100 cm soil or saprolite under grassland replicate 1 | place: USA:California | collected 2016-06-15
GGATATTAGGTGTTTAGGTGATTAGGTGAGTTAGGTGAGGTAATTCTGGTGGGGCGTCACCTCTCACCTGATCTGCGTCGTATCTGGTGGTGGACCCTTGCTTTGGACCACCCACCCACGGGATAGTTCGCACCACGGGAGCATGTTTGAGGTAAGTTTCGACCGAGGCAAGGACGATGCCCACCTCCAGCGTGATCAGACCGATGTCGGCCACCGAGATCTGCGCCCAGCCTTCGATAACGACCTTTATCGAGGATGGGATCCAGAACGTCTGTGAGGCTGGACTGCTGTACCTCGCCTGAGTTGTCCGAGAGGCGCCCGAGCATAACGTTCCGCTCGCGCGCGGCAACGAACCTCGAGAAACTAACCTCCCTGCTGCTGCAACTGGAGCATCAACTGGTTGCACTGGCTGGCAGGTTGTTGAGTTGGGCTGTCTTGAGGTCAACGGGGATCGAGGCATCCTGCGACACTTGCGCCATTTGCTGCGCCACGCCGGATATCTGCGTCCTCAACTGGTCGGGCGTGCTCGCCGCTGACGGAGCCGAGGGATTGGTCACCACTGGCGGCGTCGGCTGGACGGCCGCCAGGGGAAAGGGTTGGTCACTGCCGGCGGCGTCGGCTGCAGGGCCGGGCTCAGCGCCGGCGTGGCAGTCGCGCTCGGCACCGCTTGCGTACCGGGCGCGACGCTCTGCATTTTGCCACTGATGGACCAGTTGATTGAACTGGCTGGCTAGCAGGGTGATCTGCTGGGTCTTCGCATCCACCGGTATCGATGGATCCTGGGTAACCTGGGCGACCCCCGCCATCTGGTCACTCGTCTGCTGCGATGTGGCCGAAGTGGCGCCAACAGGCAGGTTGGCGCCCGGCGGTTGCGGCGCACCCACTGGTGGCGAGATACCCGCTTGACCGACCAGCGTCGGTGTGGCCGTGGGTTGGCCAAAGGCCGGACCGAGCGGCATTGGACTCGGCGTCGACGTGGCGTCAGCGCGTAGGCAGTGCCGGCGGTGGCGACGCCGCGTGTCGTGTTGAGATGGCCATCTGAATCAAAAGGAAGCCGATCACCAGCGCTGCGCCTGTTGCAACGCGCAGCCCGACGACGAAGGATCGTTGCATCTACGTCCTCCTCGCATGCGCTCGAGCAACTACTTCGTGCACTTCCAGCATACCCGTTGCGAGCGCGACACATCGCCGCAACGTGTTAGCGGATTGCTAGAGTCGGCGGTCCGCCCTGTTAGCGCTATCTGTGCGCGACGTGTCGGAAGGCGGCTCGGCAGATACCCGCGTCTACGTTTGAACGTGGGCACGACGGTCCGGGTGGTGGACGACGAGCCGAACCTGGTCGACCTCGTGAAGGGCTACCTCGAGCGGGAGCGGAGGGCACATTCTTTTGCTGCGCCAACTGCGCCCGCCAGGCCGGTATTTGGCAGCGAGGCGCTTGCCATGCTCGCGCTATGGCGATTGAACCGAGCGTTGCGGCGGATAGACAAAGGCTAGGAGGTTCGACGACGACTTCATGAACATGCTCAAGATGTGCTTGAACTGGCGAGTGCTCGCGGGGCTCGCAGCCGTTGGCATCGGGGTTTACCTCATCGCACCCGGGCGATCCTCGGGCTACTGCCGGTGCTGTTGTTGCTCGCGCGTCCATTGTCGATGGTCGTGATGATGGTGGGCATGCGCGGAATGGGTGCGCAACAGGGACAGGACTCCACGCAGACTCGGGCTGCCGCTCCGCTCAGCCGTGAGCAGCAACTTGCGCAGCTGCGGGCGCAGCTCATCGGTCTTGGTAATCAGCAAACCGCGGGCAAGCGCCAGTTGGCGCTGCCGCCAGTGCGCCCCGCTAGCGAACACGCACCTCGGGCAGCGAGATCGTGCAGCTGAGCGGCGCGCGCATCGCCGTGCAGCAGTACTGGCCACGTGGTACTGTCGTGGCTCTGTCGGCGGTCCTCGTTCTTGTGATGGAGCTTGCGTTCGGACCGCAGGTTGCACGGCTCCGCGACGAGCCACTGCCCGACTTCTGGCCGGCTCCACGGTTCCAGCTCATCGATCAGCAGGGCCGGTCCTTTGGCTCTGACGAACTGGCTGGGCGTGCCGCCCTGTTCAGCTTCATTTACACGAATTGCACCGACACCTGCCCATTGCTCACCGCGATCATGGCCCAGTCCAGGGAAAACTCCGTTCAGACGGCCTGCTCGGTTCAAAAGTCCAGATCGTCTCGGTGACTGTCGATCCAGACCGCGACTCCCAACAGGTTCTCGCTGCCTATGCGGATCGTTTTCACGCTGACCCCGACGCGTGGCGTTTTCTAACCGGCGAGCGAGAGGCTGTGTACGACGTCCTCGTTGGGTTCAAGCTAAGGCCCAGACGGCTGGGCGTGGCTCTCCAGATACAAACGCTCTGATAGCCGTGCCAGCCGTGCGCCAAGCAGCCGATGCTCTAACGTGCACGATCGTGCCTGGCACAGCCAAACCGGCGCAGTCCTGACGGGCCCGGTGTTGATGCTGGCCGGTTCTCGGCGGGGCTAACGCTCCAGCACATCCTCGAGGCTGGGCTGCAACCGATGCCCGAAAATCGCCGACCTTGGTCACGGTGCGCCTGGCACAGCCACAGCTGCCGTCGCCAACGCCCTCGGCGCACGCGTCGATTCAATCGAGCACGGCTGCTTCTCTGCGCCCGGAGCACTGCTGGCTTTCGACGACACGCTTGCGGACGGACTTGCCGAGGCCGGCATTCCGATCACACCGACTCTGCAAGTCGCGCGCGACATGGTCGATACATTGACTGCTGGAGCCGAAGTGGACAACTGGCGGCGTCGGCGCGAGGCGCGGTTGGAGATGATTCGCCGCCTTCACCAGGCTGGCGTGGCTTGCTCGTCGGCTCCGATGCCGGCTGGCGCTTCACGTGCTTCGACAATCTGTGGCGCGAGCTCGTCGAGCTCGTGCTGTGCGGGTTGTCGCCAGTCGAGGCGATTCATGGCGCCACCGGCGCGGCTGCCGCGGCGATCCGCCGCGCCGACGACTTCGGTACGCTGCGGCCCGGCCTGAGCGCCGACCTCCTGCTGGTGGGCGGTGACGCGGCACACGACGTGAGCTGCCTCGCCGATATGCGGGCGGTGTTTTTCCAGGGCCGCCGGGTGACCCGAGACAGGGGAGCTGGGCTTCGAGCAATCTTGAACGGTCAACGAATTTGCACGTCCGTAAAGTGATGAGCCTTCGCCTCCAGGCGCACTTCAAGAACTCGAGTCGAGTATCATTTCTCCTCTGCCACCTCGAGTCGGGAGGGGAGTCCACATGCAAGGTATCTCCCGCATCGCAACCCGTCGCCGATTCCTTCAGGCCGCTGCCATGCTGGCCGGCTCGGCCGCGGTGGCTGCCTGCAGTGCGCCGCCATCCAGCACCGCTCCCCAGCAGCCGGCGCCGGCGCCGAAGCCAGAACCCACGGCAGTGACAAAGCCGGCCGATCAGAGCCCGGCCTCCCAAGCCGCCGCGGCCAAGCCAGCCGCCGCCGGCGTGGCCGCCCCCCAGGTCGCCGGTCTCAAGCCCGTGCCGCGCAACCGGACGCTGATGCACCTCTACGGTGGCGTTCAGGGCAAATACCCTGATTACGAGCTGTGGAACCCGTACGCGGTCGGCGCCAATCATCAGACCGGGCCGAACCTGTACTACGAGCCGGTCGCCTACTACAGCGCGTTCGCCGACAAAGAGCTGCTCTGGCTGGCCGCGAGCTACGAGTACAGTAACGACTTCAAGCAGCTCACGATCAAAACGCGCTCGGGCATCAACTGGAGTGACGGCAAGCCGTTCACCGCTGAAGACATTGCCTACACGCTCCGCTCGCTCAGGGATCTCGGGCCTAAGGTCCGCTGGGGCGTTGACGCTCAGCAGTTCGTCGACGACGCGCAGGCGACTGATGCCAATACCGTCGTGATCAAGTTCAAGGCACCGAACCCGCGTTGGTTCTACTTCATGACCTACAAGTACGACATCGGGATCTACCCGGTGCCGAAGCACGTCTTCGACGGCCAGGACTGGACCACGTTCAAGGCCTTCGATATCGCCAACGATCTGCCGGTAACAACCGGGCCTTGGAAGCTGGTGGCGGCGGCCCCGGACCAGAAGATCCACGATCGCCGCGACACCTGGTGGGCGGCCACGGCCGGCCTCTATACGATGCCGAAGATCGAGCGAATCATCGTCATCCCATCAGTCAACGAGCAAGTCAACGCCCAGGCGCTGATCAGCAACGACTTCGACTACTACGGTTCACTGCAGCCGGCGACCTGGCCGACGGTCTTCAATGCCAACCCGAAGATCATCACTCACTCTGGCCAGAAGCCACCGTACGGCTACCAGGACTGGTGGCCGGACTCCCTGTACGTTAACTGCGAAACGGCTCCGTTCGACAAGGCTGACGTGCGGTGGGCGATCAGCCACTACATCGACCGGGACGTCGTCGTCGACGTCGGATGGTCGGGCGCCAGCGAGCCGATCGAGCTGCCGATGCCGACGTACCCTGGCCTGAAGCCGTTCGCTGATGCCATCCGCCCGCTGCTCGACAAGTACCCGACCACCGAGTTCAACCCAAAGAAGGGCGATGAGCTGCTGACCAAGAACGGCTTCAAGAAAGACTCTAACGGCAAGTGGCAGGACTCGACCGGCAAGCAGCTCAAGTTCGACATCATCACGACCCAATCCTTCGTCGCCGTCGCCCCGGTGGTCGGCGAGCTGCTGAAGCGGCAGGGCATCGACGCGACGTTCTCGCTGCCGACCGACTTCGACAACCGGTTTAGCAAGGGCGACTTCGAAGCGGCGATCTACGGCCACGGTGGGAGCGTCTCCGGCGACCCGTACTTCACCTTGCGGCTGTACCAATCGATCACGACGGCCGTGCCGGGTGCGCACCTGGTGAACTTCACGCGCTGGAAGAACGAGCAGTACGACAAGATCGTCGACGAGATGGCGGTTACCAGCCCGACCGACAAGGCCAAGCTGATCGACATCTACAAGCGGGCAATGGAGATCTGGCTGCCGAACATTCCGGACATCATCTTGACGAAGTTCCACCATCGGATCGGCATGAACACGACCTATTGGCAGGGCTGGCCGACCGAGGACAACCCGTACGTCAACGGCGCGAGCTGGCACCTGACCTGGAACCTGATCAACACCAAGATCGAACCCGTCCAGTAACGGTGGAGATACCCCGAAGTCAGCGCGCTCTGGACGATGTAGTTAGTTAGCCGCGATGCGTCTGAGCTACGTCGTCAAACGCTTCGGCATCTTCCTGCTGATCGTCTGGCTTGCGAGCAGCGTCAACTTCTTTTTGCCGAGGCTGGGCGGCCAGGATCCGATGCGCGCGCACCTGCTCGAACAGGCGATGCTGGGCGGCTATGTCCAGGCCGGTCTCGAGGAGATGGTCCAGGAGTACAACGTCAAGTTCGGGCTGGACAAACCGCTCTGGCAGCAGTACCTCAACTATCTCAGCGACGTCGTGCGACTCGACTTCAACTATTCCGTCTCGAACTACCCGCGCACGGTCGCGAGCATGCTGGCCGACGCCCTGCCATGGACGATCGGCCTGCTGTTGACGACGACGCTGCTCGCCTTCGTGATCGGCACGATGCTCGGGGCCGTCCTGGGCTGGCCCGGCGCGCCCCGCTGGTTGCGCTTCGTGCTGCCGCCGCTCATGGCGCTCAACGCGATCCCATTCTTCCTGCTTGGCCTGATCCTGATCTACCTCGTGACGAGCCGCTTCCCCTTTTTCCCACTCTTCGGCGGCTACAGCCCGGGTACGCTGCTGGAACTGAGTCTCGGCTCTGGCCTGGACGTGCTGCGGCACGCGATCCTTCCCGCCACGTCGATTGTGCTGGTCGCGATCGGCGGCTGGGCGCTCGGCATGCGCGCCATGATGGTGACAACCCAAGGCGAGGACTTCACCATCTTTGCCGACGCCAAAGGCTTGAATCCGCTCACGATTTTCCTGCACTACTCGGTTCGGAACGCACTCCTGCCCCAGGCGACCGCGCTGGCGTTGGTCCTCGGGCACATCGCGTCCGGCGCCGTGCTGGTCGAGGTGATCTTCGGATACCCGGGCATGGGCACAGTTCTGTACAACGCCATTCGACAGTCGGACTACTTCCTGATCCAGGGGATCGTCTTCGGGGTCATCGTGTCGCTGGGGTTGGCCACGTTTATCCTCGATCTGATCTATCCGTTGCTCGACCCCCGAATCACGTACAGGCGAGCCTGACGTGAGCTCGACAATGACCGAACAGACGGTCGTTGCGGTCGCGCCACCGCGCGAGGCGGGTGCGTGGGCCGACCACACCAGTTCTATCGGGCGTTATTTGCGACGAAATCCAACGCTTGTGATCGGGTTGCTGCTGCTGCTCGGGCTACTGCTGTTCGTTGTTATCGGTTCGTTCCTAGTCGACGTAGAGCGTGCGCGACCGCTGTCCGCACGGGCCCTGCAGCCACCCGGCGGGACCCTGCCCTTCGGCTCGGACAAGCAGGGCCGTGACCTGTTCGCAGTGATGGTGGCCGGGGCGCCGTTGACGTTGCGCATCGGACTCATCGCGGGGTGCATCGGCACCTTCGTGGGCGCCACGCTGGCGTTCTTGTCGGCGTACTACGGCGGTGCGGTCGACAACCTTGTCCGCGGCATTGTCGACATCGGCTTGACTGTGCCGGGCCTGATGGTGCTAATTCTCATCGCTATGAATCTCAGGGGTGGGCTCGACGTCAATCAGATGGCGCTCATCATCGCCTCGCTGGCCTGGCTGTTCCCGGCGCGCACGATCCGGTCGCAGGTGCTCACCATCAAGGAGCGTGGCTACGTCCAGATTGCACGCCTGTCGGGCGTTAGTGGGCCGGAGGTCATCGTCAAGGAGCTGCTGCCGAACGTGCTGCCGTACATGGTCGCCTCGCTCGTTGGCTCGGTGTCGTCCGCCATTCTGGCGTCGGTCGGACTTGCGGTGCTCGGGCTGGGCCCGACCGAGTCACCAGACCTCGGGATGACGCTCTACTGGGTGCTCTACAACGCGGCCATCATTAATGGCTGGTGGTGGTGGTGGGTACCGCCGATTGTCGCGATTGCAGTGCTGTTCATCGGCCTGTTCCTGGTCACGGTCGGCCTCGACGAGATCGCCAACCCGCGGCTGCGGCGCCAGGTCTAGATAGCCTGTCCGAGCAGCCGCTCCCGAATGCCCTGCGCGCCTACCGCAACCGCGAGTGGGGGTATTCGATGCCGCGCCCGGACGCGTGGTTCGAGCGGGATCTGGACATTGAGGACGGCCAGGGTGTCATCTTCACGCCCGATCCCGAGGCGCTGATGACCGCGATCTCGGTCGAGGTGCGCGATCTCGCTACCGAAGTCACGGCCGAGGATCTGCCCGATCTCGAAAAGGGTTTTCTCAAGGGGCTGCGGTCGGTGCCGGGCTCGAGGCTCGAGCAGCACGACATCTTCGAGAACCTGTATCACATCGGCGTCGAGGCGCAGCAGAGCTTCGACGCCGCCGGCCAGCGTCGCCGACGGTGGATCCGCGTGCTCTACAAAGGGACATTGCAGGCGCGCCTGATCGCCCAGGGCGCGACGGTCGAGGAGTTCGACCGCTTGCGCCCGCTCTTCGCGCCGTGCATGACGACCTTTCTCTTCGGCGACCTCTGGCCAGAGCCGCCAGGCGCTTGAACTAGTAGGCCGGCACGCCCGGCCGGACGAACACCTCGTCCATCTCCCGGGGATCGACAATCGGCGCGTCACGGTACAGGTAGCAGGAGGCGGCGCGGTGCTGCGCACTCCTGAACAGCGGCGGCGGAGCCTCCACGCACATTGGCATCGCGTGCGGACATCGCTCAGCGAACTTGCAGGCACGCCGAGTTCCGGCTCCTGGGATGCCTGCCTGCACCTCCTCGGCCCGCCAGGCATGGGCCGGGTCCGGCAGCGGAATCGACCCGACCAGCAGCTGCGTGTACGGATGCTGCGGCTGCTTGACAACGAGCTTGACGTCCCCGACCTCCGCCACCGACCCGCGGTACAGCACGATCATGTTCTGGCCGATCTGGTAGGCGGTCGTCAAATCGTGCGTGATGTAGATCAGCGAGATACCGAACTCACGGTTCAACGCCCGCAGTGTCGCCAGGATCGTCGCACGCAGCGAGGCGTCGACCATCGAGACCGGCTCGTCGGCAATGATCAGCTTCGGCTTCAGCAGCAGAGCGCGCGCGACCATGACGCGCTGGCGCTGCCCGCCCGAGAGCTGGTGCGGGTGGCGCCCGAGCGTCTCGTCGGGCCGCAGCCCGACCGCCCGCAGCGTCTCCTCCATCAGGTGACGCTCCGCGTCGCGCCCGCGCGCCAGTCCGAACTTGCGGATCGGAGTGTCGAGGACGTGGTCGACACGGTAGAAGGGGTTGTACACCTCGTACGGGTCCTGGAAGATCACCTGCACGTCACGCAGGAACTGGCGCCGCTCACTCCTGGAGAGCGCGTGCAATTCCGTGCCCTTGTAGAGCACCTCGCCGCGGGTCGGCGAGATCAGCCCGAGCAGCAGCCGCGCCAGCGTCGTTTTGCCCGAGCCAGACTCGCCGACGATCGCCGTGATCGAGGGCGGATCACTCGTGATCTCGAGCGAGAAGTCTTCGAGCGCGGTGTTCCCGCCGCGGTTGAGCAGGCCGCCGCCGAAGATCTTGCTGACGTGGCGGCACTCGAGGAATGCGGTCATGCCGGCACCTGCGCCTCGGCAGCTTCGCCCGGCCGACCCGAGACGTTTTCGTACAGATAGCAAGCCACGAAGCGGTTCGGCCGCACTTCGCGGAAGGGTGGGTCGGCGGTCGTGCAGATGTCCATTGCATACGGGCAGCGCGGCTGGAACGGGCAGCCGGGCTGGCGGTTCAGCAGTGACGGCGGCAGGCCCGGAATACCGCGCAGGTCACTCTGCTCCTCGATTGAGGGCAGGCTCTGGATAAGCAGCCGCGTGTAAGGGTGGAGCGGATCGCTGAAGATCTCCGCGATCGGCGACACCTCGGCCATCTTGCCGGCATACATCACACCCAGCCGGTGGACGAACTGCGCCATCAGCCCCATGTCGTGGCCGACCAGAATCACGGCCGCGCCGAGCTGTTCCTGGACGCGGCGCAGCGTGTCCATGACTTGCTTCTGGACGACCACGTCGAGCGCCGAGGTCGGCTCGTCGGCGATGATTACGCGCGGCTGCAGGCTGATGGCGATCGCGATGCAAACGCGCTGCTTCATTCCGCCCGACAGCTCATGCGGGTACATCTTGCCCACCTCCGGCCCCAGACCGACCTGCCGGAGCAGATCGGCGATTCGCGCCGCCAGGTCGCGCCTGCTCAGTTGCACGCGGTGGTCGCGCATGCTGTCCGCGAGCTGGGCGCGCACCCGCATGACGGGATTGAGTGAGTTCATCGCACCCTGTGCGACCATCGCGATCGCGGCTAGCCGCAGCGCGCGCATCTTCGTGTCCGATACCTGAACCAGGTCGATGCCCTCGAGCAGCACATGGCCGCCCTCGATGCGGCCAGGCGGACGGATCAACCGCATGAGCGCGAGCGCGATGGTCGTCTTGCCGGAACCGGACTCCCCGACCAGTCCGAAGCGCTCCTCCGGCTGCAGCTCGAAATCGACGCCGTCGACGGCCTTCACCGGCCCGCGCGGCGTCAGGTAGTAGACCTTCAGATTGTTGACCGCGAGAACCGGTTGCACATCTTCCCCGGTTGGTGGAGGGCGAATTCTAGCGCCTCGCCAGCTTTATCCTTCGCGCAGGCGCGGATCAAGCGCGTCGCGGAGCCCGTCGCCCAGGAGGTTGACGGCCAACACCGTGACGACAATGGCCACGCCAGGGAAGATCGCCAGGTGCGGCGCGATCTGGAGAGACTCGCGGCCGTCGCTCAGCATGGTGCCCCATTCGGACGCTGGTGGACGGATTCCGAGACCGAGGAAGCTCAGGGTCGCTACGGTCAGGATCGCGGTCCCAAGCCGCAGGCTCGCCAGGACCAGGATGGATGCCAGTGCATTCGGCAACAGGTGCGAGATCAGAATGCGTAGATCCCCAGCGCCTATGGCGCGTGCCGCCAGCACGAAGTCGAGCCGTTTGAGCGACAGGATTTGCCCGCGGACGACGCGGGCGAACACAGGGCAGGGAGAAGATGCCAATCGCCACGACTACATTGCGATCACGTACGCCCAGGACGGTGATGACCATGATTGCCAGCAGGAGCTGCGGAAAGGCCAGCAGCAGGTCGAGCAACCGCATCAGCAGATCGTCCAACCAGCCGCCCCAGTGCCCAGCCGACAGGCCGACGCTAATCCCAGCGAGCAGTCCGAGGCTGATGCCAAGCAGACCCACCGTGAGCGAGATCCGCGCGCCGTACAGCACGCGACTGAAGATGTCGCGGCCGAAGTTGTCCGTTCCAAACGGATGGGGCAGTGACGCGCCCTCGAGGAGGTGGTCGTAATGCTGCTCGATGGGCTGATACGGCGCGATCAGCGGCGCGGTCACAGCCAGCGCGACCAGCACTGCCAACACCACCGCGCCGGCCATGGCCGCACGGTTCCGCCGCAGCCGCCGCCACGCGTCGCGCCACCGGCTATTGGGCGCGCGTTCACGCATAGATGATGCGCGGGTCCACGATCGCGTACAACACGTCGAAGACGAGGTTGACCAGGACAAACTGGACCGCGAACAGCAGCAAGGCGGCCTGGCCGACCGCGAAGTCGCGGTTGTTGACGGAATTGACCAGCAACAGACCGAGCCCGGGTAGGCGAACACGGTCTCCGTCACGATGGCACCCGCGAGCAGACCGCCAAACTCGAGCGCAAGGAGCGTCAGGATGGGGATGAGCGCGTTCCGGCTGGTCAACCTGGGACAGATGACGCATCCGATGCACATGCACGGTCACCCGTTCCAGATCGTCGCCACCGACGGCTACCCCGTGCCTGAATCGCAGGCGCTCACGAAGGACGTGGTCAACATCGGGCCAGGCGAGCGCTACGACCTGCTCATGAACACCGATAACCCCCGCACCTGGCTGTTCCACTACCACATCCTGACCCACGTCCAGAACCATGGAGTGCAGCCCGGCGGCATGATCACCGTCATCAAGGTGAGCCAGTAACTCAGTCTTGACTTTCTGCGCGTGGCGGCGCGGCCTCCATGTGCGCAGTCACGCGCAACCCCGCGTTTACGAGCGCTGACCTGGCCCGCAACCTTGCCAGCCTAAGGTCCACCAAACGGAGCCGAACGCCATGACCACGACCACACTGATCCGACCCACGGAATATCGAACGCACTGCACCACCCAACGGTCATGTCTGTTTGCGAGCCATGGTCGTCCTCGACGGTTGTGAGCTCGCTCAGGAGATGCTGCAGCGCGTTCGCCAGATCATTAGCATCAGTGGCGGCGACGTACTCTTGCTGCGCGCACTCGAACCGCGGCTGGCTCTCGATCCGATCGAGGACCCCCTCACCGAGGAGCGTCGCTGGCTGAGGCACGCCCAGGCCGCACCTCGAGCATGCCCGATCTGATCGAGCGCGGTCTCATACGTCAGTCAGTCCCTCGACCCCAGCTGCCCAGGCAATGGCAGTTGCCGGCGCAACGCGCTCGTCATCCGAACGAGGTTCGTGCCGAAAGCGGTAGTCCTCTTTGCGAATGATCTCGTCCAGGTGGCCAATGAGTTCCAGGGTTGCGTGGCGAGTCTGGTCGACGATCTGCTCCACCGCCGGGCCTCCGCGCCGGATCGCGGCCACGGTGTGCCGAAAGCACAATCCGTTGGACGATGCAAATGCCTGCCGAGTCTCGTCGCCCGCTGCCAGCGAAGCCAGTAGAGCTCCCAGGTAGCGATCCTCGGCTTCACGCTGCGTCGTGCACGCCGGGCACGCTCCGCGACGGGCGCCGTTTCCGTCCTCAGTGCTGCGCAGCCCTCGGAGGAGTCCGCCACGCTGGCCGTCACTGGCCGCCGATTCGTCGAGTGTGCGCAGGGTGCTCGCCAAGACGTCGCGGTAGATGATCGCGGTGCCCAGCACGTTGTGCGCCTCGCGCAGCCAGCGGTACGCGTGTTGGTTGCAGAAGCCACGGCCGCGCGCAGTTGCTGCCGCAACCCCGGGTCGTTCACCTGCTCGTAGGCCACCGACTACAGCAGTCGACCCACCGAGCGGATCGCGAGTCGGCAGATAGGACTGCCGGCGCTCCCGAGCGCCTCGCGCACCTCGAAGGCAGCCGAGTCGCGCGGAGCCGAGGCGTTCACGGCAGCAGCTCGCCGACCTGCTCCCCGCCACCGGTGTTGCGGCCGCCACATTAGGCCCCAGTTTGTGCTTGCTTCGGGCAGGCATCTGAGCTGAGACGAGCGCGGCCACCTCCTCAGGTGGCCCCGTCGTGACCTGAGCGCGCCTCGGCGTGTCGACGCTCTGACCTTCACGTGCTCGAGGGGGCGCCCTCCGCTAGCAGCCGCTGCACGTCTTCGTCGGCGATCGGCTGAAAGTCCACGTAGTGGACGCCCACGGCGATGAACGGGTCCGGCGCCAGCAGACAGACCAGCTCGTCAGCCTCCGCGCGGACCGCGTCGCAGGTTGGTTGGGCAGCCACGGGGACGGCCACAACCAAGCAGGCAGGGCCCGCCTGCCGAACCGATCGGATCGCCGCCCGCACGGTTGCCCCGGTCGCCAGGCCGTCGTCGACGAGGATCACCGTTCGACCGGAGATCCGAGCTGCTGGACGTTGCCCACGCAGTCGCCGCTCCTGGCGGCGGGCCTCGGCGCGTTGCTCGCCAGCCAGAATGCGAAACATCCACAGGGACACGCCGAGTTCGCGCGCGAGTACCGAGTTCATGAACATCTTGCCGTCGGCTGTCACCGCTCCGAGTGCGAGCTCGGGCTGGCTGGGCGCGCCCACCTTCCGGGCAACTACCACATCCAGGTCCGCCCCGAGCGAACGAGCGATCTCCGCGGCCACGGCCACGCCACCGCGAGGAATGCCCATCACGAGCACGTCCCGCCCACGATCTGCACCTAGAGCATCCGCGAGCTGCTGCCCGGCGTCGCGTCGGTCAACGAATCCTCGGAGGCGCACGGGCGGGCCTCCCGAGGACGCATGCGGCCGGCACATGTGCAACGGCTCTGTCTTTGCGAGCGCGTGGCGCGGCGACATGAATGTTGCCGCCAAGGGTACTCCCACACTTGCACGGCAACATCGCCTGCGCAGTCGGCGAGCCGTTCCAATTTGCGATTCGGCCGGAACACTCGTTTCGCTCTGCCGACACACGCGTGAGTAGCCATACGCGCACCCAGCCTGAAAAGGCAGCCGGCACTGCGCGATGCGCACATTAGATGCCGCCAGCGGCCATCTGGCGGTGACCCGTAATTGCCCCCAACACCGCGCAGCTCCCGGAAGCCGGACGGATGGCGCACTGGCCGCGTACAACCACGCTAACGGACTCGACGTCGCCAGGAAATGACTATCGCATCGTTCCACCGCCCAGCTCGCGGCGACCTCCGAGTTCTCATGCGCTGCGCGTGCCGCGAGCCGCGTCGCGAGCGGCGAGTAGCACCTCGTCTGGCGTTGCGATGTCGATCGAGCAGTCCGGCGCCAGCAGCAGCCACCGCCGAGCCATGGTGTCCAGCGCGGCCTGGACGCGTTCGGCTACATCGGTCGCGGTGCGTGTCCCAAGCGCGGCGGGGATGCCGCCCATGACCGCCCTCCCCGTGCTACGGTGGGCCTCGGCCAGACTGGGGTTGCCAGGCCCGAGTGCCCAGCTGAAAGCGGCGACCGGATAGTCGGCGAACGCGTCGAACAGCCCGTCTTGGCGGCAGATGTGCATGACATTGAACGGAGCCGCCACGGCCTGGGCTAGGACGCGCAGGTCGTACGGACGTTGGAAGCGCGCGCACTCGTCCATGCTCAGCATCTCGCGGGTTGCCAGGTTGGTCGCGTAGAAGACACCGTCGGCGCCGCTCGCCAGACACGCGCGCACGTAGCCGACGAGTGTCTCGGCGATGGCCTCCAGGGCCACTGTCAGCGCATCAGGTTCCGTGC
>WNFU01006565.1_pt1 | contig 14038 bp, 12 predicted proteins | sample 5400121 | NCBI WGS metagenome assembly WNFU01 (sample SAMN13153360, study PRJNA577476) | soil metagenome | isolation source: 100 cm soil or saprolite under grassland replicate 1 | place: USA:California | collected 2016-06-15
AATCACGATGGATTCCGTTCTGAGAAGGGCCGACAGAACGCATTGAAAATCTACCAAGCCGTAACGTATTTGGGATGGTCAATCCACAATCCGCCAAATCTAACCGCCGGAGGCGGTTAGATTGGTGGGACACACCCGAAAGTCTCTTGCGAAGGCGCGACAACTAACAGGCCGAAGAGTGGGAAAAGCGTCAATCGAGCGCCCAAGCGTCGCATAACAAAATCCTTCCGCTGTTATACTGCCAAGGGAGCGATGTTCGTTGAATTGTAGCGGCAATTAAATCGGAATAGAAAGGATTTGTACAGATGTGAGGCCACGTGGAGGCAGGCGGCGCCGTGTCCCAATGTCGTGTGGTCTGATTTAAGAGCCAGCCTTCATATTGCGTATCGCGCTCCAATCACCGGACGGATCCACCTTCACGTTGCTTATGCGGTCTCGATAAATGACGACGGTCGCAGGGTACCACAGGTATATCTGCGGCAAGTCTTCGGCAAGGATCTTCTGGACTTGTGAGAATATCTCTTTGCTTCGCTCTCTTGTCGCCGTCCGTGATTCTTCGAGCAATTTATCCACCTGAGGGTTGACATAGCGTGAGCGATTCTGCCCGTTCGGAGGAATCGCGCCAGAGCTGTAGACAAGCCTGAAGATGTCGGGGTTTTGATTGCCGCCCACCAGGGTATTCAGGTACAACTGAAAGTTGCCTTCGGTCATATCCTGAGTGAGCTTCTGGCGCTCCAGAGACTGCAATTCGATCTCAACACCGACGCGTCGCATTTGCTCCTGAATGGCCTCACCGATCTTGCGGGAGACCGAGACAGGAGAGGTTTTGAGAGACAGCTTCAGACTGCTTTTTCCAGCTTCTGCCAAAAGCCTCCTGGCTCGATCAGGGTCGTACTTGTAATCAGTGACGTTCGGCTCGTAGGCCCACTGGCTCGGCGGCAGCACGCTTCGGGCAGGGGAGGCCTGCCTACGCAGCACATCCCGTATTATCGCCTCCCGGTCTATGGCGTATGCGAGGGCCTGTCGGATGCGCCGGTCTTTCAGGATCGGGTCTTGCAGGTTAACTCCCAGGTGCGTGATGTTGGTTCCCTCCGTTATTTCCGTTTTGATCCCAGGAGCTTTCTGAAGGCTCTCCACCGTCACTGGATCGAAGTCGGCGTTGATCGCCAGATCGACAGAGCCTTTCCTCAGTTCGCTTTCCCTGGTGCTGTTATCCGGAATTATCCTGACCGCAAGACGCTTGATGCTCGGAGCCCCTTCGAAGTATTCGTCGAAGGACGTTAGGACTACCTCCTGATCCTCCTTGTAGCTATCGAAATCGAATTTGAACGGGCCGGTCCCGACCGGGCGCTTGGCTTGCTGACTGGAAGTCCCCTCGGGAATTATTCCAATCGGCACAATGGTGTTTGCAAGACCGGGACAAGGATTTTCGCAATGGAGCGTGACTTTGAGCGGGTTGGCCGTATCTGTCTCGACCGAGACGCGGTCTCGCTCCAGGTCAGCTCGTTTCGCGGACTGGAACCCGGGGGCCAACATGGTGTCGAACGTGTATTTGACGTCAGCGGCGGAAAGGGCTTGTCTGTTGTGAAACTTGACGTTGGGGCGCAGGTAGAACGTGAATGTCTTGTAGTCGGGAGATGACTCAAACTTTTCAGCCAGGTCGGGGACGGCGCTGAACTTGTCGTCTTTACGCGTGAGACCGTTGAACATCAATTGCCGCATTCTTTCGACGGCCGTGTCCGAGCTGACACGCGGATCGAAGGTCTCTATGCGCTTCTCAAGCATGACGACCATCTCGCCCTGCGCGCGCCCCCTGCGGCAGCCGGACTCCATCGGCATGAGAACTATCGAGGAGATTAACAGCAGGGCGAGGCTGAAGGGCGCCGGCGGGCGCCGAATCTCGGCTTTGTTCATGGTTTACTTGTTCGTCTGTTTTCTTTCATCCCTCTTTTCGCGCTTGGCGTCGAGGTCCTTGATCCATTGGTTGAACAGGGCTAATTGCTCGGGCGACAGAAGGGCTCGTATGCGATTGCGCGCGTTCTCGCGTATGGCCTGGTACTGCGGGCGATTCTGCTCTCTAAGTTCCTGGCTTTGCTTCTGGCAGTCGCTGAGTATTTGTATGACCTGCGTGCGCCGGGGTTGATCCAGCTTCAGGACGCCGGTCAATTCATCGGCGACGTCGACGGGCGTCGAGGCTGCGGGCTGAGCCACTCGATTGGACAGCAGGTATTGCCCTGACGCGCCGACTGCCACGCCGAGTATGAACGTCGTAACTACGATCAGGTGCGCTTTACGCTTACTTGTCAACATAAGGATTATCCTTGCTCACGCCGGTCGGACTTGGGACGTCACTGATAAGATGTTCATCCATGTTTTGGGCGCCCAGGTCGAGATCACTTGTCATTACAGATGGGCGCCACTGAATAGCTCCGGCCACCAGGATGATCGCGGCCGCCGCGAAGGCCGCCAGCCAACCGCTCATCGCCTCCACAGCTGTTTCCCATGAACTGGAGCGCTGCTCGCGGATCTCCTGTATGCGGCGCTTAATTTTGCCGATGAGCATTGCGTTAGATTTAGCCTGAGGAGCGTCGGGGCCGTGGGCGCTCGCCGCCTTGATAATCGCGGGGGCCAGTCTCTCTGACAGCAAAAGGTTCTTGCAGGCCATGCAGTTTTTGACATGATCCTCCGCTCCGGCGGCGGACGTCGGAGATAAGGCGCCTCCGTATTTAGTAATTGTCTGGATATCCTTGCAGTTCATGGGGTTTCACCTACGTGACATCGCTTTACGCTTTTCGCTCAACTGAAGCCTGTTCAGAGCCTTGCGCAAGGCGTGTCTGGCGCGGAAGGCCCTGATCTTCACTTTGGCTTCTGACCATCCCAGCATCTGGGATATTTCTCGCACGGAATTATTCTCCGCGTGAAGCAGAATAAGGATCATGCGGTCGTCTACAGGCAGCTTGGAAAGCAGCTTATCCGATATCTCCGCGGCCTTCTCCCTCTCCGATTCGGAGATGTGTATGTCGAACGAGGCGCGGGCGAGTTTGCTCTCGAGCCACCCCTCTTCGTCCTCCGAAAGGTCAGTGATAAGAGATTCATTCCGCTTCTTGCGCCTGCGCAACTCGTCGTAGCAGTTGTTCACCGCGATCTTCGCAAGCCATTGTTCGAATGAGGCTCCGCGCCTGTAACTCGACAGGGAGAAGAACGCTTTGGCGAAAGTCTCCTGAACAATGTCTTCGACGGTCTCCATGGTGCGGAAGAAGTGGCGGGCTATGGAGAAAACCCTTCGGCTGTGCTTGAGCACCAGCGCCTCAAACGCCGTCTCATCCCCGTTGAGCGTGAGCTCGATGAGGTGGTCTTCGTGGCTGGGGATGGAGTCAGCGCCAGGAAGTTGCTTGGCCTGGTCGTTCTTCAACGCCGTATCTGCCTGTTGAGTGGTTGTTGACGCGTCCGATACGAGCATTCCTTCAGCCTCTGTGAATAGTGGGTAAGCGCTGGTCTTGATCCATGTTTCCTGTTTTGGTCTCAATAATGATTGAGAATTGCGACGGCTGATTTTAACACATCGCCCGTCGCTGTCTATCGGGCGGGTTCAATTTTGCGCAGCATTGGGTCTGTTGCAGGCTTGCAACAGGGCCTTGCATCTGTAAGACAGACGTGGTAAAGTGCCGCCGCTGAATTGGCCGCGCTCTATCTGTAGAGCAGCGTGGCTTCACGAACCGGTTTTACAGCACAACCCATATGAAAACATCCAGTCAAATCATGGATCGGGGACGCGATGGCGCTGCCAAAGCCCCGCTGATTAACGTGGCTGAGTTGGGTCAGTATATCAAACGCAAGAGGGAGCGTGAGAGGCTCTCTCTCAGGAATGTTGCGAAGCAGACTCAAGTCAGCGCTTCGACTTTGTCCCGTATAGAAAACGGGACGGGGATTCCGGACACGCCAACGCTGGCACGCTTGGCCAGGTGGCTCAACATCCCGTTTGAGAGGATTGTCACGGGAGGGAACTCGAAGGAATCGCCGATAGTTTACTACCCACAAGAATCCGTTCCTGACATCGTCGCCGCTCACCTGCGAGCCGATCGGAGTCTGACGCCTGAGCAGGCGCGCGCCTTAGAGGACATGTTTCGCATCGCATATAACCAGTTGAGCCTGAGGAAATAGCCGACAGAGTGTGAGGCTTGATTATTAAGAGACCGGCCGATCTGAAACTGCTGCCGCCTCCTGAGGTCGGGAGATGGCGGATGTATGAGCGAATGGCGCTCCAGATTCGCGGCTTTGCAAAAGTGGATTTGGCCGCCAAGCTAGATCCTTTTGCCCTGGCTAAATCTATAAACGTTAGAGTGTTGTACTTGAGTGATTTGACCGGTTTGTCCGAATCGTCACGGGAGCGGTTGGATGTCCCTGATGGATGGTCTGGAGGCGCTACGCAGGCTTTGGAAGACGGTTCTCACATTGTGATCCTGAATCAGAGGCATAGCTCAGGACGTCAGGCTGCCACGTTGATGGAGGAGGTCTGTCATATATTGTTTGGACATAGGCCGTCCGAGATCGGCGCTGATCGGGTTGGTGGCCGAAGCTACAATTTCAGTATTGAGGAGGAAGCCTATGCCGTTGGCGCAGCGGTTCTAGTTCCGTATCACTCGTTGAAGGCTTTCCTGATCTCTGGCGCTTCTATCCGAAAGATTGCTGCCCACTTCGGTGTGACCCCTTCGCTCATTGTTTATAGGACTAAGGGGACTGGATTGGGAAAATTTTTGTCATAAGATGTATTGTTGACCTGTGCAAAGGACTTGAAGCGGCCCCAGATTCGTTTTTAGTGTGCGCCTGGGTGTCTGGCGGCGGTTGTTCGGCTTGGCCGTCAAATATTGATAAGCCTGCTACATACCCAAATTTGCCGCCAAATAAGCGGTGAAGTTTTTAAGACGTGAGCTTTCGGCGGGCTGTCTTGACATGCTTATGATAAAATCCAGACAGCCCGCCAAAAGCTCACTTTTGCAATCATTCATATCTGAGTGCGACCATCGGATCGACACTCGCCGCCCGCCGCAGCCGCGCGGGTTGCAATCACCCTCCCGTCGCTTGCGAACCGGTCGGCCAGAGTGAACATCCAGTAATTCATGTTGAGAACGAGGGTCGGGTCTAGCGCTTTTGGCGAGAAAATACGGACATAAGAACCATTATCAGACGCAACATCTGTTAAAGCTTATCAGACGCAACATCTGTTTGTATGTCAATTCACGCATAAAATGAAAATTGTCGCGCATAAAATGAAAATCGCCCTGTCCCAGATTCTTGCCCCAATAATCGTAACGCCTCACCCTCTTGGTATAATGAATATGTTTAATGTCTTGTTTCAAACACTCAAATAACTTCCTTCGCAACGTGGTCGCCTAAAGCCCGAGCCTTGCCAATCGTTCAGCCTTCCGCCAAGCTGCCAAAGAGTCCTTCGCCGATCTCCGCAGCACGCCGGAGCCATGAACACTGCTACCTGATGACACCGCACCTTGATGCTTGTATGCCATTTATTTCTCCAGCCTGCCTAGATCGCATGTGCCCTGCACTTTTATTTCATAAGCAGGTCGGTTCGAGTACTCCTTCTTTCTACTGCCTATGAAGTCGACCACCAAAGACTGCCCAGTGAGAGTGAGTTCGAAGCGGGAAATTTCCGCAACTGTCCCGGTGGTTCTGAGCAGGAATGCGCCCATCACCCAGGCAACATCCAAAAACGTCTTTGGTTCTTTCCCATATTGTCCATAGAGCTGAGGGAAAGGAGATCCCAGGATCTGAGTCGTTGATCCCTGCCCTCTTAGAAATATTTCCTCCATCATTTGATTGAGGTCATCGAGTTTCCCTGGCAATTCCTCATTCAAAAGTAATCTCCGGACACGTTTCTCTGCATATTCGTCCTTGCTAGTTGTCGCAGTTCCCCCCAGCTCGAAAGCAGGGCCGAATTCAGAACTCTCCGGATGGAGTGTTAATTCCCAACGGCTTGCGCCGGCGTCTTTATTATGAGTGATATCAATGACCTTACAGATGGCGACATGATTCCCATACGCCACCGTCATTCTCGCTCTCGCCTGTAAGCCATCGAGGAATGCCCCGTCTCCCGAATGATCAGGCTCCAACGTTAAAACTATCTGGCTACTACCCCACTTCGAATTCACAACGGGTATGAATCTATAGATCTCGGCGTCTGGTTCCTGAATTAAAACAAGTGGTGAAGTCGTGATCTTCAGCTCAGGGGACATTTCAGAAACGGAATTGCCCCGACCTATTTTGCGAAGAAAGGCCTGGCAGATCCCCTCAGCCCCGTAACGGTTAAAATCCAGATACCCGACTGTAGGCAAAAGGCCGGGCAGTTCTGTTAGATCGATGCGAACCGGAAGAATGTATTCTTGGCTCTCCTGCAGAGCCCTCGCCTGCGCGCTTCTTCGCTCATGTGACGTCCACACTTTTTTAGCGTATGCGGCTGAAACCAGGATGATGCAGTAATGCGCCCGATCTTTATAAACTTCAGACAAATGCTCATACAGGTTCTTGCCCCACAATTCGGCATCCTCATACTCGTCAAAGAACACTTTAACTCCGGCATCCGTCAGACCTTTAGCTATGTCACGAGCTTCCTTACGCTGTTCCCCAGCGAATGAAATCGCCACGTCGTATTCCATCTCTTTGATCCCCTCCATTGTCGCGGCATCGGCCTCTTTCTTTCTCTTTGGTATTCCAAGCTCTTCCATTCCCGCCGCATCCATGTCCAATCTGGTTTTTCTTTCAAGAACGTATCGGCGACCAATTCCTGTCAATTCGCCATTAAAATGGGAAACGGATTCAGAAAGCCATCTTAGATATTGGGTGATTTCACCAAGCGTCCTGATGAAGTTCTGTTTGATCGCCGCGTAATCAACGGGGGATTCCACTTCGTAAGTCACGCGCACCTCTTTGTCCACAATCTCCGCCCCCGGAACAGACGACGTGTAGGTGTTAGGCTGTAAATCAAAAATTCCGGAGTCGCCCTCAAATGGCGCGGCGAGCGTCACCCTTCTTCCAGGCACATAAAACGGTTTCTCGTAGTCAAGAATGATCCGGTTAGGGTTTCCTCTTCCGTCCACTTGAGCTTCTTCGTCTTCAATACATTCAATCTTGGCATCATCGATCACGGGAACGTGAAGCCAGTGTTCATCGACAAAGGCGCGCAGCGTCGGTTCGCCTCCCTCCCCGAACTCTTTGCACATCTGGCGTATGGTTTCGGCAGGGAGTTTTTGCAATGCCTGATTGAACAAATCCTTTTGGTGTTCCAGAACGGCGTTAATATCCACTTTGCTAAATAGGCGGTGTTCTACCATTGCCTTGTAGTCCTCTTGATCTTTCGGCCTGCCTGTGTCTTTCTTCGAGCGAAGCAAGTGTTCCCTCGATATCATACGTATCTCGACGCCCTGTGACTCAATGACTATACTGTCCCTATACAATTCGCCGAATGGAACAGCGTCTATGGATGTAAGCACCTCTATCCCGTAATAAGGTACAGGGATTTTTGTCCTCGGTTTGAGAAGCTTCTCTATCGTCAGCTCGGCAGGCCTCGGGACTGGGACTAGGCGGTCATAGACGGCGAGGAATTTTCGAGCATTTACCATTGATGCTTCAATGACGATGTCGAGATCTTCCACCGGCCTTTCATGTCCGTGAAAGTTTACCGCGTGGCCTCCGATCAGAACATATCGGACTCCTTCGTCGGCAAGAGCCTGCAGGAATCCTTTCTCCGCTTCATTGAGGAACAGGTTGTTCATTCTCTCGTCCACTTCTCCGATCCCTGGAGACCGTCCTGTAATTCCAGCAACCAACTGATGAAACGGTTCCTCTTCATCAATTCCTGTTCGGAAGTCAACCCAGGTGAGATGGCGAAGAAAGCGGGGCAGCGTCTTGTTATCCCTTGGATTTGCTCCGGGCAAGAGAACCGGGATAACGCGAAGAGACTTATCCTTCACGTGCTCATCCAGAGCAGCGCGCATCTCTTCGTTTTCCCAAGGCCCCAATCCCGCTGGCCCTAAGAAAATGGCGCAAGTCTCACTATCATTCAACGCTTCTTCCAAAGCAGTTCTCCACGGTTCGCCCGGCACGAGATGCCACTTGTCGAGAAACGGCTTGATCCCAGTCTCGTCCACAAGGCGCATGGCGATCTTCTCGACGTGCGCCTTGTCCCCGCTAGAGTGACTCAGAAAGACTTGATACAGCTTTTTACGGATGGTCGGCATTCGCTCTCTATCTGAACGTGACGCCTCGTCGTGCCGTGAGAGCCCGGCCTGCAGTTCTCCGAGCCTTTTTAGAGCATTCACCCTGTTGTTGTAGATTTGGACATGACCTGGGGCTATGCGCAGCGCCTCATCGAAGGCAGCGACGGCCTCCGCGTAGATCTTCGATGCCTCGGCATGCCGCGAGAGCTTGGCCTCCGAGTCCCCGAGATTTCGCAACGCAAGTCCCTTGTTGTTGTGGACATAGACATTATCCGGAGCCCTGCGCAACGCTTCCTCGTAGACCTCAGTTGCCAGAGCGTAGCTCTCCGACGCCTCGCCGTGCCGCGAAAGCATGGCCTGCAACTTCCCGCGACTTATCAGCGCATTACCCTTATTGTTGTGAACAGAGACGTCACCCGGAGCCTTGCGCAATGCTTCATCAAATGCCGCGATTGCCTTTGCGTAATTCTCCAATGCCTCACCGTGCCGCGAGAGCTTGGCCCACAGGTCTCCGAGACTTGTCAGGACAGCCCCTCTGTTGTTGTGGGCAGAGGCATAATCCGGAGCCCTGCGCAGCGCCTGATCGCAGGCTGCGATGGCCTTCGCATAACTCTCCAACGCCTCGTCGTGCCGCGAGAGTCTGACCTGCAGGTCTCCGCGACTTTGCAACGCATTCCCCTTGTTATTATGGACATAGACGTAGTCCGGAGCCCTGCGCAACGCCTCATCATAGGCTGCGATGGCCTGAGCGTAGCTCTCCGACGCCTCATAATACCGTGAGAGCCCGGCCTGCAAGCCTGCGAGATTTCGCAACGCAAGTCCCTTGTTGTTGTGGGCAGAGACATCATCCGGAGCTGGGATCGTTCTTTCGCGGCCCCCTTTGACCTTGACCCGCGCCGTCCAGCGTCCATGACTCCAGACGATCGAGGAGGCGCGCAGGTTTCTGACCTCGCTCACTCGCAGGCTTGTCCGGGCCAGAACGAGGAGCAACGCGTGATCCCTCGCGCCTTCGACCCTGCTCCGATCCGGGGTGTTGATCAGGCGACCGACTTCTTCGGGCGTCAGGACGCGGCCGGCCATGTCGTCGGGCGGTGGTGGCACGCTCACGAGCTCGGTGTCAGCTGGGTTAGTCTCGAGATCTCCCGCAGCTTTCAAGTAGCCGAAATAGGCGCGGATGACCGAGAGTTTCATGTTAACGGTCCGCGCCTTCCTGCGTTTTTTCTTGATCAGGTCATCGCGGTATGCAATAACGTCTTCGGTCTCGACCTGCGCCGGAGGCTTCCTGATGAACGAGAAGAAATCTAGCAATGCGCGGGTGTATGCTCTGCGAGTGTCTTCCGAGAGGGACTTCTCAATGAAGTTCCTGGCTCTCGGCAACTCGAAACGGACCGGCCGGGCAACTGCTTGATCTGCCTGAGAGCTCGTGGCGGCGCTGGATGTGATCATCAGGTTCTTTGCGGACATCAGACCCTTCTATTGAAATCAAACCGCTGATAAAGTGACTGTCAGTTCGACCATATAGTGATCTTGGCCTAATGTAGAATCAACAACTTACCATCGTTTTTCGACCATAATCTGATCTCGCATTCGACCATAACCTGATCTTTCAGTCACGTTTTCGACCATAACCTGATCGTTCCTCAATCAGTCTTCCATCTCCGGCTCCTTGAATTCTTCGGCTCACCCTTCTTCCGGGTCCGACCTTCGACGCTATGCAAATCTATAGATGACGATTCCGCGCGCGCTTGGCACCTCCGCACACCATCCCTGATAATCGCTCCCGCCCAGCTTCAGCATTATTACCCCACGAATAGCTGGCACATGCCGAAATTCAATGACGCCTTTGTCTGGGTGTCGGAAAGTGAGTCGTAATGCCTATCCCTCAATCGATTGGCGCGGATTCGTCAGCCCAACAACACATCTATGACGTTTTTCTGTGCCACCATAGCGGCGACAAGCCACAGGTCGAAGCCCTCGCCGCACGGCTTGAGGATGAAGGGGGGGTGAAGCCGTTTCTCGACAAGTGGCACCTCATACCGGGTGAGCCGTGGCAGGAAGCGCTCGAAGAGGCCCTTGACCGCAGCAGAACTTGCGCGGTGTTTCTCGGCCCCAGTGGGTTAGGGCCTTGGGAGAACGAGGAGATGCGCGCGGCTCTCGATGAGCGAGTGCGCAATAAATCATTCCGCGTTATTCCCGTCTTGTTACCAGGGGCAGAACCGAAAGATAGAAAGACATTGCCGCGCTTTCTGAGCCGTCTCACCTGGGTTGACTTCCGCGGGGGGCTTGACGACCCGGAGACATTTCAGCGTTTGGTGGCCGGTATTCAAGGGGTTCCACCGGGTAGACAATCTGCCTTGAAGAGAATTCCTCCCATAAAGAGGAAACAACGCCGCATCGATGCTGCAGTGCCAAGTAATTGTGAGGTTGGACAGATAATTGATTTGCTGGTTCAAGCACGCTTTTCAGACTCACCGCAACTTGGCATTAAGGATTGGCCCCTCAAGCGAAAACCGAGATCTCTAGAGCAAGGTGCCGAATTAGCAGAACTGATATTTCCAGTAAATCCTAAGACTGGTGAGGTTGAGGCGACGCGGCTAAAAATCCGCGTCGTTGCCCCCGATTTTGACGTTGCAGGCACTAAAGAGAAAATTTTAGAAGTTCCACCAGATAAATTTTCAAAGCTATTGACCTTCTTGCTCTCAGCGAAAAGAGCGGGCAATTGTCGTATCAATGTAGAGGTGTATGACGTAACCCTGGATTGCCTGGGCACGGTCCCTATAGAGACAACTGTCGGCGGAATTCAAACCACACCGAGCGCCAACATTACTAACTTCTTTTTTGTGGTGACGACGAGCCAGCCTTCGGCTGGAGCCGTAAAGAGCAGTAATGACGTGAATGACGAGGAACGCAAACAGCCAGAGATATCTCCCCCCCCCAACAGCCGCGATTCCGAAGCCAAGATACAAGCAGCAAGGATATCGAGCAAGGAAATACTCATCGGAATCGTCTTAAAGGATCAATTCACCGGTTCTATACCGACGGAAAGCCCCGGCGTTCGAGAGATCCTCGATCTCGATGAGGGATATGATTGCCTGGGATCGAGCAAGGATAAAACGACTCAAACTGGTTCGGAGCAAGAAGCCCAAGCAAAATTAGGTGAAGCGGGCCGACAAGCCTTCGAGAAGGTCTTGATCTCCTTGTCCAAAAAGAGAGAGAAGAACGCCCTCGTCAGGCCTCGCGTGCGGCTGGCGCGGATTATTGCTTATGTTGCGCGCCACGGACAAATTCACAAAGATATCGTGGTTGCTCTTTGTGGGATTCAAAGTACCACGGCGGGTGGTGAGCTGAAGATACTGGAAGAGGCCGGGATACTTCAGGAAGAGAAGAGAAGAGAAAACACTGGGACTTTGAACCAATCTCAGACTGATGACGGACTGGCCGTGCGCAAAGCGAATGCTCAAACCAAAGGTTTCTCGCAACTTTACGTAAAGGTACCAGAGATGTTTCAAGGCTGAGATCGCCATTACGAAGATGATTCGCGGACGACACCCGTTGGCATTTTTGACAATGTGACGCCCGAGGGCGCCTACGATCTTTCAGGGAACGCATACACGTGGACGCTATCGATCTACGACCAGCGTCAATTTCCGTACCCGTATAAAAAGGAAGATGGGCGTGAGGACATTCATCAGGCGGGCGTTCGGCGCGTCCTGCGGGGCGGCTCGTGGCTCTACAGTCAAGTTGACGCGCGGGCCGTGGTTCGTTACACCTACTATCCCGCCGTTCACAACTACCTTATCGGTTTTCGAGTTGTAGTTGTGGTGTGTCCCTCTTCTCTCTCTGACGTAGACTATCGGCTGGTCTAAATCACGTCTTAGCGTGATCTTCAAATTTTGGCATCCCTGGCAACCAGAATGACAGACAAAAAACAACAGGACAGGCAAGAACAACTGTGGCTGGAGCACACCTTACGGACCTACCAATCCGGCGTTTCGTTGACATGTTGATCACGTTGCAATCGTACATCTGAGATCGGGATCACATGTTTGATGTAGCAGGCCCAACACGGCGAACACGCCGAGAAGAAGCATATTGAACCTCTCCTGCGCTACCGAACGTGCGACGATTTGTTCCATCGAACGCAGCCGCGTCAGCGGAAGGTTAGGCTCAATTTCGAGCATCGCTTGCCGCACCGCCGCGCCGAGTTGCAGCGGGTCCCCTGTCGTGCGGATAACGAATTTCAAAGCGCGCTGGCCGCTCTGGAATTTGCCTTCGGCATTCGCCAGTTGCAGCGCCGATACGAATACCGAAGCGGGCGGGGCGGATCTCAAATTGAATTGCCGGGCGTCGGAAACGACCCCGACGATACGCCAAGGTTGTTCAAAGCCGAACATCTTGCCGATGTAGACGCGCTGGCCCAGCGGGTTCGCAACGTCAGCCAGATAATCCTTGACGAAAGCTTCGTTAACGACGACGGCCTTTTCGGCTGTGGCAGTATCGCTCTCATTCAACGTACGCCCAGCTTTGAGGCTGATGCCGATAGAGCGGAAGTAATCGGGCATGATCGTGCGGTATTGCGCCGCGGGCCTTCTCTGGCGCGCCGCCCCGCAGGCGATTTCGCAGAAGATTTCGCCATCGAGTCATTTTTGATTTGCCGGAATGACGCGTGGTTTTTGCAAGTCCTCGATGCGCTTCTCTAAAAGAGAGACTTTGCTTTCCAGATTTGTAATCCGTGAATAAAGATCTTTCACCTCGGCCGATTGGTCGTCCTTTTTCTGAGTTTGCCCGGCCCCAGAGAAAGGATTCGGCAACCGGAGCGGGTCTTGTTGATAGCCGAGCGCGAGAGTCGCGCAAATGATTACAGTGATCAGTAGTGGGGTGATGAGCTTCTTGAATCTCATTTTTGCAATCTCCTTGTCGAACAGGTTTTAGTAGTCAACGCTTTCCAGGAATAACCCCGATGGCGGCGCGGTCACTCGCGCCGGCACGAGCGGCGACTGGCTGCGCGGATTTTCGATCAGTCGCGCGAAATCTTCAACACTCGCTCTTCCGCGCCCAACTTCAACCAGCGATCCGATCAGCCGCCTTACCATCTTCCACAAAAAATGCGAAGCCGTGATTCGGAACCTGATCAGATGTTCATCAGTTGTGATTTCGGCGGACTCGACGTGGACGATCGTCGATTGCCCGTCTCGTTTCGTGTCGCGCTCGCTGAATGCGGCGAAATCATGACGGCCCACAACCAATTCGGCCGCGCGCGCCATCTCGCCGACCTCCAGCCTGTCCTTCACCCACCAGACATATTTTTTGCCGAAGGCCGTGCGCCGCGACGAGATCTGATAAAGGTAGCTCCGCGAAACGGCGTCGTGGCGGGCATGAAAACGATCGGGGGCCTCCTCGATTACGAGGATGTTGATGTCCGACGGCAAGCGGTCGTTGGCTGCTGGGGATGGCTTCCTTGTCATTCCCAGTTTTTACCGGGAAGGTTGTCAACGTTCCTGGTCCTGGTACTATTGAGTCTTACGGCGTCATTGGCGGTGCCATCTAGCAAACTCGCGTTGTGCATTGCCCGGACAGCTCCACGAAAGCGGCGCAAGCGTTAGCGGGGACGGAGCGCCGCTATTGCGAGGTCATGGGCGAATTGACTGCTTCGCCCTACGTTCTTCAAAGGGGTGAATCAATGGCGGAAGCGCGAATAGAAATTTTCAAAAAGATGATCAACGACGATCCGAACAATACAACGATACGCTTCGGTCTGGCCAATGAATTGCTCAAGCTCGAACGATTCGAAGAAGCTGCGAATGAACTGA
>WNFU01006568.1_pt1 | contig 14034 bp, 9 predicted proteins | sample 5400121 | NCBI WGS metagenome assembly WNFU01 (sample SAMN13153360, study PRJNA577476) | soil metagenome | isolation source: 100 cm soil or saprolite under grassland replicate 1 | place: USA:California | collected 2016-06-15
ATCGCCAACATACAACGCCATTGATTTGTGACCGGTATTGCCTGTGACGGTCAGCGCGTGACAGCCATACGCGCCCGTGTCGGATAGGGCATACATGGAATTAGCGGTGATCGTGCCATCCCTCTTCACGCCGGTCTTCATCCTAACCTTCATAGGATGGCGCGAGCGCGCCCCTGTAAATTCTTCTTCACGCGTATATTCGTAGATCACAGGCCGCTTTGTGGCAATCGTCAAATGCGCAGGGACATCTTCCATCAACACTTCCTGCTTGCCACCAAACCCACCGCCGATGCGTGGCTTGACGACACGAATTCTCTTTACCGGCAAATTCAGCACGGGCGCGAGCATGCGTCTCACATGGAATGGAACCTGCGTGGATGTGCGAATCACCAAACGGTCATCTTCATCCCAGTACGTGACAGAGACGTGTGGCTCGATGTGCGCCTGCTGGACCTTCGGCACTTCGTATTCGGCTTCGAAAATCTCGTCGGCTTCCGCAAATCCTTTTTCAACATCGCCGATGTCGATACGGATCTCTGCAGCTAGATTCTTTTCAGGGTTGGAATCCGCGAAGTTAACGAACTCAGGCTCATCGTGAATCCGGATCGCTTCCGGTTTCATGGACTCGCGCGAGTCTAAAACCGCAGGCAGGATTTGGTATTCGACCTCGATCAAGCTCAAGGCTTGTTCAGCGATCTCTGGAGTCTCCGCCGCGACCATCGCGACGCGGTCACCGACAAAACGGACTTTGTTATCCAGCGAGAACGTATCGAGCGGACCAGGGATTGGGTCGGATTGCCCGGCCGTGGAATACACGACGCGCGGAATATCCTGCCACGTGAGCACTGCCGCGACACCCTTCAATTCTCTGGCTTTCGTTGCGTCAATGTTCTTGATGCGCGCATGAGCATGTGGGCTTCTCAACACACGTGCGTGCAACATGCCACGCATATCCATATCCGCAGTGAACGCAGGCTTGCCCTGCACAAGTTTGATCGCATCCACTTTTTTCTCAGGCTTGCCCACCGTTTGATAGGTTTGGGTTTGTGGCGTGACGACAACTTTCGGACGGGTCAGCAGATTTGCAAATTGCTCGCTTGGTGAAGCGCTGGGCTGATCATTCGTAGGTTGATCACTCCAGCTACCTAAATCCCAGTTCACGGAATCCCAATTGACAGGTTCGTCGCCGCGCATCTTTGCCGCGGCTTTCAACACAGCTTGCACCGGCTTGAGATAACCCGTACAACGACACAACACTCCTGCAATGGCATCGCGGACCTGTTCCTCGCTTGGATTTGGATTCTTATCAAGCAACGCTTTTGCCGCGAGGATTTGGGCGGGCGTACAATATCCACACTGGATCGCGCCTGACTCAACAAATGCCTGCTGCAGAGGATGCAACCCTTCGGTCTTTCGCCAGCCTTGCTCGGGATGTTCGCCTAATCCTTCAATCGTGACGATGTTGTGTCCTTCGGCTTGCGCGGCAAGTATGGATCCGCCGTTGACAGGTTTGCCATCCAGCAATATCGTATCCGCCCCTGAAAGTCCCTGCTCATCGCCGAATTTGATTCCGTAGAAGCCAAGCCCCCGCAGTGCCGTGAGCAAGGTTGTAGATGGAGTTGTATCAATTGTGTGTTCAACGCCATTGATCTTGAGTGTGAGGTTCATAGCCATTCCTTATCCTACAAAATCTTTGTTATTTCCAAATCCATATGCGCGGACTCAAGTGAGTTTTGCGAACCCAACACTGTAACTGCGTTCGATTGCGCAACTTTCTCAAGTACTTCACCGAACGCAATAAAGTCCTCGCCGTTTGTAGAAAGCACTTCGTCGCGTGTCTTTTGTCTCAATTCGTCGGTGCGATGAGTGAGATAGCGCAGCATGGAGGTATAACCCTTTGCATCGGGAAGTTGGTATGCGTCGAGGTCGCCGATGGTGGCGATGATGGCTTTGGTCAATTCATTCTGACTCAGGCGTGATGGATCGAGTCCTTTGAGGAATGCCGCGGCTTTATCGTAATTGTCAATCGTTGCGGCGACATTCGGATCTCTATAGGACAGATACGTGAAGACTCCAGAAGCGTTATCAAAGACAGAGAATGCACCGTAGGCACCGCCTTGAACACGGATCTTGTCGTGCAAGTACGTCAGACGCAGATAATTAACAATAACTTCCACAGAGCCATCATACTCGTAACCGAGGTTGTACAGGTTGGCGCCTTTGCCCACATAGTTGACCTGCGCTGGGACAGCCAATCCTTCCTTCCTGTGCGCGGGCTGAACGCCATAAGATGAAAGCTTTGCTTCCTTGGAAGGTAATGCTGACAAAAATGATTCTAACTGTGGCTTGAATGTATTCCAATTCGCGGAGTCAAGCGTCACATTGCACAACAAAGCATTACGACTGATCATTGCCTCGCGCATGGCTTCGAGTTTCTTCAGCACAGATTTCCATCTTCGGTCAATGTTTTCCGCCAACTCACGCAGCGCAAACAAATAACCGATACCGCTCATCTGATCTTTTGCCCAGCCCGATTCACTGAACTGCGCTCGCAATCTTTGATTGACGAAGCCATGTCCACTGGGAACGAGGGCAGACTCGAGTCCGGCTTTTTCCTCCAGGACGATCTGTTTGAGCCTTTCTTTATTGTCGAAATTTGCGCTGAGCAGGATATCCTTGAGGATGTTCAGCAATTCAGCGGATTGCTGAACATTGGCTTTGCCGCGCAGCAGGAGTTTTGTTACGCTTTCTCTCGACCCGAATGTTGTTGCTGTGACCCCGGAGCTATAGATTCCGCCTGTACTTTTCCCGATCCGTTGCGAGAGTTTGACATAATCCTCTTTATCGGTCCCTGTTTCGAGCAAGGCACGCGCAAAAACCTCAGTGAGAGGCAGTAGTTCCTTTGGCAGCGCATGCAGGTCAAAGCCGAGGTCGAGGTAGACGATCCCGTTTGTGAACAGATCATGATACAGAACTTTTGTATCCTCGAGTTCAAGGATCTTGATCGGAATGGACTTGCTCTTCTTCTCGAGGTCTTCGAGCTTGAGAACAGGTAACGCCTCAAGTGCTTCTGAGGAATCAGGAGTCTCCTGTCTGTGTTTTAGTTTTTGGTTGTTCTTCACCAAGTCTGCGATTTGACTTTCACTCAGTGAGCCGCGAATCTTTGCCAGTCGGACCTTTTCTTCCTCTGCCAAACGGCGACCCAGTTCAGGGTCGGGTTTGATGCGAAGAGTCGTACGATGGACGTTATCTAATAAATGAGTCTGGATCAGCTTTTCAAAGTAACGCGGGTCACCCGCCAATTTGCTTTTGATCTCATAAAGCGGAGACTCGAACGCCAGCAACTTGAACGGGTCTTCATCATAGATCCAGGTCGTGAGCACACGCTGCATCAGCGCAATGCCAACAGGATACGACCCCGTATTGTTCTCACGCAGGCGGAACTCAACTGTATTCATGGAGGCGGCGATCATATCGGGCTCGATGCCCTCTCGGACAAGTGACTCAAGCGTATCGAAAATGAGCTTTTCGATTTTCTTCGCATGGCGTTTCCGTGTGCCCTTCAGACCCGTTGAAAAGAGGATGTGACGCATTTGCGTTTCCATACCGCTGCCTGCCAGGTCTTCACCCAGACCTGAATCAAGCAACGCCTTTCGGAGTGGGGAGGCAGGGGTACCGATCAAAATATGACCCAGAATACGTAGGCTGAAATTTAGTACGGCATCCGCTGTGTCGGGCAGTTTCCAGTTGACCACCAGGTAATTTTTCTTTTCAATATCCTTGCTATCGCCGGCGTCGTAGGCATATTCCACTCTCTTGGGTCGTTTGAACGGCTTGGCGAGTGGAACAACCGATTTCACTTTTTTCTTCTTGTAGGGCTTGAGATAGCCTTCCATCAATTTGAGACGCTTTTCAGGATCATCATTTCCATAGAAGTAGATAAATGAGTTAGACGGATGGTAATACGTTGCCCAGAAGTTCCTAAAGTTTTCATAAGTAAGATCAGGGATATGACTTGGGTCGCCGCCCGAATCCACTCCATAGATGTGCTTTGGAAAGAGCGATTGCCTCGCATATCTTGCGACCAGGTTGTCAGGAGAAGAGTACACACCTTTCATCTCATTGAACACCACGCCTTTGTAGGTAAGAGGCTCAGATGGATCGTTGATCTCGTAGTGCCAGCCCTCCTGCATCAATGTCTGTTCGCTGATCAGAGGGTGCAGGACTGCATCTACATAGACTTCGATCAAATTGTAGAAATCCTGCACGTTCTGGCTCGCCACGGGATAACAGGTTTTGTCGGGGAAGGTGAAGGCGTTGATAAAAGTCGCCAGAGAACTCTTGCGCAATTCTACAAATGGTTCCTTGACTGGATACTTCTCTGAACCATTCAAGACGCTGTGTTCAAGAATATGCGGTGCACCAGTTGAATCCTTGGGCGTAGTGCGGAAGTTGATGCTGAACACTTTGTTTTCATCATCGTTGATGATCGAAAGGAATCTTGCTCCCATGCGCTTATGAAGATATAACTTTGCAACTGAATTTAGCTCGGGAATATTTTGTTCTCTAACAAGAGTAAATGCTCTGGACATGTTTCTCCTAAAAATAACGTTTCAACGTTCGAACTTTGAAACGTTTGAACGTAGTTTTTCTCTCAACTCATTGATCACTATTTTGTTTCCACTTTCATCTTGATAAAACCAGAGATCCCATCCATTGGTGGGCGCATTGCCCATCAGCGATTTTGCGACGCCGTGAATAGACCCGGTAACCTCGCCGCATTTGATATGTCCATTGGATAGGATTTTCGCCTTTGTGCCGTTCTTCGCAAAATAGAGGATCTGCCCCGGTTGGAGCAATCCGTTTTCGAGCAGCGCTCCAAACGGGATCCGGACCTGCTTCCGTTTTTCAACGTTGAGCGCCTCTTCATCCACTCTTTGCACGGCGTTAATTCGTTTTTGTGCGGCTTTGACATATTTTTTGTCCCGTTCGATGCCAATCCAGTTGCGCCCTAGTTTCTTTGCGACCGCGCCGGTCGTGCCACTTCCAAAAAATGGATCGAGCACCACATCCCCGACGTTCGATGACGCCATAATGACTCGATATAACAACGCTTCGGGTTTCTGCGCGGAATGGACTTTGGACCCGTTTAAACGAATGCGTTCCTTGCCGGTTGCCAAATTGAGGTTCCAATCGGAGCGCATCTGCAAATCATCGTTCAAGGCTTTCATGGATTTGTGATTGAACGTGTATTTCGCGCCCTTTTTCTTCTGTGCCCAAATAATGGTCTCATGTGCATTCGTAAAGCGTACCCCTCTGAAGTTGGGCATTGGATTGTTTTTGATCCACACGACATTGTTCAAAATCCAGAAGCCCAAATCCTGCATGATCGCGCCAACCCGATATATGTTGTGATAGGTTCCAATCACCCAGATCGTGCCTGTCTCTTTCAAAACATATTGACTTGCGGATAGCCATTCCCTTGTGAACGCATCATATTCGACAAACCCTTCAAACTTATCCCAGCCATCATTCACTGCATCCACTTTTGTCATGTTAGGACGATATAGATCCTTCCGCAGTTGTAGATTGTAAGGCGGATCGGCAAAAATTAAATCCACCGAATTCTCAGGCAGAGACTTAAGGATCTCGATACAATCACCCTGTAGGATTTGGTTTAAAGAGAGTTTGGTCACTTCACGAATTATACCTTCCTCGGACTCAGCGACTAGAGCGTTTGAAGAATGGTGAATTGAGTTATAACTAGCTACAATTCACTTTCAAATCATGTTTTTATCCCAAAGGACTCTGCTTATATGGCGTTGATCAGTTTACAGGATGTGTCCATCGGATTCGGTGGACCACGCCTGTTGGAAGAAATAAACTTCCAAATCGAAAGTGGGGAATGGATTGGCCTGCTTGGGCGGAACGGGGTGGGGAAGTCTACATTGCTGAAATTGATCAGTGGGGAAATCTTGCTGCACAGCGGAAACATTGCACGCCAGCAGAATCTCCGCGTAGCATATCTTCCCCAGGAGGTGCCTCAAGGCTTGAGTGGACGTGTACGAGAAATCGTCGAAAGCGGATTAGAAGCGGTGATACCTGGCACTTTGGACGAGGAACATGAATGGCAGCGCCAACATCAAGTGGAAAAAATCCTTTCGCGCATGGAGTTGGATCCTGAGGAAAGATTTGAGGTGCTTTCAGCAGGCTTGAAGCGACGCGTTTATCTGGCACGCGGATTGGCTCGCAACCCCGACCTGCTATTATTGGATGAGCCCACCAACCATCTGGATATCAATTCTATTGACTGGCTGGAGAATTTTCTCAAACGCTGGGGCGGCACGTTGTTGTTTGTGACGCACGACCGCGTCTTTCTGCAACGACTTGCCACTCGCATTGTGGAGCTGGATCGCGGCAAACTGTTCGATTGGAATTGCGATTACCCAACCTTTGTGAAACGTAAGGAGGAAATGCTGTCTGCCGAACAGGAACAAAATGCGGTCTTTGATAAAAAACTCGCGCAAGAAGAACAGTGGATCCGCAAAGGTATTGAAGCGCGCCGCACACGTAATGAGGGACGGGTCCGTGCTTTGAAACGTCTGCGTGAGATGCGCAGGGAGCGCCGCGAACGGTCTGGCAAGGTACGGATGCAGATTTCGACGGAGAATCGTTCTGGCAGGCTGGTGATCGAAGCAGAGAATGTCAGCTATGCATTCGGTGACAAAACTATTGTCCAAAATTTTTCCACCACGATCCAACGCGGAGATAAAGTCGGCATTGTTGGTCCCAATGGCTCTGGCAAGACCACATTGCTACGAATTTTGATGGGTGAGCTTCCGCCTTTACTCGGCGAAGTCCGTCACGGCACGAATGTGGAGATGGCCTATTTCGATCAACTGCGCGCGCAGTTGGATGAAAGCAAATCCGTTTTGGATAATGTTGGGCAGGGACGCGATACGATCACGATCAATGACAGGACGCGCAACCTGATGGGCTACCTTGAGGATTTTCTTTTCACCCGAGACCGCGCCCGTGCTCCGATCAGCGCGCTTTCAGGTGGCGAGCGTAATCGCCTGCTTCTGGCGCGCCTGTTCACGCAGCCAGCCAATCTGTTGATCCTGGATGAACCAACTAATGATCTTGACATTGATACTCTCGAAGTACTCGAAGATCTTCTGCTCGAATACGACGGCACCTTATTGCTCGTGAGTCACGATAGAGCTTTCCTGAATAACATTGTCACCAGCACCTTGATTTTAGATGGCACTGGGAATGTGAGCGAATACATAGGCGGATACGATGACTGGCACAAGCAGATCGAACAAAACCCCGCTCCGCAGACCAAGCCAAAACCTGATTCCACGCTTCCGGTAGAATCAAAAGCTGACTCAAGACCCGCGACGCGCAAGTTGAGTTACAACGAGAAACGCGAATTGGAAGAACTGCCAAAGCGGATCGAAATGCTTGAAGCGGAACAACATCAGCTCACCCTCAAGCTGGAAGACCCGTCTTTTTATCAGCAGGAGGGTGCGAAGATCACACAAGCTGTCAATCGTTTACAGGAGTTGCACGAAGAGATATCCCGCCTGTATCATCGCTGGGTGGAATTAGAGTCGTAAAAGTATGAATATCCATTGACATCGGTCCAATGTAGACGGGAACAATCCAGAACTCAATTCCATTGTATAAACGTGCTCATGTTTGTTATTCTCCCCGTCGGACGTATTCTGTGACAACTGCAAATTATCATCTGCCTCATCGCTTCAAGAGAATAGTTTTGCTGCTTTGTTTTATATCGCTCCTGCCGCTCGTGAACGGCTGTGGGACCTTGAATAGAATCGATCCGCCAACAAGTATGCAAACGGTGACAGCCTCTATGCTTCCAACCTCAACCATCACGCCAACGCTAACACCTGCACCTACGCCAACGGCGACCCAGCCCCATGTGATCTGCGGTGAAACACCAGCCATGTTCATTTTGTTGATCGGTAGTGATGGACGCGGCAGTGGCTATTCCGTCGGTCTTGCGGATTCGATCCGCGTGGTGCGAGTAGATTTTGGCGAACCCAATATTCAAGTTTTGGCTTTCCAGCGTGATTTGTACGTGGAGATTCCGGGTATTGAAGATCACAACAACATTACGCATGGAAAACTCAGCCAGGCTTATCTTTATGGAAATCCAGGCTACGCCTATTACGATGGTGAAGGGCAGGGATCTGGCTTAATGGCATTGACCCTGAAGCACAACTTTGGCGTTCAGGTGGATCATTACGTTGCTGTGAATCTACAAACTTTCGTAAAGGTTGTAGACGAGCTTGGCGGCATCGATATCAATCTGCCTTACACAATCGATGGACGCGTCAAAAGGTCAAGGGATCCCAATCGTTATTTTGCAGCAGGGAAACAGCATTTGAATGGATACCGCACGATGCTTTTGGCGCGTCTGCGTCCACAGGGAGATTTTCGACGCGCGGATGTGCAGAATCTTCTTCTGCAAGCGTTTGCAGAAAAACTGCTAGGTCGATCCATTCTAGAATTCCCTGAATTGATTGAAAAATTTGGCGATGCGGTGCAAACGGACCTTGGTCCTGTGGAAATTGGTCAGTTGCTTTGCCTGAGGGCACGGCTTAGTAAACAGGGAATTGAGTATCTCAGTTTTCCCGAAGATCTGTTCAAAAGCGACCGTGTGCATGACCCGGTGCTGGGCAACACTTCTATCCAGGCTGCGGATTTTGAAGTATTAAAAATATATGTTCGGAGATTCAATGAGGGGAGATGGCACCTGCCTTTGGAGCATATGAGAGATGAAGTGACTCCCTAATCGCTTTGGGAGGGTTTACTTCTTGTATGGAAGAATTTCCATCTTGACCACATCTTGAAGTGGTTCGTATTCAGGATCTTTGTGAAGCAAAATAGCATTGTGCTGGTTTGCAGTCGCGGTAATTACAGAGTCCGCGAGGGAAAGGCTATGGGTTGACTTGATGCGGGCGGCATTGAGCAGGAGGGATTCATCTGCATCCCAAATGATCTTGGCATTAAGCTTTCTCAGCAGGGCATAACGCGTCAATGCCTCCTCTTCGCCGAGTTCCCGTTGTGCGATATAAACTGTCTCCAGGATTGAAAACCAGTGGATGATGATGGAATTTTTGAGAAGAACCTCTCTTACCCGCTCTGCTCCTTCTTCCTTCTCAATGAAAGTCATAAGCGCGGAGGTGTCTAATACAAATGAATCATCTGCCACGCTCTTTTTTCCTGTATTTTGCCCGATCTTCAAGTAATTTCCGCGTTAAGCCTTGTCCTTTGCCACGACCATATAAGGCGGCAATTGGATCAGAAGGAACAGGAATTACGCGGATCGTTTGACCATCATCTATCCAGATCAATTGATCGCCGTCCTTGATATTGTATTTTGCACGAATCGCGGCCGGAACAACTGTTTGTCCGCGCCGAGACACAATTGTTTCCATCGTTACACCACATCCATGAGGTAAGACATCATTGTATTGTAGAAGACAAAATACAAAAATGCAAGCCACCTATATTTTGCTTACCCTAGAGATTTAGAAGTTTTCCAAACATCTCTTCGCCAGTGTCGCGGCAACATCCATACGATATCCCGCGCTACCATATTCATCGGTTGCTTCATGAAAAGCGTTACGCGCCGCAGTTTCGACTCCCTCCGCTTCAGTGCCATCCATAGCGAGCATTGGACTCTTACCATATCCTCCCACTACAAGCCGTGTACGACCCGAATTCCATTGGGCGACGGCAGCGCAGACGATGGGTTTATCCGCTGGAGTGCGGGAGACGTAGTCAAAGGCGAGTTTTACGTTGAGGGGAATATTAATTGAAGTGATTAGTTTTCCACGAATTTGATCCAAACGCAGAGGCAAAAATTCACCTAAGCCCAAAGTAGCAACTTCCTGCTTGGGCGGGCGGGATCCCATCTCCATTTCCATCAACTCAAATTTGGTTATACTTTTGATCTCCAGTTTTGCATCAAGGGCAAGCAGGACAGTCGTAAACGTGGATCGTCCATCACAAGCGACGAGAGTCCCGGCAACAGTGGCAGAATTTCTGATGTTCAACGGGGCTTCGAGTTTCAACGCGGATTTCCACGTATCTGGACAATGCTCGGATTCAAGTAATTGCTGCAAGGTAACGGTCGCGCCGATTTCGAGTGCATTGCCTTGCTTTTTAATGATATCCAAGTTGAGAGACTGCAAATCCACCGCTTCAACGGAATCAGCTTTCGAGTGGGAGAGGAGTGTACCGCCTCCCAACGGCGTCCGATTGGGCTGCGATAGGAGCGCCAGAGCTTCGTCCAGAGTTGTGGGTCGGTGATAGGCTGTGATCATGATTTGTCTCCAAGGAAATTGTCTTTATTATACAGTCAAAAATTTACCGCCATCATACGATGGCGGTAACTGTTCGCAATTACCCTGGTGATAAACCTGGCGCCAGCTCCGGTGAAAGGAACTCCTGCTTGAGAGCCTGGATAAGGATGTCAAATTCACTGCCATCCTCATAGTGCCTGTGGAAATGCCAGACCGGTTGAATATAGGGTGAACGCTGGCTGTAATTTGGATCGTTGACCTGATAGTAGGGGTTGCTGACATAGTACACCAGCTCCACTTGATAAAAGCAAGACAGGTCGTCCCTACGTTACGCGTTATTCAGCATAAACCTTCCACCCTAGTTCGTTCAAGCGTGATTTATCAAATTGCTCATCGGGAACATTGATTAACAATGTATCTCCCTCTGCTAGCAATTCATTTGTCTCGGCATCATAAATCCCCGCCCAGGCTTCGGCGGATTTGGCTCTTGATTTTCCTGCCTTGCCGATGATTTTAAGTTCTTTGCCAACCGGTACATTCTTACGATATTTCACTTCCAGTTTGGCAGTGAACATAAAGCGCGGAGCGAGGGGGTCGCTGCCCATGTGAGCTCGGCCGGAAATTTCATCGATGATCGCAGCGACGATGCCGCCGTGCAGAACACCAGGATAGCCTTGAAAATGCTCCGGCGCGATATATGTTGATTCCACTTCGCCGGGCGCGGTTTCATAAATGTGGAGGTGCAGGCCGACGGGGTTTTCCATCCCACAGATGAAACAATTTCGTGAATTGGGCTGACGCTTTCGCGTGCTTCTTTCAGTTTGCATAGAAGAAAAAATCCTTTCAATTTTGCCGCGAATTTTCGCGAAGGCACGCGAATTTTTAATCCAGTTCGTGAAAATTCGCGGAATTCGTGGCTAAAAATTTGTTTTATTTATAGCACTTCGTCTGTGGGACAGGATAACGTCGTCCCTGCGCTCAGCGCGATGTAAATTATTAACGATGGGCCTTCACGCCAACTTGTTGGCACATTTCGAGTACAGGACAGGTGGAACAGTGGGGCAGATTGCCTGTACAAATATGTTTTCCGAACGGTACCAGCAATCGGTTGATCTCGATCCAATAACGGCGCGGGAGTTTGGCTTCCAGTGCCACTAGAGTCTTCTCAGGTGTGGAAGCTTGCACATAGCCCCAGCGATTGGTCACGCGATGGACGTGAATGTCCACGCTGATAAAGGGTTCTCCACAGGCAATGCCCAAAACAAGATGGGCGCATTTCGGACCCACTCCCCCAAACGACATCATTATCTCAGCATCACAGGGAAGCTCACCATCGAATTCGTCAATCACGCGTCGGGCAATGGCAAGGATCTGACTGGCTTTACGTTCATGAAATGTACTTGGATTGATCAACTTATCCAATTCTTCGTATGTCATTCCACTGATTTCTTCTGGTGTGCGAGCGCGCTCAAAGAGCTTGCGAGAAACAGGCAAGGTTACTTCATCATAGGTACGGATCGAAATGATACATGCGACGAGTTGTTCGAATGTGGAGGTGAAGCCATCCTCAGCTAATTCGAACAACGCAGCCTTCGGCCAGGGTTTGACAGCAGCTCTAATGCGACGCACTGCTAAACCAATATCAAATGGTTTCTTTTCCATAAGATTCGCCTCCATTCTTACCGCTTGTCTCACGCATAACATGCGTAAGTTAACTTTGTACATAAATTGGTAGGTTGAAATTCAAATAGAAAGTTAAGTAAATTATGCGGCACTCTCTAAACGTAGAACAAACTTGATGTAATATCTTCTCGTTTGATTATGTCATCGAATGGAGAAAGACAAGCCCATTATACCCACTGACTTGTGCTTGTTTGTTGAGGCAGGAAAAGAGAAATTGTGTTAAGGTGTGGAAGCTGGGATGATAGCCATATCTGCCATGTAATAGGCGTGCTCGTAAGCTGTCAACGCGCCACCCTCGCCAGGGATGGGTTCAATTTTTTCGTTCCCATCTACATCTACTCCAACCCGTATTTGGTTTGCCATTGCCACTGCCTGACGGATAGAGCCCTCTCTGTCAGCGCTGGAGGGATTCTGGATAATATCAATTAGTTGGGTGCGTAATTCTGCGGTCCAGTTGCTCACATTATCTGCGCTGGCTTTTACGTGATCGCCGTGAACAAGCATATTTGCGGTTGCATCTGGAGACGTGATTGCCAGGTTGGCATGCGTAAACGTCCCTTGAATGTATCCTAAATTATCCACGTTCTGGAGCATTCCATAACCATCGCCTGGATCGCTAATCGTTCCATCACCGTTCCAATCTTTGTGATCTTCACTTTGACTGCCAACGATCACGTTCAACATGTTCTCGGTTTGCAGAAGTACATCCGTTTCATTGCCAGCTAGAAAAGAATCCAGCATTTGCTTTGCGGATTGAGTCAGCAGGTTGGTGTCAGCATCGAGTCCGCGGATGAAACCGATCTGATTGGGTGTGGCATTAAAGGAATACAGCAAATGTCGTACATGGGTAAGTCCGCCTTCTGGCAGTTTCGCAGAAAAAGCAATATTGTTGGATGTATTTGGGTTGGTATCTGGGTCTGGCTCAATCGTAATTTCCAGCGCACTATATATCCCGAGCAGATTTCTGCCTTCGCTATCTACAGACGTGAGGGAGCCCTTATTATTCTGATCGAAAACGATGTGGCCTATACTGATCCGTCCCTCGCCATCATCTGCGATCAGCCAGGCTTCGTATTGGCTTCCCGTTGGAGGGGGAGGCATCGTTGACGTGGAAATTGTCACAGCATCGGCGGGCGCGGTCCCATCCTGAAAACGCAGCAAGCCAACAGGGGCTTTCGTATCGATGGGAGAAATTGCGTTTGACTCCGTGGTTGCCTGCTCAGTATTATTTGTAGCTTGGGTCGGCTGTTTGGACGCTGTAAGGCGTGGAATCGCAAACAATGCCAGCGCCACCAGAAGAAGTGGGATCAAAGCAAAAGGTATCATGCTGATCCAGGCGGGAGCCGATGATTGATCCCCATTTTGGGAAACGGTCCCAGACCGAGATAGACGTGATGGGGGAATAGACATCCGCAGTGTGCTTGCTTCCGCGAGCATACCAATGGCGTCCATATAATCAGCGGCAAGCGCGCGAGCCGTCTGGTAGCGATCTTCCGGTGTCTTGGCCAGCGCGCGGTCGATCACTTTTTGCACGACCGGTTGAATTCCAGCAATGGCAGGCGGTGGTTCATTGATGTGCTTGAAAATCAACGTCCATGACGTATCACCCTCAAAGGGAATACGGCCCGCGATCATTTCATATAAAACAACGCCAAGGGAGTAGATGTCGCTACGATGGTCAACTTTCAGGCCCTGCGCCTGTTCGGGCGACATGTAAGCGGGTGTCCCACTGACAGACCCGGAAGCCGTTTGTGTGACTGCCTGTGCAATGCGCACCAAGCCGAAGTCTGTCAACACTGCTTCTGTTCGTTCCGTGATCGGTTCTTCGGTCGAAATATTGTCGGCTTTATTGTGCAGGATGATGTTGCCCGGTTTAATATCCCGATGGATAACGCCCCGTTCATGAGCGTAATCCAGCGCGGTGGCAATTGTGATGAGCAGGCGCGCGATCTGGGCAGGCTGCAATCGTTGGTTGCGTTTATGCAGTTCACGCAGATAGGTCGCCAGTGAT
>WNFU01009673.1_pt1 | contig 14033 bp, 13 predicted proteins | sample 5400121 | NCBI WGS metagenome assembly WNFU01 (sample SAMN13153360, study PRJNA577476) | soil metagenome | isolation source: 100 cm soil or saprolite under grassland replicate 1 | place: USA:California | collected 2016-06-15
CTCACATCTCCGTGAGGTGCTGGCCAGGCGTGGTGACGGCCTGGAGCACCGAGAGCACGATGATCGCGACGACGACGAGTACGCCGATGCTGACGGCGACCGGGCGCTGTCGCCAGTAGCGGCGCGGGTTGCGGTCGATGAACGGCGCCGCGACGAGCAGCGCGAACAGTGCGGCGGCACCCCACAGGATGCCGGAGAGCCCGACCCAGTTCTCCAGGGTGAACATCCACCAGTACAGCCACGGCGGCTTGGTCACCTCGATGCCCTCGACCGGGGTGGGACCGACTCCCGGCGGGAAGATCGCGGCGAGGACGCCGAGGACGCCGAGCAGGACGAGGCCGAGCGCACCGATCCGGCGGAGGTGGTGGGTGAACGGCTCGGCCGGCTCACCGCTCTCGTCCGGGTTCTTCGGGTGCGGCGAGATCTTGTGGTACTTGATCAGCAGCGCGTGCAGGACGAGCAGCCCGAGAATCAGCGAGGGGATGATCGACACGTGCGCCACGTACAGGCGGATGAGGATCGGCACGTGCGAGGAGAACCCAGTGGTGAACCAGAAGCCCAGGCCACCCAGCAGCCGTCCGATCTCGAGGTTGTGACCGAGGGCCTCGAAGCCCTCCTGGTCCCACTTGAGGACGGTGCCGGTGAACAGCGCGCCGATCGTCAGCGCGAACATCGCCACGCCGATCAGCCAGTTCGCCTCGCGAGGCCGCTTGTAGCCACCGGTGAAGTAGATGCGCAGCAGGTGCAGGATCGCCAGCACGTACATGGCCTCGCCCGCCCAGAAGTGCACGCCGCGCACCCAGCGGCCCAGGTAGACGTTCTCGACGATGTTCCGCACGGACTCGTTAGCCGCCGCCGGGTTGGGGTCGTAGAACTGCGCGAGGACGACCCCGGTGACGATCAGGATGAGCAACGCGAACGCGGTCAGCCCACCGAGGCTGTACGCGATCGTGTTGGCGTGCGCCGGCACCGGGTACCGGATCGCCTGGATTCCGAGCCTTTCGTCGACCGCGTTGACAGTCCGGCGGTAGGCGCTGGGCCGTGCGTGCTCCGGTGCGGCCGGGGGTGCGGGCACGGGGACCGATGCGGGCGACGCTGTCGAGGAGACGGGCTCGGATTCGGTGTCGTGGCTCACGGGATCACCTCAGGGCTGTCGGACCGGGATGAGGCAGGTGACGCGGGCGCAGGCGCAGGGCGAGCGCGCCGCCACCCAGCAGGACGAGGACCGACAGCGCGAGCATGACCCAGTCACCGGTGCCGAGTCCGTTGCGGCCGGGCATCGCGTCGATGGCGGCAACCGTTCCGGTGTCGGACCCGGTTGCGGGGGCCGGCTCTCCGATCGGCACCGGGTCCGTGGTACTGGTGTGGACCCGTGCTCCGATCGACTTCTCGAGCAGGGCCCGGGTCTGGTGCATGTCGCCGTCTTCCATGGCCTTGTCGGCCTGCTCGACCAGCGGGATCTGCACGTCGGAGGTGTCCTTCGCCTCCATCGCGTCGTGGATCTTGTCGGCGATGGCGTCCATGTCATCGGGTGTGTTGACGATCAGCGCGATCGCCTGGCGGACCAGGTCGTACGCGCGTTCGGTGCCCTCGCCCTCATGTGCCCAGGCAGATCCCGGGACAGCAGCGAGGGCGAGCAGCACGACCGCCAGTCCAGCAAGACTTCGCTTGAGGAGCCTCACCACAACCTCACAGGGCAAGTGGAAGGTGGAGTCCTACCGCTCACGCTGCGACCGTCCGGACCGGTCCGACAGGGTCTTGAGACTCCATCACCGGATCAAAGGTCCCTATCGCGCAGAGCGACCGCGCACGGGGCCGTCGCCGCGACGAGCGCGGTCACCACGTTCTGCAGCATCCGAGGTCACCTCCTCGTACGGCGTCTCGTACCGGGTCAGGACGAGCCGTGACGGGGCGCGGTGGTGTACCGGCCGGGATCGGCGTCGAAGCCGGCGGCGCACCCCGCCGAGCAGAAGTAGTAGCGGTGGCCGTCCACGTCGCGGTACGCGGCGGCGGTCCCGGGCGTGACCGTCATCCCGCACACCGGGTCGGTGTGGCCGGTGGGCTCATGGTGGCCGCGGTCGGCCGGCTGCTGCGGCACCTCCACCCGCGGTTCGACCGGGGTCGGTGCGCCGGCCGGCAGCGGGGCAGGACGCCAGCGGCGCAGGCGGTTGGAGTTGGTGACGACCGACAGCGAGGACATGGCCATGGCGACCGCGGCGAGCATCGGGCTGAGCCGGACGCCGAGCCACGGGTACAGCACGCCGGCGGCGATCGGGATGCCGGTGGCGTTGTAGATCAGGGCGAAGAACAGGTTCTGCCGGATGTTGCGCATCGTCGCGCGCGACAGCCGGATCGCGGTGACCACGCCTCCCAGCGCGCCCGAGATCAAAGTGATGTCGGCCGCCTCGATGGCCACATCGGTACCGGTGCCTATGGCCAGTCCGACGTCGGCCGCGGCCAGTGCGGGGGCGTCGTTGATACCGTCACCGACCATGCCCACGTTCCGACCGCCTGCCTGCAGGCGGCGGACTTCGTCGGCCTTGTTCTCGGGCAGCACTTGCGCGAGCACGTGCTCGATGCCGACCTGGGCGGCGATCGCGGCAGCGGTTCGGGCGTTGTCGCCGGTGATCATGACCACGTCGACGCCCATGCCGCGCAGGGCCGAGATGGCGGCGGCGGAGTCGTCCTTGACGGTGTCGGCGACCGCGAGCACGCAGGCGGGCCGGCCGTCGATCGCGGCCAGCACCGGCGTCTTGCCCTGCGCGGAGAACTCGCCGGCGATCTTGTCCAGGCCCGCAGCGTCGATGCCGACGTCGGACAGCAGGTCGGCGTTGCCGACCAGCAGTGCGTGGCCGTCGACCGTGGCCTGGACACCCTTGCCGGTGACGGAGTCGAACCCGGCAGCCGGAACCGGCGTCACGCCGCGCTCACGGGCGCCGGCGACGACCGCGGCGGCGAGCGGGTGCTCGCTGTCGGCCTCGGCGCCGGCCACCAGGGCCAGCAGCTCGCGCTCATCGAAGTCACCGACCAGGCGGACATCGGTCAGCACCGGCTTTCCCGATGTGATGGTGCCGGTCTTGTCCAGCACAACCGTGTCCAGCCGGTGCGCCGTCTCCAGGGCCTCGGCGGAGCGGATCAGGATGCCCGCCTGCGCGCCCTTACCGGTCCCGACCATGATCGACAGCGGAGTGGCCAGGCCCAACGCACACGGGCAGGCGATGATCAGCACAGCGACCCCGGACACCAGCGCGAGGGTGAGGGCCGGGCTCGTTCCGCCCACGAACCAGGCCGCGAAGGTCGCGATGGCGATGGCGATGACCGCGGGGACGAAGTACGCCGAGATGGCGTCCGCGAGCCGCTGGATGGGCGCCTTGGACGCCTGCATCGACTCGTCCACCGCGGACGATCCGGACAGAACGACGGCGTCGACAGGGACCTTCTCGCCGGGACGGATCACGACCTCGTCGCCGACCTGCACGTCCTCGACCGGAATCTCGGTCTCTGTGCCGTTGCGCACCACCCGCGCCGTACGCGCCTGCAGGCCCAGCAGCGCCCGGATCGCCTCGCCGGTGCCGGCCTTGGCCTTTGCCTCGAGCAACCGTCCGAGCAGGATCAGGGTGAGGATCACCCCGACGGCCTCGAAGTACACCTCGCGGACGTCGGACGGCAGCACAGACGGGGCGACGGTGACCAGCAGGCTGTAACCGTACGCGGCGAACGTCCCGAGGGTGATGAGGCTGTTCATGTCGGCGGCGCGGTGCCGCAGGGTCAGCCAGCCGGTGCGGTGGATCGGCCACCCGGTGAACAGCATCACCGGGGTGATGACCGCCAGCTGCAGCCAGTGGTTCAGCAACCAGGACGGCACCCAGTCGGCGTTGAACAACGAGTCGGCCATCACCGCGAACAGCACCGGGGCAGTCAGCACCGCGCCGACGACCACCCGCCGCGTCAGATCCGCGATCTCCGCCCGCCGCTCGGCAGCCTCCACAGCTTCGGCCTCGGCTGCCGCCCTCTCACTCGGCCCCGCGACCGGTGGTTCCGCGACCGCCGGCTGCGACCCGGGCCGCTGACCGCCGTCGTCGGGGCCCTCGCCCGCCTGCGCCGGCTCCACCACGAGCCTGCCGTGGATCATGTTCATCCCGCACGCGAAACCGAACGAGCCGGCCTCGCCCGGGGTCAGCCGCACCGTGGTCCGCTGGTACGCCGGCAGCGCAGCACTCAGCTGGAGATCCGGGAAGACCACCCTCGACGTGCAGTCCCCGCTCTCCTGTCGGTCGAAGACCAGCTCGGCGGGCACGCCCTGCCGGACCCGGATCACGTCTGGGCTGTACCCACCGCGGACGGTCACCTCGACCCGTTGCACCCCGCCCTCCACGCGGGCGGCGCCGCTGCGGCGCGGCCCGAAGAAGAACCAGCCCAACGCCCCGATCAGCGCAGCGGAGACGACTAGGACGACGATGTCGGCGACGCTCATGACGAACTCCCTGCAGAAGTATCGAACGGCCTGCTTCAACCTTCCCCACACATACCCCCATGGGGTTAGTGCCGACCGTCCCTCGTCCGCGGGACTTGCGCCCGTCGGAGCACCAAGTTCAGCGATGACCGACGATCACCAGGGATGGGGGCGGCGGGGGCTTCAGGGAATCTTCACCGTTCGGCACGTCGTACCTCCATGCCGTCCGGCGAGTCTTGTCACTGGGACGCAGAAGGCGTGGATCGGTGGAGGTGAGCCGGATGTTCGGAACCGGGTTGTGCACCGGCATGGGGGTCGGCGGCTGGGTACTGATGATCGGGTTCTGGGCGCTGTTGCTCGGTGTCATCGTCTGGGCGGTGACGCGACTCTTCCCCTCCGACGAGCCCCTGCGCGATGCCGGGATCGAGCTGGACCGCCGGCTCGCAACCGGAGAGATCGACCCCGAGACCTACCGAGTCGTGCGTAACGAGCTCACCGGCGTTGGATGTCGGTGAGCAGGGGAGATGAGAAGGATGAGCGGCAACCACCTGAAGTACATGCTGGTCGGCGCCGCGGGCCTGTTCGGCGTACTGCTGCTGGCCGGGGTGTCCCTCCAGACCGCGCTGACGTTGGCGGTCGCGCTGGCGTGCCCGCTGATGATGGTGTTCATGATGGGCGGCCACGGCGGCCACGGCGATCACCGCGACCACGGCGGGGGACAAGACCGGGGCCGGACGGACGACAGGCGCCACGACGCCGTACGGGACATCGATCCCGCGCACCGGCACGACTCCTGATCGCCGCGAGGGTGGCTGCCGACCAGCGGCCTCCCCGAAGCAGTGTCAGGCGAGGTCGGTGTGGGCCGGCAGCAGCACTGTGAACGTCGAGCCGGCGCCGGGACCGGAGCTGGTCACGCTGATCCGGCCGCCATGCGCTTCGACCAGGGCCTTGGCGATGGTGAGCCCGATGCCCGACCCGCCGTGGGCGCGGTCCCTTGCCGCGTCGACGCGGTAGAACCGTTCGAAGATGCGCGACAGGTGCTCAGCGGGGATCCCTTCCCCGGTGTCCGTCACGCTCAGCGTGACCAGACCGCGCTCGCCAGGTCGAGCGCCGACCGTGACGGTACCGCCGGGCGGGGTGTGCCGCAGCGCGTTGTCGAGAAGGTTGCCGAGCACCTGCCCGATCCGTTCGCGGTCGACGACCACCCGCGGGGCGTCATCCGCCGCGTGTCCGACAAGGGTGACGCCCCCGGCCGCGAACCTGTCCGCGGCTGCCGCCACCGCGGCCCTGATCAGCTCGCCGGGGTCGATGGGCTCGGGATGCACCTCCAGTTGCTCCTCCTCCGCGCGGGAGACTGCGGCGATGTCCTCGGCCAGCCTGGCCAGGCGCGCGGTCTGCGCTCGCAGGATTGCGGCGGTGTCGCTGTCGAGGCTGGCGACGCCGTCCTCGAGCGCCTCGAGGTAGGCGTCCAAGGTGGCGACCGGGGTGCGCATCTCGTGGGCCAGGTCTGCGAGCAGCCGTCGCCGGGTGGCCTCGACGGCATCGAGCCGTCCGGCCATCACGTTGAACGCGCCGGCGAGCCTGCTGAACTCGCTGCCGAGCCCGGGGGAGGGGACCTGGACTGTGTAGTGACCGGCGGCGACCTGCTCGGCGGCCCGGGCCAGTGCGTTGACCGGTCTGGCGATGCGCCGGGTCGCGTACGCCGAGAGCAGCACCGCGGCGAGCAGCGCAGCCAGCACCGCCACGCTGATCGACAACGCGGTCGCCGACTCGAACGCGTCCTCGACGTGCCGAGCCATCTGTGGATCGACCTGACCCGCGGCACGGCGCAGATGGGCGCGGAAGATCGGCGGACCCACCGCGGCGACCAGCACCCACAACGTTGCCGCTCCGGCGATGACGACCAAGACCTGGGACAGGAACAGCCGCGCAGCCAGCCCGGCCGGACGCCAGCGCCGTACCGGAGCTGTGTCAGAAGTCAATGACCGTCTCCCATCCGGTACCCCACACCGCGCACGGTGCGGACGAACCGCGGCGCGACCGGGTCGTCCATGAGCTTGCGCCGCAGGTGACCGATGTGCACGTCCACCAGGTGCTCGTCACCGAACCAGTCGTCGCCCCACACCGCCTCGATCAGCTGTCGGCGGCTGAACGCCAGCTTCGGACGGGCCGAGAGAGCAGCCAGTACGTCGAACTCGGTACGCGTCAGCTGCACAGGCTCCCCGTCGAGGAACACCTCGCGACCGGCGATGTCGATGCTCAGCGCACCGAACGCCCGCGGCGGCTCCTCGCCCGCCGGCCCTGAACCGGTCGTGGCGCGTGGCCGGCGCAGCATCGCGTGCACACGCGCGATCAGCTCCCGGGGACTGAACGGCTTGGTCAGATAGTCGTCGGCGCCGACCGACAGACCGATGAGCTTGTCGACCTCCTCGCTGCGGGCGGTCAGCATGATCACGTAGCAGTCCGAGAACGTCCGCAACACCCGGCAGACCTCGATGCCGTCCAGCCCCGGCAGCCCGAGATCGAGCACCACGACATCCGGGTCGACCTGCCGGACGACCTCGACAGCGTGCTCGCCGTCGAAGGCCAGCGTCACCTCGAAGCCGTCCCGCTCCAGGTAGTTCCCGACCAGCCTGGCCAGCGGCTGCTCGTCGTCGACGACGAGCGCCCTGCGGGTCCCCGCCTGATACGCCACGGCCCCATCCTCAGCCATCGACGCCGGGCCACACCGGCGACCCGGCCGACCTTCAACGAATCTTCATCGAATGCGTCCGCGTTCCACCATGCCGGCAGCCGACCCTGACAGTGGGAGGCCCCCAACGGGCTCCCGGACGAAGGGACGTGATCTCGATGATGTACTGGAACGGCATGGGATGGGGCGGCTGGATCGTGATGACCGTCACCCTGGTCGCGTTCTGGGCGCTCGTCGCCGCCGGGGTGCTGGCGTTGATCCGCTCCGGACGTAGCGAGTCCACACCGTACGACCGCGGCAAGGACGCGCGACAGTTGCTCGACGAGCGGTTCGCCCGCGGCGAGATCGACGAGGAAGACTACAACCGCCGCCGCGAGCTGCTGAGCGGCCGCAGCTGATGAGCCGACCAGGCGGCCGACCTCCCGAGCGACGCGCGACGTGGGGGAGTCTTCGCTGTGTCCAACGACCTCACCCGCCGCCGGCTGCTCGGCGGTGCCGCGGGCATCGCGGGCGTGCTCGCCCTCGGGGCCTGCGGGCGGAGCGGCGGCGCCGCCGTGGCGCCGACCTCCGAGGCGGTCCGCCGCGCCGAGGCCGCCCGCCAGGCCGCCGGGGCGCGGCTGGTGACCGCCCGGCTCGCGCCGCGACCGGTGACCCTCGACCTCGGCGGCCCGACGGTCGACACCTGGGCGTACGGCGACAGCCTGCCCGGACCGCTGCTGCGCGGCCGCGCCGGCGACCGGCTGCGCGTCGACCTGTCCAACAACCTGCCGGCCGACACCACGGTGCACTGGCACGGCGTTGCCCTGCGCAACGACATGGACGGCGTGCCCGACGTCACCCAGGCGAAGATCACACCGGGCGGGGCGTTCCGGTACGAGTTCACCGTCCCGGACCCGGGCACGTACTTCTACCACCCGCACGTCGGAGTGCAGCTCGACCGCGGCCTGTACGGCGTCCTCGTGGTCGACGATCCCGACGAGCCCGGCCGATACGACGCCGAGTGGATCCTCGTCCTCGACGACTGGGTCGACGGCACCGGCCGCACCCCCGACCAGGTGCTCGAGTCCCTGGCCCGCTCGGGCACGGCGATGGGTGGCATGGACGGCATGGGCGGGATGGGCGGGATGGGGTCGATGACCTCGCCGCTGCTCGGCGGCGCCGGTGACGTGTCCTACCCCTACTACCTGGCGAACGGCCGGGTGCCGTCGGCGCCGCTCACGTTCACCGGCAGACCCGGGCAGCGGGTCCGGCTCCGCATCGTCAACGCCGGCTCCGACACCGCCTTCCGGGTCGCGGTCGGAGGCCACCGCCTCACCGTCACCCACACCGACGGCTTCGCCGTCCAGCCTCAACAGACCGATGCACTGCTGATCGCCATGGGCGAGCGCTTCGACGTCGAGCTGACCCTGGGCGACGGCGTCTTCCCGCTCGTCGCCGCGGCCGAAGGCAAGTCCGGCCTGGCCCGGGCCCTCGTCCGCACCTCGGCCGGACGCGTCCCGTCGCCGTCGATCCGGCCCGCCGAGCTCGGCCGGCAGGTGCTGCTCGCGAACGACCTGCGCGCGGCCGACGCCGTACGCCTCGCACCCAAGCCTGTGGACCGCACCCTGGACCTGGTGCTCGGCGGGTCGATGGGATCGTACGAGTGGACGATCAACGGCAAGACCTTCCCGGACACCAAGCCGCTGCCGGTCGAGCAGGGCGAACGGCTACGGCTGAGGTTCTCCAACCAGTCGATGATGTTCCACCCCATGCACGTGCACGGGCACACCTTCGGCATCACCGACGGCGGAGCCCGCAAAGACACCATCATCGTCAGGTCCATGCAGTCACTCGCCGTCGAGCTCGATGCGAACAATCCCGGCCAGTGGGCATCCCACTGCCACAACGTCTATCACGCCGAACGCGGCATGATGGTCAACCTTTCCTACCGCCACACCTGACCAAGGTGGTTGCTATGAGCAACGAGGTCGAGCTGTGAACGCCCAGCACATGGCGCCGTCGGCGGGCCGCACCGAACGCCGACCTGCGATCACCGGTGAGGCCACGGCACCGGTGCTGACCGCGTCGGGGATCGAGAAGGCATACCCACGCGGCGTGTGGCCGCTGCGCCGTACCCGGACCGTGCTCCGCGGAGCCGACCTGATGCTGCACCCGGGCGAGGTGGTCGGCCTGGTCGGAGAGAACGGATCCGGCAAGAGCACCCTGATGAAGATCCTGGTCGGGGCACTGGCCTCCGACGCCGGCACGATCAGCCGGTCCGGGGGGCTCGGCTACTGCCCGCAGGAGCCGCTGGTCTACCCGCGCCTGACCTGCGACGAGCACTTCGAGCTGTTCGGCCGCGCCTACGGGATGTCGCAGGCCGCCGAGCAGCAGAACCGGCGAGCGATCCTTGCGGCGCTGGGGTTCGAGCGGTACGCCGGGACGCGCGCCGACCAGCTGTCGGGCGGCACCCTGTCGAAGCTCAACCTCGGCCTGGCGCTGCTCGCGGACCCCGACGTCCTGCTGCTCGACGAGCCGTACGCCGGGTTCGACTGGGACACCTATCTGAGGTTCTGGGACCTGGTCGCCGAGCGCCGGGAGGCGGGGCGGTCGGTGCTCATCATCAGCCACTTCGTCGTCGACGAGGACCGTTTCGACCGGATCGTCGACCTGCGCGACGGGCGGACTGTGCCACGATGACCACGACGCTGTTCGTCCGCCGGTTCCTCGCCGACTACGCCAGGAACCCGGTCAACCTGCTCGTGCTGGTGCTCGTCCCGATCGTGTTCGTCGTGGTGGCTGCCGGATCGATGGCCGATGCCGCGCAGCTGCTCGGTGGGGCCGGTGGCGGAGCGGCGGTGGAGACCGCCACGGCGGGGTGGGCCGCCGGGTTCCTGGCCGCGATCGCGATGTACTTCCAGGTATCCGCGGCCCGCGACACCGACCGGCGGCTGGTGATCGCCGGGCTGCCCGGCGCCCGGCTGGTGGCCGCGCGACTGCTCGCAGGGCTCGGCCTCGCGGTGCTGGTCAGCGCGGTCGCACTGGTTGCGCTGGCGCTGCGCACCGGGATCGACGAGCCGGGCCGGGTGGTCGCCGGCACGGCGATGTTCGCGGTCATCTACCTGGCCATCGGTGCCATCGTCGGTGCCACGGTTCGCACCGCGGTCAACGGCACCGTGCTGATCCTGTTCGTGTGGATCCTCGACGTGTTCTTCGGCCCGACGCTGAGCGGCGCCGATCGTGTCGTCACCCGGGTGTTCCCGACCCACTTCGTATCGCTGTGGATGGTCGGCGTGCAGTCCCACCACGGCGGCCGGGCGGGGGACCTGGGCTGGGCGCTGGCCTGGACGGTCGGGGCCGTGGTGGCCGCCTACACGGTGGTCACCGCAACGGCACGGATCGCCCGGCAGCACCGACGTGGGCCGGCGCCCGGTTCGGTCCGCGACCAGTTCGCCGGCGCGCTGGGGATGGGATGGCGCGACTGGCGTCGGAACCCGGTGTTGTGGGCGCTGCTCGCCGTCGTACCAGCTGTCTTCATCCTGCTGTCGGATGCGATCACACCGCACGGGCACACACCCGTGGTTCTGAACGAGGCAGGCCGGCGGGTCACCGAGATGCTCGACCCGGCACACATGCACGCCGGCACGATGGCCCCCATCGGCGTCGCCTCCCTGGCCACGCTGGCCGGGCTGTTCGTCGTCCTCGACGCGCGTGCGGGGGACCAGCGGCTCACGCTCGCCGGACTGCGCCCCGGCGTCGTACTCACCGCCCGGCTGGCGGTGGTGCTGTTCGCCGCCCTGCTCGCCACGGCGGTGTCCCTTGGTGTCACGGCACTCGTCTTCGACGCCCACCAGTGGGGTGTGTACGCCGCCGCGAACGCGATCATCGCCGTCACGTACGCGCTGCTCGGGGTGCTACTCGGGCCGCTGTTCGGGCGGGTCAGCGGCGTCTTCGTCGCCTTCCTGGTGCCGTTCCTCGACATCGGCATCGCGCAGAGCCCGATGCTGCGCGGTGAACCCGCCGCCTGGGCCGGCTACCTGCCCGGGTACGGCGGAACCAGGGTGCTGATGGACGGCGCGCTGACGGCGACGTTCGACGAGACCGGCTCCCTGCTCATCGCTCTGGCCTGGCTGGCCGGGCTCGCCGTCGCAGCCGCGCTGCTGTTCCGCCGTACCGCGCAACCGGGCTGAGGATCAGCACTCGTGTGTCGGGTCCCAACCGGCGTACCCCTCGTGCATCCCAGGGTTGTGCGTGGCGTCGAAGCCCATTGTCTGCGCGCAGGTCGAGACGTGCTCGCCGAAGTCCTCCCCGGTCGCGGCTCCCGCCGGTACGACGGGTACGAACAGCAGGCCCGCGGACACGGCACCGACCGCGACAAGGCTCCGCACCACAGCACGCATGATCATCACCAGTCCCAGTCCGGACCGCCCGTCGCGGCCCTCCAGGCCAGTCTTCGATCCAACGCCGGCCGTCGCCTAGGGACCATCGCCCACCGGTGTCCGGACCAACGTCCTGGGCAGCACCGCTCGAGACCTGGTCGGACCGCGGCGCCACCCGTCGTGTGCGACGGTGGAGCCGCGCCGCAGCCCGTCGGCGGGCGACGGCAGCGAGCGCGGCCAGTCCGGCGAGAACCCTGACGTCGAGCGCACCTCTCACGATCCAGCGGCCGGACGATTGGGGCGCGCCTCAGGGTTCCGGTTGTGCCGTGAGTTCGAACAGCAGCTTCCCGATCACATCGTCGCCGTGCACGAGGCGAACGTGCGGCTCCGCACGGGTCGGCTGCTCATTCCCGATCTCGTGGTGACGACCGACGTGTCGGAGCCGCTGATCTTCGCGGCGGACGATGTGCTGCTCGCCGGTGAGGTCGTGTCGTCGTGGGGACAGGCACGGGAGCGGATCCTGAAGCCGGCGATGTATGCCGCCTCCGGGATCGCCTGGTACCTGCTCGTCGAGCGCGATCCGGAGCTCGAGCTGGTCCTGCACCGGCGTCGCCGCGACGGCTATGTCGTGCATGCGCGCGCGAGACACGGCGAGCGGCTGGCGATTCCGTACCTGTCGGTGGACCTGGAGGTCGACGCGTTGCTGCGGCGCCGCTGAGTCGCGGGCGGCACCTGCGAGACTCGGCGGGTGGCGGAGTGGGATGCGGTCGGGGCGAGTGCGGTGCCGCTGGCCGGCGGGTACAGCGGGGAGTCGTTCGCGGTCGCGGCGGCGGGGGAGCAGGCGGTGTTGCGGCTCTACCTGCGGCGGCCGGAGCGGGCCGCGGTCGACGTCGCTCTGCTCCGGCTGGTGCGCGGACTGCTGCCAGTGCCGCGGGTGCTCGACGCGAAGCCCGACGGCACTCCGGACGATCCGCCGTACGTGCTGACCGAACGGCTGCCCGGCGTCAACCTGGGGACCTTCCTCGGTACGGCGTCCGCCGCGCGGCGCCGCCGGGTCGGGGAGCAGCTCGGTGACCTGCTGGCCATGCTGAGCGGGATGCCGTTCCTGCGCTCCGGCGAGTTCGGCGACGGCGACCTGCTCGTCGTACCGTTCGGGCCGGCCGATCTGCTGACCTGGTACGACCGGCACGCCGCCGCGATCGCCCTGCCGCCGGACGACGCGGAGCGGCTGTCCGCCGTCCTCGCCGACGCGGACGCGCTCGCCGCGCAGACCGAACGGGTCTGCCTGTGCCACAGCGACTTCAACCCGAAGAACCTGCTGGTCGACCCGGACACCGCGACGATCACCGGCCTCGTCGACTGGGAGTTCGCGCACGCCGGCTCGCCTTTCACCGACCTGGGCAACCTGCTGCGGTTCTGCGACGACCCGGTGCTCGCCGGCGCCGTGCTGGATGTCGTACGACGAAGGGTCCCCGGGGCGGACGAGCTCGTCGTGGAGCGAGCGCGGGCGGCGGACCTGTGGGCGCTGGTGGAGCTCGCGTCGCGCGCCGGGCGGAACCCGGTCGCGGACGCGGCGCTGGACCTGCTGCGCGCGACCGCGCGGACGGGTGACCTGGCCGCGGGCCGGCCGTCGTTCTGAGAGTGGCGCACGACACATGTCGCGCGAGATCGGGAAAGTCGTCGTACGCTGAGCGCAAGCGGCACCGATGACGAGTCCCTATCAGCGTTGCCGAGTATCCGGAGCAGGTCGGATACTCCCTGTCGCCGCGCGCAGTTGCCCTGCGCGCGACGGAGACCGTATTCTGTCAGGTGCGCTATGGGCCCGCGCGACCTCGGACGGAGCAGGCTCGTGCTCGCAACAGTCGGTGGTGACAGCTTCTCTCCTTCGGCACGGTGCGATCCAACGGCCTGTACGCACCCGGCAACGACATTCCAGTCCACGGAGCAACTCACCACATGACGGCCAGCATCGAGGCACCTCTCGACCCCGCAGTGAAGAACACCCCGCAGGTTGCGGTCAATGACATCGGGTCGGAGGAAGACTTCCTCGCGGCGATCGATCAGACCATCAAGTACTTCAACGACGGCGACATCGTCGAAGGCACCATCGTCAAAGTCGACCGGGACGAGGTCCTGCTCGACATCGGTTACAAGACCGAGGGCGTCATCCCTTCGCGCGAGCTGTCGATCAAGCACGACGTCGACCCGAACGACGTCGTCCACGTCGGCGACCACGTCGAGGCCCTGGTCCTCCAGAAGGAGGACAAGGAAGGCCGTCTGATCCTGTCCAAGAAGCGCGCTCAGTACGAGAAGGCGTGGGGCACGATCGAGAAGATCAAGGAGGAGGACGGCGTCGTCACCGGCACCGTCATCGAGGTCGTCAAGGGCGGCCTGATCCTCGACATCGGTCTTCGCGGCTTCCTGCCGGCGTCGCTGGTCGAGATGCGCCGCGTCCGCGACCTCCAGCCGTACGTCGGCCAGGAGATCGAGGCCAAGATCATCGAGCTCGACAAGAACCGCAACAACGTGG
>WNFU01006570.1_pt1 | contig 14031 bp, 7 predicted proteins | sample 5400121 | NCBI WGS metagenome assembly WNFU01 (sample SAMN13153360, study PRJNA577476) | soil metagenome | isolation source: 100 cm soil or saprolite under grassland replicate 1 | place: USA:California | collected 2016-06-15
CTACCAGCGAGACGAGGTCATCAAGTTTGCCGACTACACCGGCGACTCGTTCAAGCTCGCGCGCTCAATCGCGAAGCATCCGAGCGCCGATTACATCGTCTTTTGCGGCGTCCACTTCATGGCGGAAAGCGCGGACATCCTTTCGCTGCCACACCAGCGCGTGATTCTCCCGGACCTCGCGGCTGGCTGTTCCATGGCCGATATGGTCGCGCCCGATCAACTCGACATGTGCTGGATCGAGCTCGAGCAGATGGGCGTCGCGTCGCGCGTGGTGCCGATCACCTACATCAACTCCGCAGCGGCAGTGAAGTCGTTCGTGGGCGAGCGCGGCGGGACGATCTGCACCTCGTCCAACGCTCACGCGTCGCTTCAATGGGGATGGGAGCAGCGCGAGAAGATTCTGTTCCTGCCGGATCAACACCTCGGGCGCAATACTGCGTGGAAGATGGGCGTGTCGCTCGACGACATGGTGGTGTGGAATCCGCACGAGCCTTTCGGCGGATTGACGAAAGAGCAGCTCCACTGCGCGAAGTTGATTCTGTGGAAGGGCCACTGCTCGGTGCATGTGCGCTTTACCGCGAAGCAGATCGCAGCGGTGCGGCAGCAGTATCCAGGCATCCGCGTGATCGTCCATCCCGAGGTGTCCTTCGACGTCCTTCGTGCCGCAGACGACAGCGGGTCGACGGAGTACATTCTGAAGGTCGTCCGCGAAGCGCCGGCTGGGACCACGTGGGCCGTTGCGACTGAAATCCATCTGGTGCATCGCCTCGCAGAAGAGGTGGCGCACGAGAAAACCGTGATCTCTCTCGACCAGGTGGGGTGTCTCTGCTCCACGATGTTCCGTGTGTCGCCGAATCACCTGCTCTGGGTGCTCGAGGGCCTCCTCGACGGCGAAGTGCACAACGAGATCATCGTGCCGGACGAGCAGCAGAAATGGGCTAGGATCGCTCTCGATCGCATGCTCTCCATTCACTAGGTGTAGTGGCGGGGTTTCAACCCCGCCGGAGGACACGCAATGCCGCACAGCCTGCCGGCGCTGCCGTACGACTTCGGCGCCCTCGAACCGCATATCGATACTCAGACGATGCAGATTCATCACGGTAAACATCATCAGACGTACGTGACGAATCTGAATGGCGCGCTCGACAAGCATCCTGATCTGCACAACAAGAGCCTCGACGATCTGCTCCGCAGTCTGAACAGCGGGATCGCGGTCGTGCCCGAGGACATTCGAACGGTCGTGCGCAACAACGGCGGCGGCCATTGGAATCACTCGATGTTCTGGAAGCTGATGGCTCCAAACGCCGGCGGCGCGCCGAGCGGCGCCGTCGCCGACGCGATCAAGTCGTCGTTCGGCAGCTTCGACAAATTCAAGGAGCAGTTTCAGGCCGCGGCCGTCGGCCGCTTCGGCAGCGGTTGGGCGTGGCTCATCGACAACGAAGGCACGCTCGAGATCATGAGCACGCCGAACCAGGACAATCCGCTGATGGAGGGAAAGAAAGCGGTGCTCGGCGTCGATGTGTGGGAGCACGCCTATTACTTGAAGTACCAGAATCGCCGCGCCGATTACCTCACCGCGTGGTGGAATGTGGTCAATTGGGCCGAGGTGAATCGGCTGCTCGGATAGTTCGAAAGGATCGGCCGAAACCAGGCACCCAAGGGGCGGATGCTGCGAGCCTGCCGTTCCGCCCTGTTCTTCTGCCTTGTCTTCGTCTGCGTGAGACAGGCGGCGGCGCAGTCGGACGCAGACAGTCCCCACGTCGAACCGTACATTCGCGACGTGACTCGCGTCGAGTCGTGGTCGTTCTTTCAGCCTTTTGAAGGCGGCGGCAATCCCACCTACAGCTTCGTCGGCAATCGCGCCACCCTTGGCGTGCGCGTCAAGAGCGTGCGCTTCGATCTGGACGGCGCGTTCCAGTACGCGCAGCTTGTCGGAGTGCCGGAGCGGGCGGTCGGTCCCAACGCGCTCGGCAGCGGCGGCTTCTATTTTTTTCAGGCGGGATCGCGCGAGGCGTATCAGCTTTATTTCAAGGCGATCAACGTCAGGATCAGGGAGCTGGTGCCGGGCCTGTCGGTAACGGCCGGCCGCATGGGGTTTTCATCGGGCGAGGAGCGCGCATCGAGCGATGCTCTGGTCGAGGAGCTCAAACACCTGCGCCTCGGCTCGCGAATGGTCGGCGAGTTCGAATGGTCCATCTTTCAACGGGCGTTTGACGGCGGACGCGTCGATCTCACGCGCCGGACGTGGTCGGCGAACGCGTCGCTCCTCTTTCCTACGCAGGGCACCTACGAAGAGTCCGCGAATCCGACGATTTCGAGCGTCAGGGTCCTTGCCGCTTCCGTGACACTGAACGCCGCGGCCATTTCTCATCAGGAGCTGCAGCTTTTTGCGTATCACTATCGCGATCGGCGCGACGTTCGCGGACGCCCGGATAACCGCGGCCCACTCCGTGACCTGACCCACGTCTCGATTGCCACCTTCGGCGGTTCGCACGTGGGCGCATTTCCCCGCGGGTCTGGCCGCTTCGACACGCTGCTCTGGATCGCCGGGCAGACCGGCGATTGGTACGGGCAGCCGCATCGCGCGCTCAGTGGTGCCGCCGAGGGCGGGTACCGCTTTGCCGCACCCGCGCGGCCGTGGATTCGCGGCGGGCTCCTGTACGCATCCGGCGATCGCAGTCCGTCCGACGATCGTCATGAGACGTTCTTCCCGATGCTGCCGAGCCTTCAGCGCTACGCATTGTCGACGACCTATGCGCCGATGAACCTGCGCGACGTCTTTGCGCAAGCATTCGTTCAACCGGCAGCGCGCCTTCGCGCCCGCGCGGACGTGCACCAGCTGTCTCTCGCCAACGCGGCGGATCGCTGGTATCACGGCAGCGGCGCCGCGAGCCGCACGGGGACGTTCTTCGGCTTTTCCGGACGGCCATCGAACGCCGCCACGAGCCTGGCGCGCGTGATCGAAGGAACGCTCGACGTCTCGATGTCGCGCGTGTGGTCGCTGAATGGATATGTCGGCTGGATGAAGGGCGGAGAGGTCGTGCGGAGATTATTTGCGGGCGATCGCTTGGTGTTTGGTTACGTGGAAAGCGTGATTGGCTTTTGAGGTCGGGTAGGTCGAGTAGGTCGGGTAGGTCTGGTGGGTCTGGTGGGCCGGGTCGGTCTGGTAGGGCGGTCGCACCCGACCTGACCTCCCGTCCGACCCGACCAACCTGACCGACCTGACCGACCCGCCCCCGCCCCTTAGAACTCGTACCTCAACGCAAACTGCATACACCGTCCCGCCTGCGCGTCGCACGTCGCAAGCGTTCCGTCGTAACGACCGAAGCTCGCGAGGTCCGGAGACCCATTCAGCGTGCCGACGTCGAACTTCGGCGTGTTCGTCAGATTGAAGACGTCCCACCGGAAACGCAGACGGTTATCTGCAATGCCGACCGCCCACGATTTGCTGACGCTCGTGTCGATCGTGAAGTAGCCGTCGCCGCGGAACAGATTGCGCAGGCCGACTTCACCCGGCAGCGCACGCCGGAAATAGTTCAGCGCGTCGGTTGGGTTTTCAAATGGACTCGGCCGGTGATCGATCGCGTCCTTCGTCGTTTTGGTAGGCGGCAGCTTGTTTGGATCGACGAGCATCGCGTTGCCCTGAAGGTTCCAGTTCGTGGCCCAGCAGGAACGGCAGTTCTGAACGTTGAACGGAAAGCCGCTCGTCCAGCGCATGAGGCCCGCTACCGACCAGTCGCCGATCAACTGATTCAGCGCGCCGCCGGCGTTGCGGCCCCATCGTTTGCCGTGGCCGAACGGCAGTTCCGCGAGGCCGTTCACGTTGATCTGATGCCGCACGTCGAAGTCCGAGGTGCCGTAGCTCAACTCCGGCTCGAAGGAGTTGATCAGGAACCCTGTGTAGCCGCCGTTGTTGAAGTTACCGAAGGCGCCTCCGCGTTCGACCTGCGATCCCATGTCTTTCGACTCGGACAACGTGTAGTTGACATCGAACTGCGTGCCGTCGGAATAGCGCTTACGCAGCGTCAGCAGCAACCCGTGATAGTTGGAGCGACCGATGGAGCTGACCGCCGCAAGCGAATCGTACTGGTCCGCGAAATACGCATAGGGCCCGAAAATGCTGCATGCCGGGCTGCAGGAGGTATCCATGTCGTACAGCGCGGTGATCCAGTCAGGACCGTTCTGCATGAATGCGCGCGTAACGGCCTGCGTTGCCGTGAGGGTTGCATTGGCGGCCGCGGGGAAGAGATTCTCCCAGTACGCAACCGCGGGCAGCGCGGCATACGCCGCCGCCGCCGAGTTGCCTGTGATGCCCCGCGATTGTGCCGCGTTGATGATCGTTTGCGCGGCGGTGAAGTAGTCCATCCCCGACTTGGTGTCGACGAGGTTCATCGCCATGGCGAGGTCGCGCCGAATGAGCAGGTCGCGGCCGAAGCGGCCGACGTAGCCCCCCTCGATCGAGAAGTTCTTGCTGAGATCCCGGCCCATGATCGCACTCGCCATGTGCGCCGATGGCGTCGTGAGCGTGTCGTCGATGCTCGTGGTGATGATGCCGGCACGCCGCGGCGGCGTCTGCGGGAAGCCCCCTGGCGGCGCTGCTGGAACGGTGGGCGGCAGCGTTTTTACGTCGCGGAACCGCACCGCAGGATTCTCTTCGTACGGCGCGCCAAACGGACTGCTGATCGTCGTCGACATGCCGAACGCGAATCCCTCATCGAAGTTCGTGGCCAGCCCCAGGCCGGCGCGATCGAACACTTTCGTGTAGCCGCCACGAACCACGGTTGCAGGCGTGGGCGTCCACGCGAACGCGATCCGTGGAGCGATGTTGTTCTTGTCCCAGTCGTAGAAGCCCCTCCGGTTGTTCTTGGGACCGGCAAGATCGAACGTTATGATCGGACTCGCGTTGGACGGAATGCCCTTCTTCATGTTCTCGACGCGCTGATCGAACCAGGCGCCCATGCTGATGGTCGGCGCCACCTGGAGGCCGTTCGCTTCGTACGGCGGCGAGTACAGGCTGTAGCGGACGCCGCCAGTGATCGTGAGGCTCGATCCAAGCTGCCAGCTGTCCTGCAGGTAGACCTCGTATTCATCCGATGCGAGAGTACGTGCCACCGGTGTTCCGGGTGCTTGCGCATTGCCCTCGCGGTCGTAATTGGCGCGCTGCGTTGATTGGGAAAGCACGCCCAGAACGTCGAGCCAGGCATCGGCATAGCCCGCTTGCCCCGCCGACGAGACGGCCGGCAGCACCGAGCATTGCGGGACCGTGCAGAAGGCGCTCCCCGGCATGTTTCGCCGGCCGATGCCCGCGACCCATGACGGATTCACCGTGGCGCTCAGATACGCGTTGTCGAATCGGCTCTTCGGGATCCGGCTGAAACGGATGTTGGTGCCGGCCTTGATGCTGTGCGCACCTTTGAACCAGGAGAGATCGTCCACGAAGTTGTAGGTGTCCGGCACGCGCGAGTTGGTGAACGTCGAACCAACGGCATCGAACGGGTCGATAAAGCGGAAGGTGATGTAGTTGCTGTTCGTGCGTCCCTCGTTCGACTCATCGATGCGCGTCAGCCCGGTCCGGAAACTGTTGGTCAAGCTATGCGTCAGCACGGCGTCGTATCCGCCGGCCACACCGAAATTGTTGAAGAGGCGCTGCCGGCGGGGATCCTGTTCCGGAAACTGCGGCGGATCGTTGATGGTGTCGTCCTGCCCGCCGTAGCGTCCGAACAGCTTGTGGTTCTCGGACAGGTTGTAATCGGCGCGGCCGATGAACGTGTAGAACTTGTTCTCGATGGGTGCGGCGAAGCGGTAGGCGGCAATGTTGTTGGTGTCACGGCCGGGATCGTTCGGCGACGGATACTGTTTGAAGTACTGCGCGGCCGCCAGGCTCGGACCAATGCGCAGCGGGTCGAGTGCGGCGATATCGGCCGGCGTCATGCCATACCAGCCAGAAGGCACGCTGTGAGTCCCGGTAAAGCCGCTCACTGTGCCACCGGGACATGCGCTCGCCGTCGCGCAGCGGTACATCAGAACGCCGTCGCGGAACGAATTCGACGGCACGGCTCGCGTCACCGGCAGCTCGCTCCGCGCGCGCAAGCCTTCGAAGTTTCCGAAGAAGAACAGTTTGTTTCGGCGAATCGGTCCGCCGAGCGCTCCGCCGACGATGTCTTTGTCGAGCTTTGGCGCTTTGCTCGGCTGATTGGAGCTGAGCTGTGACAGCTTCAGGAAGTATTCGTTCGACGATGTTGCCGTGCGCCGGAATGTCCAATACCCGGAGCCGTCGAACTGATTGGTGCCGCTGCGGGTGACCAGCGAGACCTGCGGACCGCTGGACCGCCCCATATCCGCGTTGTAGTTGGACGTGCTCACGCGGAATTCCTGCAGCGCTTCTTGCGTGACGCGCACCGCGGAGGTGTACGCCGTCTGATTCTGCGCGTCGTTGACGTCGATGCCGTCGAGCGTGACGTTCTGCTGATCGGCGCGTGCCCCGGCGACGGCACCGTAGCGAGGATCGTTGGCCGCCTGCGCGGTGTTCTGCTGTGGGATGAACACCGCGCCCGGCTGCAGGCTCAGGAGCTGAACGACGTTTTGCGCTTCGATCGGCAGCATGCGAATCTGCTCGCGCGAGATCGCGTTGCCAGTGCTCGCGTCGATCAGATTGATCTGAGAACTTTCGGAGACGACCTGCACGGTTTCTGCAACCGCGCCGAGCTCGAGCACGACATCCTGCTTCGCAGTCGTGTCGGTAGGCAGCGGGACTCGCTCGACCAGGGCGGTCTTGAAGCCGCTCAACTCCACTTTCAGGTTGTACGTGCCTGGCCGTACGCTCGCGAAGCGATAGGCACCGCGATCGTCAGTGACAGTTGTCGAAGTCGCGCCGGTCTGGACGTTGGTGATCGTGACGTTCGCGCCGGGAACCACCTGTTTCTGCGGATCGGTGACTTCGCCGATCAAGGCTGCCGTGCCGGTTTGAGCCGCGGCGGATCCGACGGGTCCGAGGACGATCAGAGCGAGGAGGCTTCCCATCGCCAGCCTCCGCGCCGGCCTCTGCAACACTCTCACTACTCACCTCCCAGAAAAAGCGAACACGCGGTTCGCGCAACAAAGTGCAACGGAGTCTTCATAGACCGCCCGCGACTTGGTGTCAAGCGCTGTTGCAGCGGGACGAACTGCACGTTGTCAGGGACCGCCCCTCTGACGGCGTTCGTGCGCGCGTCAGAAGCGCGTGAGAAGCGCGGGAAGATGCCAGCGAGTGCTCGCCTTGCACAAGCTGGCGAGGCGGTCTACCCTGAGGCGTCATGCCGGGGTGTCGGAATCGTGCGGCAGAGGTTGCGCTTTGTCTGCTTATCGCAACCCGTGTCGCGACACTTGGCGCCGATCAGCAGCCGACATTTCGATCCGGTGTCGACCTGGTGACGGTGGACGCGGTGGTCCTCGGCCGCGAAGGCAATCCCATTGCCAATCTTCAAGCCGAAGATTTTGTCGTCAAAGTCGACGGCCGCCCGCGGCGCGTCATGTCGGCGCAGTTCGTCTCGCAGACGGCGCCAGCGTCTCGGCCCAGAACGCTCGCCGCATCGCATTTCACAACGAACGAAGACGCCGACGCCGGCCGCGTCGTCATCGTCGCCGTCGACGAACCGCATATCCGTCGCCTGGAGGGACGCAAAGCGCTCAATGCCGCTGGAGCGTTTATCGACAGACTCGACCCCGCCGATCGAATTGGCGTGACCGGCCTTGCGCGACTCGACACGATCGAGCTCACGCGCGATCGCCTTGCGCTTCGTCGCAAACTCGACACGTTGACCGGTGAGACCGATCCGGTCTTCCTGCAGTTCAACATCGGATTGAGCGAAGCGCTCGCGATCGCCGACGGCAATCGCACGAGGCTCGCGGACGCGGTGTTGCGCGAGTGCGGACGTGCGCTCACGGAGTACCTGAACCCTGCTCGCGCCGCCGATGATGCCGGATCCGGGCGTGATGCCTGCCCCGAGCAGCTCGAGCAGGAGGCGGGCGCCGTGGCGCAGCATGCGCGCACGCAGGCGCGCATTTCCTTGGCGGCTTTGAAGGCGCTGTTGGACAGCCTGAAAGAGATTCAGGGATCGAAAACCGTCGTGCTCTTGTCGGAAGGGTTGGTTGCTGACCCGCGGCTCATCAAGCTTGACGACATCGCGACGGCAGCGCAGGAGGCGCGCGTTACGATTTACGTTCTTCAGCTCGAGGTGCCCACTTTCGAAGCCGCGCAGGATCGCGTGTCTCCGACATTCGTGCAGGATCTGCAAGTACGCGGCGACGGATTGGCGCGACTCGCAGGCGCAGCACGCGGCGCGACGTTTCGACTTGTCGGAAGCGACCCGCGGCCCTTCGAGCGGATTACCCGCGAGCTCTCCGGCTACTACCTTCTGGCATTCGAGCCGCTCGAGATCGATCGCGACGGCCGCGTGCATCAAATCGAGGTGTCGCTCGTTCGCGGACGTGGCGAGGTGCGCGCGCGTCCCGCGTTCAAGCTGCCGGTGGTCGCGCCTTCAACGCACGCACGCGAGGAGCGCCTGGTCAACCTGCTGCGTGCTTCGCATGTCGCAACAGAGCTGCCCCTGCGCGTGGCAACTTACACGTATCCGGAGCCGGACTCGGCAAACCTGCGTGTCGTCGTCAGCGCGGAGCTCGGTGCCGCCGGAGGCGCCGCGTCGCGCGTCCTGCTTGGGTACGTGCTGGTCGACAGCGGCGGCGTGATTGCCGCGAGCGGGACACAGGAGGCCGACACGGGCCGATACGCGTTCAGTGCGCAGGTACCGCCGGGCCGATATTCGCTGCGTGTCGCAGCCATCGATCCGCTCGGCCGCCACGGAAGTGTCGAGCGGCCGTTCATCGCGCAAGTGATGACGGCGGAAGGTGTCAGCATCAGCGATCTGATCCTCGCGCCGTTTCCAGCGCGGGGTGAAGATGCGTTGGAGCCCGTGATCGATCGAATTCCGGATGGAAAGGTGCTGGCGTACGTTGAGCTGCGAACGAGCGAAGATCGAACGCTCGACGACCTGAAAGTGCGTCTGGAGGTCAGGACGACAGATCGCGCACGTGCGCTCGTGTCCGTTCCTGCCGAGATCACATCGCATGATTCGCGCTGGGCAGTCGCGCGCGCCGTGCTGCCGACGGGAAGCTTGTCACGAGGTCGCTACGTTGCGCACGTCGAGGTGCTTACGGACGATCGCGTGGTTGTGCAGGTTGCGCGACCGTTCGCGAAATAGGCGCTGGACGTAGGCGGCGCTTCGCGCCGAGGGCGATGTGGTGGGCGTGCGTGTAGCCGTACGGAGTGGCGGCCCTTTAGGGCCGCCTGTCACCCACTACTTCCACGGCACGAGCCGCTTCAACTCCTCGTCAAAGTGTTCGACGACGATCATGTGCCGACCGCCTGCCGGCCGACCGCGCAGAAGGCTCCTCGCCCACCGTCGGTCTACTTGCTGGCCTACCGCAGGCCTACCGCGGAACCAGCGAACGCGCGACCTGCGGGCCCCCTTGTAAGGCCCACCTGCAGGCCTACCGAAGGCCCACGTGCAAGGCCTAGAAAAGCTTCACCTCCACTATCTGACCCTTTTCGACGATGTCAGTCTGCGCGGAGATCTCGATGTAGCCATCGGCATGCGACATCGACGTGATATCGCCGGACGCCTTGAACGCAGGCACCGCCTGGCCATCGGCGATTCGCACGGTGTAGAACTGATGTCGTCCGGTTGTGGAAACAATCCGCTGTGACACAGGAAGCTGCACCGTCCGCATCTGATGCGGCGGGAGATGTGCCATCCGGCGCAGCGCCGGCACGAGCAGCATGTAGGCGTTCGAGAGGCACGATGTCGGATAACCCGGCATGCCGAACACGGCTTTTCCTTGAACGACGCCGAACACCGTGGGCTTGCCAGGCTTCACGGCAATTCCGTGGAACAGAATCTCGCCGCGACGGCCGATGACGTCGAGAATCAAATCGCGCTCGCCAACCGAGCTTCCGCCTGAAAACACCAGCACGTCTTCCTCGAGACATGCATCGATTGCACGCTGAAGATCGTCGATTGTGTCCTCGGCCGTTCGATGCGGGACCGGCACGCCGCCGTGTTCTGCGATGATCGCGCTCAGCGTGAAGCGGTTGATGTCGTAGATTTGGCCTGGCGCCAGCGGCGCTCCCGGTTCCACGATTTCATTTCCCGTCGACAGAATCGCAATGCGCGGCTTCCCGTACAGCTCGATCGCAGAAAGGCCCAACGCCGCGAGCGCGCCTATTCGACTCGGGTTCAGCACATCCCCGCTTCGCAGCACCGTTTGACCGCGAACGATGTCCGCGCCTCGTCTGCCGACGTTCTGACGCGGATAAACGGGCGTGAGAATCTGCACATCGCCGCCCGAAGTCCGCTCGGTTTCCTCGACCATGACGACGGCGTCGGCGCCTTCGGGCATTGGTGCGCCGGTCGCGATCTCTACGCACTGACCAGACGTGACCCGTTCGGTGGGGACCTGCCCCGTATAGACCTTCTCGATGACGCGCAGAGTCCTGGGCTCGAAGCGGCTCGCGCCAAACGTGTCTTCCGCGATCACCGCGTAGCCATCCATCGCCGCGCGCGCGAACGGCGGCACGTCGTGATCCGACACGACGTCGCGAGCGATGACGCGTCCATTCGCTTCGACGAGCGCGACACGCTCGACCCGATCGATCTGGCCGATTGCCGCGCCGATGATCTCGCGCGCCTCTTCGAGCGGAATCGTGTCTTTGATGGGGCGCATTGCCTGAGACATAAATACCTGCGGGGTTTGCCAGGCTGCGCGCAGTCGGTGCAGGCTGTTTGCGAAGAAAATCGTGCGGAGCAGTCCGTCACGATTCAGGAAAAACGCTGCGCAAGCGAGTGACAGAGCGTGGGGATGGGGGTCCCCACGCGCATGGACAGCGCGACGTTACTCTGGAGCAGCGTTTTTCCGGACTGCGCAGCCCGATTTTCGGAGCAAATAGCCTGCAGCGACAAGCCAGCCGTTCCAAGCCGCCAGTCCACAGTCTACAGTCCGCGGTCGGTCCACAGTCGATTACTTTTTGGCTTGTTGAACGAGATGACCGAGCTCGGGGATGATCAGCTTCGTCATGGCGAGGCGCACAGCGCCTTCCGATCCGGGCAGCGCGACGATCACTTTGCCGCGTGCGACGCCGGCCGTGGCACGGCTCATCATTGCTGCCGGTCCGATCTCCTGGTAACTCAACATGCGAAAGAGCTCGCCAAATCCGTCGAGCCGCTTATCGATCAATCGATTGATCGCCTCGTACGTGCTGTCCCGTGACGTAATGCCGGTGCCGCCGGTCGTCACGATCACGTCTACGCTGCCCGTCGAGAGCTGATCCAGCAGGACTCGCTCGACGTCGCCCGCCTCGTCCTTCACGATTCGGTGACCTGCTACGGCGTGGCCTGCGCCGGTGACGAGGTCCGCAATGGCGCGGCCGCTCGTATCCGTCGCTTCCGTTCTCGTGTCGCTGATCGTGAGGACGAAGCATGTGACGTGGCCAGGAGCAGCGGATTTGTGTTCCTCTTGCGACACAAAAGGATTATAGACGCGCGTCCCATATCGAGCAGTCGGGCGGGAAGCGGCGGGTGCGCGCTTTACTCGCGGTATTCACGCGTGGCAGTCGATGCAGGCCGTTTGCTGAGAAAACTGTGTGGAGCAGGCCGTCACCATTCAGGAAAAACGCTGCGGAGCGCGAGTGACAGAGCATGGGGATGGGGGTCCCCATGCGTTTGGACAGCGTGACGTTACGCCGCAGCAGCGTTTTTCCGGACTGCGGAACCCAGTTTTCGAAGCAAATGGCCTGCAGCGACAAGCCCGGCGCATTGCGATGGGCACCAGCTACAATGCATGCAAGATGCGCTGGCTTGTTCTCGCGATCGCTGCTCTTTTCGCCGCCGCCGCTGCGCAAGCGCCGCTACCCGCCACTCTCGATCGCGACGCGCAGCGCTGGGTCGATACCACTCTCAAGAAGATGACGCTCGACGAGATGGTAGGCCAGGTGTTGATGCCTCGCTTCTCGTCCGTCTATACGAGCTTCGATTCCGACATCTACGACAATCTTGCAAAGCTCATTCACGACGCGCACATTGGCGGCGTCATCGCGTTCGGCGGAGAAGAGCCTGTCCCGCAGGTCCTGCTCAATCCCACCTACGGCAACATCATTCTCGGACAGCCGCTCGAGCTCGCTTCGATGCTGAACCGGCTGCAATCCATTGCGTCCGTTCCGTTGCTGACTGCCGCCGATTTCGAGTGGGGTGTCGGGATGCGGATCGAGGGCGCGACCCGCTTCCCGCGTGCGATGGCGTTTGGCGCCGCCGGCGACGAGCACCTCGCCAGCGAGGCAGGCCGCATCACCGCGCTCGAAGGGCGCGCGCTTGGCGTGCACGTCAACTTTGCGCCGGTCGCCGACGTCAACAACAATCCGCGGAATCCGGTCATCAACATCCGCTCCTATGGAGAAGATCCCGCAAGCGTCGGAAAGATGACCGCTGCGTTTGCTCAGGGACTCCAAGGCGGCGGCATGATCGCGACGCTCAAGCATTTCCCCGGCCACGGAGATACCGGGGTCGATTCGCACCTCGGCCTCCCGGTCGTGCCGCACGAGCGCGAGCGGCTCGATCGCGTGGAGCTGGCCCCGTTTCGCGCGGGCATCGCCGCAGGCGCCGACGCGGTGATGGTCGCGCATGTGGAGATGCCGTCGCTCGACAAGACATCCGGTCCCGCCACGTTCAGTCAACCGGTCGTGACGGGGCTTCTGCGCGAACAGCTTGGATTCAAAGGGCTCATCGTGTCCGACGCGATGAACATGAACGCGGTGACGGAGCTCGGAACGGCAGGTGAGAACGCGGTGAAAGCGTTCAACGCCGGCATCGATATCATTCTCGACTCGCGCGACACGATGGGTGCGTTCGAAGGGTTGAAGAAAGGTGTCGAGTCCGGGCAGATCACGCGCGAGCGTCTCGACGCGTCGGTTCGCCGCATCCTCACCGAGAAGGCGCGTCTCGGCCTGCATCGCTCGCGCGCGGTCAGTCTCGACGCGCTGCCTCAACTCGTCGGCTCCCGTCGTCATGCCGCCGTCGCGCAGCAGGTGAGCGATCGTGCGGTGACGTTGGTCAAGGACGAGGGCGGGCGTGTGCCGCTCAAGTTGCCGCAGACAGGAAGCTTGTTGTACCTGTCAGTGCTCGATTACCCGGCGCAATGGCGAATCGCCGCGCCGAGCCGCGCGATCCTGCCCGCCCTTCGCGAGCGCTGGCCCGACACGGACGCGGTGGAAATCTCGGATGCCGCCACGCCAAACGAGCTCGCGCTCGTGCGCGCAATGGCGACGAGGTACGACGCGATCGTCGCCGGCATTTACGTGCGCGCGTCATCGGGCAGCGGCCGGCTCGATCTGGCACCGAGTGTCGTGAGAGTGTTGCAGGACATCGCCCGCGCGAGCGTGAAGCGCAATCAGCCGCTGATCGCGGTGTTCTTTGGCAGTCCGTACGTGCCGCTCGCGATCCCGGAACTGCCGGCGATGATCGAGACGTACGATTTTTCCGATTACGCTGAACTGTCCGCGGTGCGCGCGATCACCGGCGAGATTCCGATTGGCGGCAAGCTGCCGATCGCGCTGCCGGGGATGTTCCCCGTCGGCCACGGTCTCACGCGCCCCGCGTCGTCCTCTCAATGACGATGTGGGTCGGCGCGCGTGTTCGGAGTGGCGGGGCTTCAGCCCCGCCGATGTCACGATCCCGCAGGTGTGGCGGCGGGGCTTTAACCGGATGATTCATAAACTGGCTTGTCGCTGCAGACCATTCGTGGCGACAAATCGGGCTGCGCAGGCCGGAAAAACGCGGCTCCGGCGATCTGTCCGGTGTAAAAAGCGCGTTGGGGTGGCGCATAGGCGTGTCGCCCCCTGTACCTTTTTTCTAGAGACAGCGCCGGAGCGCCGAAGGCGCGAAGGCGCCCGCAGAAATCGTGGATAGATCCGACGAGAATGGCAAGCTGCTTCTCGTCGACAGTGGT
>WNFU01019026.1_pt1 | contig 14029 bp, 12 predicted proteins | sample 5400121 | NCBI WGS metagenome assembly WNFU01 (sample SAMN13153360, study PRJNA577476) | soil metagenome | isolation source: 100 cm soil or saprolite under grassland replicate 1 | place: USA:California | collected 2016-06-15
ACTGATGACCGAACTCTGTGCCGAGCTATTGGCAGAAGCAGTGCCACTCTCGTTCACACTCACAAGAATATTCGTTCCGGTCAGCCGCTCGCGAACAAAGACATCCTGGTAGCCGTTTTTGTCGATCGGAACGAGATTGTCTGCGTAGCTGACAAAAGTCACGTAGCGGCTGTCGGCACTGACTGAACGGTCCGACAACGAGCTTGGTCCATTCCCTGTAAGTGATTGAATCCCAGGGCTGGCCTGCGAAATCAATTCCGTTGTCTCGGTCACCATGTCCCGCACAAATACGTCCGTGGCGCGGTTATTGTCGTTAGGTACGTAGGCACCGTCAAAGCTGTCAAAAGCAACATAGCGACCATCCGCGCTGATGGTCGGGATGGCAGCATCGGCCGCACCCGATCCGCCACCGCTCGTATCGACGCTGACCAACTTCGTGCCCCCATTGACCACATCGCGCACGAAAACGTGGAAGCGGCCACCTGTGACGTTCGTCACCAAATCCGGGGCGTCGCTCAGAAAACTCACGTACCGACCATCTGCGCTGATGGCCGGCGCGTCAGAAGACGTTCCAGCAGTCGTTCCGTCGGCGAGATTCCCGCTAACCAGCGTGGTTGTTCCGCTTTCTGAATCCCAGATATGGACGCTCGTCAGCGCCTCCGCCGTGTTCGTGCTCGTGGTGGTGAACGCAACGTGCCGACCGTCCGGCGTCATCTCCGGGCCCGATGCATCTTCGAATATACTCGAAGTCCCGAAGGCGCGGCTGCTCACCAGGTCTGTCGTGCCGGTCAGCAGGTTGTGCCGCAGCACCACACCCATGTAGCTTGCACCCATGCTCTTAAAGGCGACAAACTTCCCGTCGCTGCTGATGGAAGGATTGTAGGAAATGGCTCGCGTACCGTGGCCGCTGGCGGTGAGGGCGGCCAGCGCGTTCGTGCTGGCCCAAATAGTTGATCCACCCACCCGATCGCGAACGTAAATGTCTCCCAGGACATTCGTCACGCCGGCTACCAAGTTGCTGGCCGTGCTGACGAACGCGACGTAGCGCCCGTCCGGAGTAATTACCGGCGAGTCAGAGCCGAAAGTAACTCCCCCCGCTCGGGCGCCAACGCTTGCCAGCGACGTGACTCCCGTCATAAGGTCACGCACGAAAATGTCAGGAATCCCGTTGCTGTCGTTGGCAACGAGGTCACTGGCGGCACTGACAAAAGCCACATAGCGCCCGTCCGGAGTAATCACTGGACTGGTGGAATCCCCGTTGCCGCCAGTGCCGTTGGCGTTAGCGCTTACCAGGATCGTCGTATTGGACATCACGTCGCGAACGAATATGTCGCTGGCACTGTTGGTGTCGTTGACGACAAGATTGCTGGCGGCGCTTTCAAACACGACGTAACGACCGTCGCCCGATGCGCCGCCATACAATGAGTACCCGTTGCCCCCGCCGCTTCCCGATAAACTCACGCTCACCAACGTGGTTGTGCTATTCGCGCGACGCCTCAGGAATACGTCGAGATATCGGCCGCTTATGTCATTGGTTACTAAGTTGTTCGCCGAACTTAGAAAGACGACAAACCGACCGTCGGCACTGATCGCCGACGCCGCCGAATCACTGCTGCCTCCACCGACGGTCGGGCTTGCGTAAGCAAGCGAAATCGCCGAGACCGAGCCGCTTGGCTGCGCTTGCCCGAACTGAATTGCGATCGAGCAAGCCAACGCGACAAAATCTCTCGGCCGAACTCTTCTCACTGTCGTCTCCTCGTTAACTCCCCACCTGAACGAATCAGCTCTGATCGTCCTGCTCCAACTTGGCTGTCCACTGACCCATGACCGTTTGGGCAGAAAACATGCCAGTGCTATTCAAAAGCGTGGATGCGACCCAAAAATCTGAGAGGGAGCGAAAGTTTAACTCTCTCGCATATTGCAACATGCGCCATTCAATTGGCGCCCAATGCGTGGAAATAACGCGTCTTGCGTGAGAATCACGCAGGCTTGAGCCTGAATCGGTAATGTCATCCACCAAAGTCCATCCTCTACCATGCACCATGCGCGTGAAGATCACGCATAATGCGTGAAGTCCACGCATAACCAGCACGAGGTTGGACCCCTAAAACTGGTTGCGCGTCAGTCAATCCAAAGCTCCCTACTCTCTGGAAACGACTAATATGCGTCGGGTTGGTGTTCGATGGGGAACGACTTGGATTGACGGCTGGGAAACCAGCGTTGACCCGCCCTGTCGGCAGTCTCAGCGAATCGCATCGGATACCGCTCCCCAAATCTCGCCAGGCTCTCCTCCACGCCAAAGACAAAGCAGGCCGTCGCAAGCGCATCCGACTCGACGCAAGTGGGAGCGATTACCGTGCAGGCGGCTAGGCCATCGACTGGCATTCCGGTTTGTGGCTTCAATATGTGGCTGTAGCGTCGGCCCTCGAATTCAAAGAAATTCTCGTAGTTGCCAGACGTGGAGAGTGCCGAATCGCGTAGAGGAATGGCCACTCGATGGCCTTGTCTGCGGGGATCTTCTAGCTGCACCGTCCAGTTCCGTTTTCCGGGTGGTACGCCCGTGACTCGCAAATCGCCCCCCGCCTTGACCATTGCATTTGTGACGCCAAGTTGCTGAAGCTTCTCTATGGCACAATCCACCGCATAGCCCTTGGCGATCCCACCCAAATCGATGGAGAGACCTTTTGCCAAAAAGCGGACCGTACGCCGGTCGGCATTCATCTCAATGAGACGGTAATTAACCAGGGGCAGCACGGTTCTCAGTTCTTCCTCGGTCGGGAGCCGATAATCCCTCCAAATGAATCCCCAAAGATCCGCCAGTGGACGAATGGTAATGTCGAAACTCCCATCGGTCTGTTCCGCAATCTCCTGCGCTTTGGCAAGCACGTGATACAAGTCGGGCGAGACGGCGACGGCTTCGGTCGCAGCGCGGGCATTGAGATGGGTCAATTCGCTGTCCGGGCGGTGGATGCTCATCAACGCATCCACACGACGGAATTCATCGAAGCCGGCGTCGATGGCGGCATTCGCCTTTGCGCGAGCGGGCGCGTAAACGGAGATCGTGACGAACGTGCCGAGCAGTGGCTGGCTGCGGCGAAGGAGCTCAAGGTTGGACGCCGGTGCTTGGCAACCGACCAGTAGCAGCCAAGCGAGGACGCACCACCCTCTCGTAGGTGACCAGCACCCGTTTGACTCCTTCGGTGACGTGGCGACACGAGATCGTGGCGCCGCTGATGTTGTAGATGTCGTCATTCAGCTTGAACCTGGCAGACGCAGTCTTCCCTTTGAATTGATCGCGCCATTTAGGCTGCCTGCCCACCACCTGGTCAAAAAAAAGCACTCCCAGCAGGTTGGTGCCCTGGCGCGCCAGTCGACACCGACAGTTCGCGTTTTGCACTTTGACTTGCGAACCCTTTTCGATGCTTTCCTTCTGCTCCCGGTCGAGATGAAACAACTGCTCCTCGAAATCGGCCGCTTGTGGAAAACAAAGGCGCTGCGCCTCGGCAATGCTCAGGTACTTCTCCGCGCGGCCCGCCAGCGGAACCAGGCCCAGGACCAGAACGAGAATCGCCGCGAGACATCGTCCTGCCGTCTCGATTTGATTCATCAAGCTTTTCCTTTTGAATCGCAAATACGTGATTAGCGACCTACGTCTAGCGCAGATAGACACGCTTCCTGGGTCGGCAGCCCCGTCTCGCTAGAAATTGATCCCGGCAATGAAGCGCACTTCCACGCGTTCACGTTCCGTCAGGTTGAGCCCGGCCTCCGTCTCCGGACGGCCCGCCACCTGTGGCAACACGGTGAGCGTCGCCCACCATTTGCTCGTTCCGTAATGAATATTCGGTCCGACAAACCAAGCGCTCACTGCCTGCGAGCCGAATCCGATCCCTTCGAACTCCCTGACGTGCATCGCCTCCACGCCGACCGACCAGTGAGAACTCAGTTGGTAGGAAAGGCCCGTCGTGAGTTCCAGCGCGAGCGTCTCTTCTGTCACGGCCGGCTCAAACTCCCACTCCTGTTCGAGCGTTACGTTAAAAACAGCGTTCCATTTGTCCGCAAAAAACTTTTGGAGCACGAGCTTTTCTTCAAGCTCCAGCTCTTTCCCGTCCGTGGTCACCTCTCCGTACAACAATACGCCCAGCGGCTTCGTGTGCGGATTGAGCAATTGATACTTGTGTTCCGACGAGACGCCCCTGAACTCAAATCGGTCGGTGTCGCTAATCCCGGTGACGCCGGCACTGTGAACGTTTCTGAAATTGAGGTAGAGCGCGGTGGTGTATCGGTCGCTGACACCATATTCGAGCTCCTCTCGAAAGTCCCAGCGGGCGAAAACGCCGTCCTGCTTGCCTCCCCGATAGGTGACCCATTGTTCGAATTCCGTCCCGCCCTTCGGCAGCACGGAGACGGCTTCGGAGCTGTAAGTAAACATCCGCTCGTCCCCACGCGCCACGCCCACCCCGCAAAGCAAGGCCGCACCCAACGCGAGAAGACCGCCACGTCCGGAGTGGTTGCGGCAGCCGGTCGATGCGTCTGGTCCGAATGCATTGATCATAATTTACCTGTTCCTGAATCTTGTTCTGAGAACCAATCTCAACCAGAGGCTAGTTGCGAATAAGTCTCAAGTGCAAGGTTTAGTTCGAAATTTTTTTTGCCCAGTGCAGCCCGGCCCACCAGTGCGCACCCAATCCCAAAGGTAACAGAACGCCCATGGCCCGGTGACCGGCGACCATCACCTCACGCCATTCTTTGGAGCCAGCATAGTAAAGCCCCACGCCGCTCAGGATCAGCCCGGCAAACAGGAATTCCATCGTCAAACCGGTGACCAGATTAGCCCGCAGTTGCCAGCCGTAACGAATGTGCTGGCAACAGAGGTAACCGAACAACGCGCACAGGAACGGATTGAGGCCGCCGTGAAGAACGACGCACGTCCGGAGCCACGCGGGTGTTTCCAGAGCGTCGGCCTGAATCGTCTGCCCCCACCAAACCAGCAGTCCCGAAAGAAAAGCAAGGCACAGGAGCAAAACAACCATGAAGTGTGCCGGCAGGGACAGGCGCGACGGCCTTCTCGCTGGGTCAATTGGCATCGCCATCGTCGTGCTGAGTCAGGTTGCTTCCCTTCGAAACGCGGAGTGTTTCTTGAGCGAGGCGGATTTTTTCCAGGCGCTTGGGTCCGGAACAGCGCCCCATTCGATCCCTCTCGGGTGGTTTGAGCGGCCGCCTCGCTAGCAGTTCTTGTTCTTGCAGGCGCCGAGTTTTTTCAACTCTTCACACTTGCCCGTGATCTGCAACCGCTGGGCCTTCAACTCGAAGCCCATCTTGTGGCTGATCTCGCTTTCGAGCTTCTCAATTCTTTCGCTGTCGAACTCGACGATTTTCTCGCAGTCCTGGCAAATGATGTGGCTGTGATTGGGATGATCGGCGTAATTGGGGTCGTAAAACTTGTAGTCCTTGCCGAAGTCCATCTCCCGCACCAATCCGCTCTCCGTGAGCAGCGGAAGAGTGCGGTAAACCGTGGCGCGGGAAACAGACCGGTCGCGCTGGCGCGACCATTCGAGCAGTTGCTCGGCGGTGAAGTGCTGGTCCGTGCCAAAAACAGTGTCGATGATGGCCTGCCGCTGCGAGGTGAGGCGCAGGTTCTTTTGCTCCAGAAACTCCATAAATTTCTGCTTCGCGCCGAGCTTCTCTGGAGCAGCCATGGCGGCAGTATATTTCAACCACCGGGCAAGTCAACGAACGACCCGCTTCCAGGCCTGCAATTTGCCATCCGGTCCAAACGTGAGGCGAATGAAATAATCGGGAGAAGGGGGATCGTAATAGTAATGGTAGAACGGCGGCGGACAATAGTAAGGGTGAAACGGAGAACCGTAGCCGTAGGCGAAACCAACCGACCCACGCGAGTAGCCGCGCCGCGTCAGCCACTCCGCCACGATCGTTCCGTCGGTTAACTTCGCCGACTTGTCGGGCGGCCCGAGATCCGACACTGCCTGGTCATACGTGTAAGTGCCAATGCGGCTGTTCCAGTCGATTTGGTAGGTCGAACAGCCAACGCACATCAGCAGCATCAGACTCCACAGCCAACACGCGAACCCGGTAGCCGATTTCCCCGCCGCATCGCGACGGCACATCGTCAGGTTCATGGCAATAAAGTGGTTCTGGCCAACTCGGAATGCAACGACGGCGTATAAACCTGTGTGGTGACCAGATGCGCGTGTCCGAGGAGTTCCTGAACGCTTCGTAAATCGGCGCCGGCATCGAGCAGGTGCGTGGCGTAACTGTGGCGCAGCTTGTGAGGGGTCAATTGCGGATCCAGGCCGGCAATCTCCAGGTAGCGCTTTAGCCGCAGTTGAACCAATCGCGGATACAGCGGCCTGGACCTGTTCGCGTTCGCCAGAAATACCGGGCCGCCGGGAGTCGGCGCCTGCGCCATCTGATTCCAGTAGCTTTGAATCGCCAGCAGCGCCGGCCCGCCAATCGGGACCAGCCGCTCCTTCTTCCCCTTTCCACGGACCCGGACTAACTGTTCGCCCCAATTGATGTCGTCGGCATGCAGGCCGCAGAGTTCGCTGATACGCAGGCCGCAGGAGTAAATCGTTTCCAGAATGGCGACGTCGCGCAGGCAGCCGACCAGGTCGAGGGTCGCGTCCGGATTCCTCCGAAGCATCTCCAACTCCTTCAGTGGCGCATTTAGCAAATCCACCATTTGTTGCGCGGTGAGAAACTTTGGCAGGCGCTTCTCCAATTTCGGGAGCGTGAGGTTCCTGATCGGCGACGCGGCGGTTACACCGCGTCGGATTAGGAATTTGTAAAACGACCGCAAGGCGGAGAACCGGAGCTGGATCGCCGCGCGACTCAACTCGCCCCGTCCGAGAAACCGCAGGTAACCGCGAAAATCGTCCCGTTGCAGTTGGTCCCACACCGGCGACTGTTGGCGCTCTTGCCGATGCCAGCGGAGGAACTCGCCTAACGCCTGGCGATAATTTCGCTGAGTGTGGATCGAAGCGCCGCGGTCCGAATTGAGGTGCCGCAGGAACTGCTCGATCCACGAATCGTGGACCGGCGGGTCAGTGGATCGGGGCTTGGTTGAACTCATGAGAATCCGGGGAGAGCTTCGGTTCGGCCAATAGATTTGTCAGGTTCAATATTTCACCGCAGGCGCGGACCAACTTTCGTTTTCGGGTCGATTCTCTCGTTCGTTCGTGGGTAGCTCCGACGCCATTTTGGGCGCGCATGGGGAACGTGAACGTGCGACTCCGGGAGCGCCGGCATCCGTGCCGGCGAGACTCCCTCGGACAACACGCCGGCAAGGATGCCGGCGCTCCCAGGTTCATGGAGAGCTTGCACGACTTTTGGCGCGCATGGGGACGATGTACCGAATGAATGGAGCGCTGAACTTCAGTTCGGCTCGCTCCAGCCTCGCGGAGCGAGGCTGTGATGGTAGCCGCGGGTTTCAACCCCCGGAAAAGGACCACACACACGGTTGGGCGTCGCGTAGCGACGCTTGAAAGGTTGACAGGACACAGGCCTTCAACCGTCCTTCTTTCGTTTTTTCCGCATGCATTGGGACCACGAAGCAAGATGCGTAACTTGTTCATTTGCAAGCAATGCATCTTGCGGTTCATGGAGAGCCTCCTTGTCAGTTCGCCCGTTGGGAACACGAATCGGTCCCAACGCGTGGCGCAGGCTTTCGTACCTACGGGTTCAGGCGACTCAAGAGGCGCCAGTTCGTGGTCCATCGGATCGGAAAGTCTGCGCTGCATTCAGGTGAATTGGGACCCAAGGAAGCGCATTTTCTTAAATTCAATACACCAAGACCAGCACGGCGGCTTGTTCCGCTGACTTAACAACGTCCTCGAACTTTGGAGTGGCCGTCTGCAGGGATCTCGGTTCTTTGAGCTTCGCAGAAACGTCTGGGACGGATTCGAGTAAACTGAGCAGGAAGCTGCTCTTGACCGCATAATTCACATTCTCGGGCAGCGCGCCACTCGCGGCAAGCGCCGCCCGCGCGCTCAACTTGGCAGACACAACGCCAACCACGTTGCCGCGCTCATCCACCAACGCGCCGCCCGAATTACCCGGCTGCACCGGCACGCTGATCTGGAAATAGCGCGGGTCATCACTCGCGCCAGACAGCGACGCGATTTCTCCCTTGGCCAGCTTGGGCGCGAATCCTTGCAAGCCGACGTTGGGAAAACCGACCGTCGCCACCGTGTTGCCCAAACGCACCTGGCGACTCGAGGCAACGGGCAACGCCTCGAACTTGCCTTCCGCTTTCAGCAACGCTAAATCATTGGCAGCATCGACACTCAACACCTTCGCGGAAATCAAACCCGTGCTCGTGACCAAACGAATCTGCGTGGCATCTTTGATCACATGCTCGTTCGTCACTAAATACCCATCCTTCGCAATGAAAAAACCTGTGCCGCTCGCGACCGGACCTGCAATGCCCCCATGTGAAACGGATGCGCTCGCGCATCGTGGCCTGAATTCACGCGCCAACCTTTGTCCCTCCGCAATCTCCTCTCGCGTCCTCGTGTCTTCGATTAAGGTCATTCCTTTCTTGGCCTCCTCATGCCTTTGCGCCGCCGCCAGAAGTAACCACTTGTAAGCCTCCACATAATCTTTCGCCACGCCATCGCCCTTGAAGTAGCAGATACCCAGATTGTATTGAGCCGGGGCGTAATTCTGCTCGGCAGCTTTGCGCCACCACTTCACCGCTTCCACCTCATCCTTCGCCACGCCATCGCCCTTGGCGTAGCAAAGGCCAAGATTGAATTGAGCCATGCCGTGATTCTGCTCAGCGGCTTTGCGATACCACTTCACCGCCTCTACCACATCCTTCGCCACGCCTTGGCCGTTGACGTAGCAGAAGCCCAGATTGCATTGAGCATCGACGTCTTTCTGTTCGGCGCCCTTGCGATACCACTTCACCGCCTCCACCTCATCCTTCGCCACGCCTAGCCCATTCTTGTAGCAGACGCCCAGATTGTATTGAGCCGGGGCGAGGTTCTGCTCGGCGGCTTTGCGAAACCACTTGTAAGCCTCCACCTCATCCGCCACTAGGCCAAGCTGGCTAAAGGAGTATGCCGCACCCAATTCATACTGGGATTGGGCGTCGCCTCTTTCAGCTTTGGCTTTGATTTCCTCGAAAAGTTTGTGGTCCGCTTCCGTCTGCTGGTCGGCCAGTTGAAAGGCGGAGGCACTCAGGAACAGCAACACAAGCGTAGATCCGTCAGTTGCGACATCCGCGAAAGCGGCGGCTGTCTCCATAGCTCTCTCAGTTGACGATGAAAATGTCGCCGAAGTTGATGCTTGTGAACAACTCGATTGCTGCCCGAAGTCGTTGCCTTCAACTCGCCGCGATAGAACAGTGTAAATTCCATAAGGAGGTTCTCATGTCAGAAGGTGCGTCAACAATCGCCACCTCTCCCGTTCAGAGTGCTCTCAGATTACAACCGGTTCGCCAGTTCTGCCAGGCTCTGCGCCAAGCACCCTTTTGCGGCGGGACTGCATCAGGAAACCCGGAAACCAAGATCTACGAGAGAGGTTTTTGTGGTCTCTGCCTTCCTGGAAGCGGTTTCATAAGTCTTCCCGCTGGGGCGAGCGTCCTCGCCAGAGGCAAATCCGGTTCCGTGAATCCCAAAGGGATTCCAGCCTCCAGCCCAAGGTTGCGAGGGACGAGCTACCTTGCGTGACCGAATCGAATGAATGACAACCCCAACGGCCAACGGGGTTGTGTCCCCGTGCATCTCACACCGGACAAAACCCCGTTGGGGTTTGATATGCTCTGCGTGGTTAACCCAGGGTAGCTGCGCAACCCTGGGCTGAAGGACGAAATCCCTTCGGGATTTTTCGGCCGTGTCTTTGCGCCTCAGCGTCTTTGCGTCTTTGCGTTGATTCATTGATCCAATTTGGGGTATGTCGTGACTCGGAATCCGGAATCTTCCTGGCGTCGCGAATTGCCGCTGGGGCGGCTCGGCGCATCGATCCCGTACTTGCCGTAATCCGCTCCAATCGCTACCTTTTCCACGATGAAAGTCGAGGCAATCAAGGGGTTGGTGGAACGGCGGCCGTTTCGCCCGTTCGCCATCCGCTTGAACAACGGCGCGCAACACATGTTCAAAGATGCCCGAGATGTTGGAGCGCCGAAGGATTGTCACATCATCATCTATTTCGGTGAAAAGGAAGCCGTGCGCATTGACACGGATAGCATCGTGGACATCCTCGAGCAGTAACGGTGTCTCCGGAACGCGCTGCGGCCTGCAAGGCCGCGGTCCGGAAAATTGCGCGTCGCGCGAAGATTTTCACGGAAAGCGGTTTAGCCCCCAGCGTCCCCGTCGCGCGGCGGGAATTCAAACGTCACCTTGTCGTCCTCGCCGACCACCAGCCACGCGGAAAACGGACGGCCAGTTTTGGAGATGAATTTCTCCAATAGATCCGTCTTGCCGGTGGCCAGTAGCTTGGCAACCTGTTCACGTGGGATCGGACGCTGCAAAATCACTTTGCCTGTTTTGAATTTGCACGGCTTCTTCTCCGCTTGCGACTTTTCGCAAAGGTAATCCGTCTCGCTCTCAAACACGCTCCCGCCGCAGCGCGGGCATTTGCCGACCGGCTCCTGGCCGGTGAAATCGAGCTTCGCTTTGGGTTCCTTTCTCGTGTCTTTCGCGGTCGCCTTGGGCGCGCGCTTCTCGAATTCGAAACCAACCTTGCCCTCCTTGCCCAACACGAGGAAGGCCTTGAAGGCGCGCCCGTTTCGCTTCGAGATGAATTTGTCCAGCAAATCGGTCTTGCCCGTGGCCAGCAGCTTGGCGAGTTGCGCGGGCGCGATTGGCTGCTGGAGGATGATGGACCCGACGCGGAAATCGCACTTGCGGTCCTTCCCGACGGCGTGTTCGCAGGTGTAGTTCATGCCGTTCTCGAACACGCGACCGCCGCACTTCGGGCATTTGCCGAGGGGCTCCTTGCCGGTGAAGTCCACCGTGCGCGCCGAACCGGCCGCGCCGTCGCCTTCCTTCGGTTCATTGCCGAAATCAAACTCGAGCTTGTGCTCGCTATTCAGCCGGATGAGCGCGGCAAAGGGTCTGCCCTGCCGGCTGCGAAAACCTTGCAGCGGGCCCAGTTGTTTGTCCCGGATCAGCGCTTCGACTTCCGCCGGCTCCATCAGCCGGCTCGACAAAAACGTCGGCAGGCTGAAGTCGCATTGCTGACATTGGAATCGGCGGTAATTCTCTTTGATCACGCCGCCACACTTCGGGCACGGCGTTGCGAGGTCCCCGAAATCACCCGGCACTTCGTCGCCAGGGAATGCCTTGGTCCGGTCCACGATGCGCCGCGTCACATCGGCGATCTCCCGCATGAAATCCGTACGCGAGAGCCGGCCGTGCTCCATCTGCTTGAGCTTGAATTCCCAGTCGCCGGTCAGTTCCGGTTTGGAAAGCTCTTCGATGTCCAATCCGCGCAACAGCGCGAGCAGCATGAATGCCTTGCCGGTGGGCTGCAGTTCGCTGTTGTTGCGGTGGAGGTAATCCTCGAAAATCAGGTTCTCGATAATTTGCGCGCGTGTCGCCGGCGTGCCCAGACCGCGTTCGGCCATCGCTTCGCGCAGTTCCTCGTCCTCGACCAGCTTCCCCGCGCCCTCCATCGCGCTCAGCAGTGTGGCTTCTGTGAAACGCGGAGGCGGCTTGGTTTGCGCCTGCTTTACTTCGATATCCCTGGTGTGGACCCGTTCGTTGGGCTGGACCGGCACGAGGTTGGTGCCGCCCCCCTCGGACTCACCCACGGCCTCGCGGCCATAGACCTCAAGCCAGCCCGCCTTGACGAGGACCTTGCCCTCGCTTTTGAACGGCTCGCCCTCGACCCGGGTGACGCGCGTGGTGACGAGAAATTCAGCAGCGGGATAAAAAATCGCGAGAAAGCGGCGCACGACCATGTCGTAAATTTTCTGCTCGGGGACCGTGAGATGCTTCGGCGCGACGTTCGTTGGGATGATCGCGAAGTGGTCGCTCACCTTCGCGTTGTTAAAGATGCGCTTGTTCGGTTTGACCCATTGCTGGGCGAGGATGGTATCGGCAAACGGGCCGTAGGCCGTGCCATTCATCGCCTGAAGCGTGGCGTTGACCGTGGCGAGGTAATCTTCCGGCAGGTGCTTGGAGTCGGTACGCGGATACGTGAGCACCTTATGTTTCTCGTAGAGGGCCTGCGCGATGCCCAGCGTGTTTTTGGCGGAGAAACCGAACCGCCGATTGGCGTCACGCTGCAGGCTCGTCAGGTCAAATAACAGCGGCGAGAGCTGCGTGCTCGGCTTGCTCTCCTCCGTCACAACGCCCGGTTTGCCAAGGCATTTGGACTTGATCACCTCGGCTTTCGCCTGCTCCCAAATGCGTTCCGCCTTGAGTTCGGGATCGGCGTCCTTGCTGTCCGCCGGTTTGGCAAACCTTTCGTCAAACCAGCGCCAGATGTATTCACCCGCCGCGCAGCTGAACGTGCACAGCAGTTCCCAGTAGGTGCGCGGGACAAAGCGCCGGATTTTCTCCTCGCGCTCGACCATAATCGCCAGCGTGGGCGTCTGCACCCGTCCGACCGTCGTCTTGAAGAACCCGCCGCCCTTCGAATTGAAGGCGGTCATGGCGCGCGTGCCGTTGATGCCGACCAGCCAATCAGATTCGCTCCGACAAACCGCCGCGTCCGCCAGCGGGCGCATTTCCTGGTCGCTACGCAGGTGCGCAAAGCCGTCGCGTATCGCCGCCGGCGTCATGGACTGGAGCCAAAGTCGCTGAATGGGTTGCTTGGCGCCGGTGTGCTTGACGATGTAACGGAAGATAAGTTCGCCTTCGCGCCCGGCGTCGCAGGCATTGATGAGCGCATCGACATCCTTTCGCTTGATCAATTTGGCCAGGAGCCGGAGCCGGTTCTCGTTCTTTTCGATCGGCTGAAGACTAAAGTGCGGAGGGATGACCGGCAAGTTCGCGAACGACCACTTGCCTTTCTTCGCTTCAAATTCCTCGGGACACTGCAATTCCAACAGGTGCCCTACGGCGGACGAAAGCACGTAACGATCACTTTCGTAGTAATCGTCCTGCTTCTTAAATCCGCCGAGCGCCTGGGCGATGTCACTGGCCACCGAAGGCTTTTCGGCGATGATCAACGCTTTGCCCATGACGTCACAATTCGCGGATTTGTAGAACCGGACATGGCTCAATTGCAAGCACCACTTTGTTCCGACCTCTTCGCATTGACCAGAGCCCGATTTTAGGATATATAGTTTGGTCCAACACCAGCGATCGGTCGTGGCTTTCGTGCCGGCAAGGAACGTTGCCTAAAAGCGGCAAATCGCAAGCGAATTACTTTTGGCAGACGCACCGGAAGGATTATTTATGTGTCGTACCTGGGTCCGGATCGCGTTTCTTGGATTGCTGTGCTGCTCAGTACTGACCTGGGAGAGAACTCGCCGAACATCTCACCGGACGACTGCCCGTGAACCCACCGCTGTCTCCTTCCCCGCGTGGAACCAGCCCAGCCGGTCGATAGTGGATCGCCACGATCATTCGCCTCCTCGCCAGCCGGCGGTGCCGAACCCTGTCCAGCCGTCCCCGATGCACGTCACTGACGGCGACATTTCCACCCGCGCCGAAACCGACGCGGCCAACCAGATGCCAGCCCGGTCGATCTTCGAACAGTTCGATCAGTGGACCAAACGATATCAATCGGCCCGTCTGGAAGAGCGTCAGGCGCTGACCGTGGAAGGCGCGCGCCTCGCCCGACAGCGGCGCGCGACCTTGCGCGCATTGATCGAAGCTGAGCCGGAACGGGCGTTGAGCGTGGCGGTCCCCATCGCCGTTCGACGGGAGTTGCCGGCGGCAGTTACAGAACAGTTTGAAGAACCGGTCATTGGCCGCGGCGACCTCGCGGTCATTGCAGTCCTGCCCGACGGCGATGCGGATGCAGTCCGGCCCATCGAGCGCTTCGTCTATTTGCCGGGCAAAACGTATCGTGCGTTCGTTTACGGCCGGCGCCTGAGCCAACCCACGAGCGA
>WNFU01008353.1_pt1 | contig 14026 bp, 16 predicted proteins | sample 5400121 | NCBI WGS metagenome assembly WNFU01 (sample SAMN13153360, study PRJNA577476) | soil metagenome | isolation source: 100 cm soil or saprolite under grassland replicate 1 | place: USA:California | collected 2016-06-15
GGGTGCAGCGCTTCTGAGGGTGGCTGAACGCGCTGGTGGTGGGCTGGTTGGGAGTTGTGGCAACAAGCGGAAGGGGCTCCTTCCGGCTACGTTCCTGGTTGTCTGAGGGGAACGTGGAGAAGGAGCCCGAGTGGAAGCATATGCGCTGGACACGCCGCAGGCTGCGTTCGGTAGGTCGTGTGGCCGCTTCGAGACGATGGTGTCGTGGCTGGACGGCGAGGAGTCGGCGGGCTGCACCCACGCGGAGCTGGAGGTACGGCTGCAGGTCGACGGCCGGGAGCTGCTGCGCCAGCTCCTGCAGGACCACCTGGACCTGCGGGCGCAGCGGGAGCCCAGGCTCACCGAGGTGGTCGGGGCCGAGGGGGTGGCGCGTGGCAGCGCCGAGGCGGGACGCGAGCGCAAGTTGGCCACCGTGTTCGGGGACGTGGCGGTGCGGCGGGTCGCCTACCGCGAGCGTGGGCACGCCGACCTGCACCCGGCCGATGGGGCGCTGAACCTGCCCGAGGAGACCTATTCCCACGGGTTGCGGCGGCTGGCGGCGGTCGAGGCCACCCGCGGCTCGTTCGCCGAGGCGGCCCAGGCGGTCGAGCACGCCAGCGGGCAGCGGCTCGGCAACCGTCAGGTCGAGCAGCTCACCCAGCGGGCCGCTTGCGACTTCGACCACTTCTACGCTTCCCGACGACGGCATCTGTGCCAGGCCACCGACGTGCTGGTGCTGTCGTGTGACGGCAAGGGCATCGTGATGCGGCCCGAGGCGCTGCGGGAGCCGACGCGCAAGGCAGCGGGCAAGGCCAGCCGCAAGCTGGTCACCCGCCTGTCCAGGGGGGAGAAGCGCAACCGCACGCGGATGGCGGAGGTCGGCGCCGTCTACGACGCCGCCCCGGTGCCCCGCACCCCAGACGAGATCCTGCCTGCCCCCGGCCAGCAGCGACCCCACGCCCGGTCATGGCCGGTCGCGCGCGGCAAATGGCTGGTCGCCAGCGTCGTCGCCGACGCCGCCGAGGTCATCGCGGCGGTGTTCGACGAGGCGGACCGGCGCGACCCTGCGCATCGCCGGACCTGGGTCGCGCTGGTCGACGGCAACATCCACCAACTCGACCGCATCCACGCCGAGGCGCGGGCCCGAGGGGTCCAGGTCACCGTCGTGGTCGACTTGGTGCATGTGCTGGAGTATGTGTGGCGCGCGGCGTGGTGCTTTTTTGACGAGGGCGACCCCGCCGCCGAGACATGGGTGCGCGCCCACGGGCTGCGGATCCTGCAAGGACGCGCCAGCGACGTGGCCGGCGCGATCCGGCGCAAGGCCACCTGGGCCGGCCTTGCGGCCGGCAGGCGCAACGGCGCCGACACCTGCGCCAACTACCTCACCAGCAAGCGGCCCTACCTGGACTACGCCACCGCGCTGGAGCGCGGCTGGCCGATCGCCACCGGCGTCATCGAAGGCGCCTGCCGGCACCTGGTCAAAGACCGCCTGGACCGCACCGGCGCCCGCTGGGGCCTTGCCGGCGCGGAGGCCATCCTGAAGCTGCGGGCCCTGCGCAGCAACGGCGACTTCGACGACTACTGGGCCCACCACCTCGCCCAAGAGCGGCGGCGCGTGCACGAGGCGCGCTACGCCGACGGGGTCATCCCCGCCGCTCGATGAGACACCCTCAGAAGCGCTGCACCCCGATGAGACACCCTCAGAAGCGCTGCACCCAATGCATTTACGCACCCTACGCGCCGAACACCCGCCGCATCCGCTCCCACACAAACGCCGCCGACAGCCGCCCCGGGTCGGCGTCGAAGGTGGCCACCCCCATCAGATTGGACGCCGCCCGGGCGGCCTCCTCGCCGTAGCGGGCCGCCACCCAACCGTAGAAGTCCCGGTCCACCGGAGCGACCCGGTTGGGCTTGGCGAGCAGGCGCACGATGCCGGCGTGGCGCAGGCACCGCAGCCTGCCCTGCCGGCGGAAGCGGAAGGCGGCCAGCGCACCCACCGGCGTGCCAGCCGCCGGGCCCACTAGGTCCCGCTCGGTCAGCCAGTCCCACAAGGGCCCGTTGTCATACAGCACGTGGGGACCGTCGTGAGCGATGTACGGCGGGCCGCTGGGACGGGCCCGTCCGCCAAGGCTCTGGTGGGCCTCGTACAGGTGCACCCCGGCGCCCGCCTCGGCGCTGGCGATGGCGGCCACGAGACCGGCCAGCCCGCCTCCGACTATCGTGAGTTGTCTCATGCCACAGACTCCTTGCAGATTTCAGCCGTCACCCAGAAGAGCGGAGGAACCCCAGAAAGGTTCCGAGCCTCTTCAGGGTGTGGAGCTCGAGGAACTGGTCCGCGCGGCCCAGCGGGGCGACCCGCTGGCCATGGCTGCGCTGGTGCGGGCCGTGGCCCCCTACGTCGGGCGGATCTGCGGCTCGATCGCGCTCCACGACGGCGACGACGCGATGCAGGAGACGATGATCCAGCTGCTCAGGAACCTGCGTCGCTTCGCGAGCCGGCCACGCTGCGGGGCTGGCTGCGGCGCATCGCGGTGCGGGAGGCGCTCCGGCTGGCCCAGGCTCGCGCCCGGCAGGTCCCGGTCGAGCAGGTCGCCGAGCGAGCGACCGAGGACAGGGCCGAACTGCGCCTGGAGGTCGTCGAGACCTTGCGGCGGCTCAGCCCCGACCAGCGGGACGTGCTGGTCCTGCGGGACCTGGAAGGGTTCTCGGAGGCGGAGGCTGCGGCGTTGCTGCGGATCAAGGCCGGCACTGGCAAGTCGCGGCTGCACCGCGCCCGCCACGCCTTCCGCAACCGGTGGCAGCCATGACCGAGTGGCCGACCGCACGGCTGGACCCGGTCCGTCAGCTCCGAGTCCTGGCCGAGGTCCTGCAGGGCGTGGGCCTGGTCGAGCGCGTCCTGGACGCCCCCTATGAGCAGCTATGGGCGTTCCTTCAGGATCTGGAGCGCAGCGTCCCCGCGTTCGATCCGATGGTGCGCTCGCTACGAGTCCTGGCCCGCGAGGGGGAGCGCCTCACCGTGGCGACCTGGATGCCACGCCTGCCAATCCCGTTGCGGTTCCAGGTCGAGCTGCGCGACGGCTGGTGCCTGATGCGCTCGCGCCTCTACCTGGTCGGCATGGCTGCCGTGCCACTGGGGGATCAGACCCGCTACGCCCACCTGGAAGGGCTCCCGGTCCGCGGGCTGCCGGTCTGGCGTCCGCTGCGGCCGCTGTTCCGCCGCATCGTCGACGGCGACGTCGACGGCATCAGCCGCGCCCTGGAGCCGCTCCCACCTGCGTGATGACAGCCGATCCTCTGGCAGCCTGGCATAGTGCCCGCATTCTGCCTGCTTTCTGCCTGGTCGCCCGTCTCGTAGAGTGCTGTCCTATCACCGGTCGTAGGTGACCGTGCTTGGCGAAGGATCACCATCCCGGTAGAGATCGCGCCAGCCCGGTGCAGCCAGAGCTGAGCAGGAGGGGTGTGATCATGGCTCATCGAACGTGGTCATGGGCGGCTAGGCGCTGCTCCCGCGCTAGTGGGCCTCCCGCTCACAACCTCGGCCCTGTCAGGTCCGGTCTCGCTGCAACGTCCCGGAGAGACGTGCGCGTCGTGACCGAGTAGCAATGTCCTGGCCGGCGCGAGCGCATGTGGTGCCGCTTGCCCTCGCGGGGACAGGGCTCGCGCTGGTCGGCGGGATCTTCGGCTACTTCGGCACGGAGTTCGGCTACCACTTGTGGTCGGCAGACGAGGCATCGTGGTGGGTGGGCACTGCCGGAGCCCTTGCGGGGAGCGGGGCCTACCTCGGACTCGGCTTCCTCGCCGGGCTACCTCTCCAGTCCTCGCCGGCGGAACCTCCGTCGCCACCGACCCCGCCAGGATGGGCCGAGCGTGTCGCCGCCGCGTTGGCCCACGTCGGGCTGTGGCTGGGCCTGCCCTTCATCGCCGCAGGAGTGATGCTCCTGGTGGGTTCCCGCACCACACCGTTCCTGCGCCGACATGGTGTCGCCGCGCTTCGTCTGCAGCTCTGGCAGGTGCTGCTGCTGATCCCGACCCCGGTCCTGTTCGCGCTCACCATCGGCCTGTACACGATCGTCGTGCTGGCAGCACTGTTTGGAGGGATCACTTACGCCGTGCTTGGCGCGGTTCGCGCCCTGACCGGCAACGAGCGTGCCTACCCGGGCGACTGGCCCGCGCGTGCTGGTCCTGTCCCTGTCACCGTCGACCCGGACCAGCGCGAGCGGCGTGCGCGATGGGCGCTCGGCGTACTCGTCATCGTCGTCGTGGTCAGTGTCGTTGTGAGACTGTCGATGTGATACCTACTCCCCGATCAGAAAGGCCCGAGCGATACTGAGCAGGACGATCGCCACCGAAACACCAGGCGGGCGATCTCAAGTCCGATGAGTTCCCACTACAAGCTACGGAACCAAGACTCCGTGGGCTCTGGTCTGGCATGCTGCCGGTCTGCTGCCGGTGTTTTGCCTGGTGGCGCAACCTGCTCTCGAGTAGCTTCGTCGAAGTTGCCAACCATCGGCGGCCAACCCCCCCGGCCGCCGATGGTTGGTCATTACCGGCACTGGCAAACGTTTCACGTCGTGGCCGCTATTCGGCGCGTCCGCCTCTGCTTGCCGGAGTCACCCCTGTGGGTGCCGAAAACCTCATCCAGAGTGTTGACCTGCGGTTCGCATCAGCCGTCGAGGTCGTTAATGATCGCCAGTCATGGCACTCAGGCTGCTCCACCTCATCTTCTGTCAGATCACCAGCTGGCTTGGGCTGCTGGCACGAAAACAGGCGTCCAAGAACGCCGAACTCCTCGTGCTACGACATGAGGTCGCCGTGCTGCGCCGGCAGGTCGCCCGGCCACGCCCCACCTGGCCGGACCGGGCCGTACTCGCGGCGCTGACCCGACTGCTCCCAACGCAGCGCCGACGCCACCTGTTCGTGACGCCCGAGACGCTACTGCGCTGGCACCGCGACCTGGTCAAACGCCACTGGACCAGACCGCGGCGCTCGGGTCGGCCCTCGACCCTGCCGGCGATCCGCCGGCTGGTGCTCCAGCTGGCCGGCGAGAACCCGACCTGGGGCTACCGTCGCATTCACGGTGAGCTGGTCGGACTCGGCTATCGGCTGGCCCCTCCACGATATGGCTGATCCTCAAACAGGCCGGCATCGACCCGGCCCCACAACGCACCAGCCAGACCTGGCGGCAGTTCCTGACCGCTCAGGCCACCACGATCCTGGCCTGTGACTTCTTGCACGTCGACACGCTGCTGTTCACACGCCTGTACGTGCTGTTTGTCATGGAGCAATCCAACCGGCGGGTCCACGTCCTCGGCATCACCGCCAACCCGACCGGCGAGTGGGTGGCACAACAGGCCCGGAACCTGCTGATGGACCTTGAGGATCGTATCGGCCAGTTCAAGTTCCTGATCCGCGACCGTGACACCAAGTTCACCGCCGCGTTCGACGCTGTCTTCGGCTCAGAAGGCATCCGAGTCGTGCGCACGCCGATTCGGGCGCCTCGGGCAAACGCTTTCGCGGAACGGTGGGTGGCCACGCTCCGGCGGGAGTTGCTGGACCGGATGCTGATCACCGGTCGACGGCAGCTCAAGGCGGCGCTGTCGGAGTACCTGATGCACTACAACACGCATCGCCCGCACCGCTCGCTCGATCAGGCATCCCCGCTGCGTAGCGTCCCTTCACCGTCTCCCGCAGCCACTGTCGGTGTCCTTCGCCGGGACCGGCTGGGTGGCCTGATCCACGAATACGCGCACGTCGCCTGATACGGACGACGTTTTCGGCACGCACAGGCTCCCGCTTCCAGGACTTCCGGCAGTCGCGCGCGAGATGCTTGTATGACGGGTCAGATCGAACCACGCGGTGCATCGCGCCATTGGTCCACATGGAGTTGGACTGCGGCGTGACGTCAGGGTGTCTCGCGGTCCTGCTCGCGCTGGTGAACGTGGTGGCTGGCGCGCTGTTTGGCGCTCGCCGGCACCCTTTTGGAGAGCTGCGAGCGGTGTTCGGCTACCCACCGGTATCCGCGGTCGGTGAGTCTGGGAAACCGCGCGAGGGCGGCTGCCGGGAGCCGACCGGCAGGCAACACTCTCAGGAGCGGCGGTACCGCCGCGCCTCCCGAGCGTCGCTCGCCGGTAGGAGAGATCAGGTGCCACGAGGCCATCCGCTCAGTGGGCGTGAGTTCTTGCAGCAGGTCGTCGGCCTCGGATCGCTGCAGCGCGATCAGGTGCAAGCGCGCCGCGCGGTCCCACCGCAGCAGGGCAGAGAGCAGCCACGTGCAGAAGTCGCAATCCGCGTCGTAGAGGACCGCCCAGCGGCGTTCGCTGGGCAGGCCGGAAGGGCGCTCACCGGCCTGAGCATCGTCCGTCACGTGGATACGAACCACTGCACGAGACGGTCGCCGAGACGCGGTGCTCGCGCCACCGCCGCGACGAGTAGGCGGACGATCAGCGTTCGGACGGGTCGGTTCACCGCCACACAATGTGTCCAGCGATACGAAGCTGTCAGTGATCGCGAGGGTCCTTGTCACCGGGACACCTGCGGCGCTGCACCGTCCGCTGTCGGCTCGCCGGTGCGCGCCTGCCACGCCCGCTCGATCTGTCGCGTCAACGCCGGGTACACGAGCAGGTGCCGGAACGGCCGGATCGCGGCCATGTAGACGCTCCCGGACAGCCCGTTTGGCTTCACGAGGACGGCCATCTGGGCGCGGTGGCCGCCTGCCTGCTCCGGGACCAGGCCGAGGTGCATGACCCCGTGCATGGTCCGGTTGGCGATCTCCGCCGCAAACTCGTCGTCGAGCAGGTACAGCGGGGTGAAGGGGAGCGCGTCGAAGTCCGGGCCCGGGGCATCGCGCAGATCCGCCGGCAACCGGTCGCGCAGCGTCGGCACCCTGGAGCCGAGGCCGGTGTCCGGGCCGTCCCAGCCGAGCAACTCCCCGAGCTTCCACCGGATCGCGAAGAGTGTGCGGGCGGCGCGGGAGGAGCCTTGCGCGGGGTCGCCCGAGGCCATCAGTTGCACCAGCCGAGGGAAGTCGTCCGGGCCGCCTGGCGTCGGCAGCGCCCACACGTCCTCGACCCGGAAGTCTGGGGCGATCTCGTGGATCCGCCAGGGCCGCGAGGTGTGCGCTGTGTTCGGAAGCCTCATTCGTGCACCTCCATCCATACGCGGTGGAACGACGGTATCATACATACGTGCATGTACGTATTACATCTCGCTCGACGGGGCATGCCATCGCCGACCCCGAACGCGTCCGCATGATCGCAGCGACCGTCCTCACCGACCACTAGCTGCAGGCCAGCTCAGGGGGCGAACCTGGATGCAGCCGTAGTGAGTGATCAGGTGGGTGCGCTGACGATCACCACCAGGGAACTGCCGGGCCCGGTGGCGCTGCTGTCCTTGCTGCCGTCACCTCAGGCCACACTCAGCTGGGTCAGAGACGGCGAAGGGCTGGTGGGCTGGGGCGAAGCCGCGCGGTTCACCTCACGCGGGCCCGGCCGGTTCACCCAGGCGCGGCGGTGGTGGCGGGAATTCGCCGCGCGGGTGCGGGTGCGCGACGAGCTGGGCGTTCCGGGCACCGGGCTGGTGGCGTTTGCGAGCATGGCGTTTGCCGATTATCCCGGTCATTCGGTGCTGATCGTGCCCAGGGTGGTGGTCGGCCGGCGCGGCGAGGCGAGCTGGGTGACCACGATAGGCGGCCCGGTGCCCGCCCGCCGGCCGGTTACTGCCCCGCGCGGGGTGCGCTACCAGGCGGGCGCGGTGGACGACGCCGCCCACCGGCGCTCGGTCGCGACCGCGGTGGCCCGCGTCCGCGCAGGTGAGCTGGCCAAGGTGGTGCTGGCCCGCGACCTGATAGCCACCGCGGACAAGCCGCTGGACGAGCGGTACCTGCTGGCCCGGCTGGCCGGGGACTACCCCACCTGCTGGGTGTACGCGGTGAACGGGCTGGTCGGCGCGACACCGGAGCTGCTGCTGAGCCGGGAGCGCGACACGGTGTCGGCCCGGCTGCTGGCCGGCACCACCTGGCCCCGCCCGGGAATCACCGATACCGCCCGGCTGGCGCGGGAGCTGCTGGCGTCGGCGAAAAACCGCGCCGAGCATCACTACGGCGTCCGGTCACTGGTCGAGGCCTTGGCGCCGTTCTGCTCGCGGCTGGATGTGCCGGATGGGCCGTCGGTGCTGCACTTGCCCAACGTCACGCACCTGGCCACCGAGGTGCGTGGCAGGCTGGCAGCGGACACGTCGCTGCTGGACCTGACCGCCCGGGTGCATCCCACTGCGGCGGTGGCGGGATCGCCTACCGCGGCGGCGATCCGGCTGATCGGTGAGCTGGAGGGCATGGACCGCGGCGGCTATCTGGGCCCGGTCGGGTGGCTGGATGGGCAGGGCAGCGGGGAATTCGGGGTAGCGCTACGCTGCGCCCAGGTGCACGGGGCAATGGCCCGCCTATTCGCTGGGGGCGGGATCGTAGCCGACTCGGATCCGGGCACCGAAGCGGCAGAGGTGGCAGCGAAGTTCCGTGCATTCCGGTCCGCTCTGGATAGCTGACGAGGAATCAGTCCCTATCCTCACAGTGATGGTGGAGGCAGCCGCGAATGAATGCCTACCCTCGATATTTCGCGAGTCGTGGGGTGAGGATTTGGGTGGCCGGGTTCGAGTAGACCTGGAGGGTTGAGCAGGTGTGCGGTGTCTGCGGGTAGGTGAGGGTCAGGCGATCCCACTGACGCGGTTGGCGGCCTCGACCGAACCGCAGACCAGTGTGCATGCCGTCGTGGTCGTGGAGTGTGCATGCCGGTGTGGTCGGTGCCCGGCGGGTCGTGCGGTGGCGGTGACTGGCGATGGGCACGGCTCAGCAGCGCGTCGGCAGGGCCCGTAGCCGGCCGAACGCGGCGGCCAGGTCGGCGGCCAGGGCCAGGCCCGGTCGAGGTGGACAGTGACGCGGCGGGCTTTCCTACCGGATTCCTACCGGTGGACCCAAGGGACCACAATCCTGCGATGATCCCGGCGGTGGTCGTGGCCAGGGTCTGACCCGCCACAATCCTGGCTTGGTGCCTTGTGTTCGACCTGTCGGCCCGAGCTGCGGCCACCACCGGCCAAGCACCGGCCGAGCAACCGTGACCTGATCGGAGCCTGTTCACCCAGACCCATCGCAGGACTGTCCGCCCGCTCGGCCGGCGTGTGCCATCCGCTTGAGCGCCCACGCCGAAGGAGATGGCAGTGACCACGATGGCACACCCCGCCGTCACGCGCGTGACCGTCGGGGTCGATACCCATGGCGATGTCCACCTCGCCCACGCAGGAGACCAGCTCGGCCGTCGCCTGGACACCGTCATTGTGCCCACCACCCCCAGCGGCTACCGTGGCCTGCTCGCCTGGGCCCGTGGGCTTGGTGAGCTTGACGCCTGGGGTGTGGAGGGTACTGGCGCCTACGGTGCCGCGCTGGCCCGGTTCCTGCACGACTGCGGCCAGGTGGTCGTGGCGGTCAACCGGCCCGACCGTGCCGCCCGTCGGCGGCGTGGCAAGTCCGATCCGGTCGACGCCGAGGCCGCCGCCCGCACGGTGCAGGCCGGCCAGGCGACCGCCTTGCCCAAGGCCGGCACCGGGCAGGTGGAGATGCTCCGCTCGCTGCGAATGGCCCGCGCCAGCGCCATGAAGGCCCGCACCCAGGCCATCAACGCCATCAAGGCGCTGCTGGTCACCGCGCCGGTCGACCTGCGCGAGCAGCTGCGCGGCCTGCCCGCGGCCCAGCTGGTGCGCTGTGCGGCCGCCCTGGAGCCCGGGCGGCTCACCAGTCCCACCGCCGCGGCCATGCTGGCGCTGCGCACCCTGGCCTGCCGCTACCAGGCCCTGTCGGCGGAGATCACCACGCTCACCACCGAGCTCAAGCGGCTCACCGCCACGGCAGCCGCCCCGCTGGTGGCACTGTTTGGAGTCGGTTCAGACAGCGCCGGCGCCCTGCTGGTGGCCGCCGGCGACAACCCCGGCCGGCTGCGTTCGGAGGCGACCTTCTCGATGCTGTGCGGGTCTTCTCCGATCGAGGCCTCCTCGGGCACGACCATCCGCTACCGCCTCAACCGTGGCGGCGACCGCCAGGTCAACGCCGCGCTGTATCGGATCGTGCTGGTGCGCCTGCGCTATGACCCTGCCACCCGGGCCTACATGGCCAGGCGCATCACGCAGGGCAAGTCCAAGCGGGAGGTCATCCGCTGCCTCAACGCTACCTGGCCAGGGGGGTCTTCGCAGCCCTCTGCCAGATGGTCCGCCTGTGCCGCTCACGTCCCAGAAGGGAGCAGGCACCCCTTGCCGCCCGCCCAGCGCGACCATGGCTGGCGTCGCGGACAGTGCCAGTGGTGAGGAGAGACTGACTATGGGAGTGCGGGTGCCCCAAGGCCCGCAGCGGTGGCATCGCCAACCAGAAGGCGGCCCGCATCAGCGCTCCCCTCGGCGAAATCGAACAGCGCGAAGGCCGCATCGACCTCGTCCGGCTGGAGGGCCTGGGCGACGGCGCGGCCGAGAAGTACCTGGCCACACCGCCCGCGCTGCGGTGCCTGCGTGCGGCGCGACCTCTGCGCTTATCCCGCGTCGGCGGGGACGGCCGCGCCGCGCGGCTGAACGGCTCGGCGCAGTCGCCGGCTTCAGCGGCTGAGCCAGCAGACCAGCTCGGTGGTGGTGCCATGCAGGCGCCGCTCCAGCCGTGGCGCCAGCGCCCGGACGAACCCAAGGGCGCGGCGGTTCTCGCTCAGCACCTCGCCGGTGAGCGCGGCGATGCCCGCCAGCCTGGCCGTCTCGGCCAAGCAGCGCGCCAGCACCTTGCCGATGCCCTGGCCCTGCCAGGCGTCCTCGAGCACGATCGCCGAGTCGGCGTGGGCGTTGCCGGGGCGCGGCCGGTGGTACTGGGCGAAGCCGGCCAGGTGCCAGCCGCCGTCCAGCTCGACCTCGGCCAGCAGGGTCTCGTGGTCGCGGTGATCGACCTCGACCACTGAGCGCAGCTGGGACGAGGTGAGCTGGGCGATGGGGGAGTGGAAGCGGAGCCAGCGGGTGTGCAGCGACATGCGGCCGAGCAGCGCCTGCAGCCCGGGCCCGTCGCCGGGATCCACCGGCCGCACCCGCACGCTGATGGTCTGGAGCCGCACGACCAGGGGATGCCGCTCGGTCGGGTCAGAGAGCTGGTCCAGCTCCCAGTCTGGAGGCCAGTGCCAGGACAGGCTCGGGAGGGAGGGCCGGGGTCGGCCCGGCGGGGACGCGGTGGTGGTCATGGCGGGCTCCTGCCTCTCTACCTCACGGTCGACAGAGACGAACAAGCCCCTGGCCGCGCGGCGCTTGTTGTCGTACTGGCCTTGGGGGACCTGGCAGACGAACTTGTAGTGCGGCGCCTCGGCCGGGGCGCCGGCGACGTAGGTCTCGTGGCGGTGCACGAACACCCACGCCAGCGAGCGGGCCCTCTGGTTGGTCGGATAGGCGCCCTCGTGCTCGAGCAGCAGGTCGGTGCAGGTGCCGAGCAGCTTGTGCTCGGCCTCCGGCGTGAGAACTCCCTCGGGGATGTATGCGTCCAGCATCGGCATCAGCTGTCCTTCTTGGCGCGGGCCGCAAGGCGCAGTCGGAACTTGCAACTGCAGTATCATACATACATGCATGTACGTCATGCATCCCACTCGAAGGGGCGGCCGCGCTCGCTGACGTGCGGCTGCCCGCGTAGGGTGCGTAAACCCGTTCATGCAGCTCGCCGGTACTCATGCAGGAGCCCGCCAAGCCGATCTCGTCGCTGTATGCGACCGCGCTGGTCCTCGTTGGTGAGCGTCAGACGGGTGGACGGGGCTGGCGGGTTCAGCTCCAAGGCCCGATGCGGCCGATGGGCGTTGTAGTGGTCCAGGTACACCCGGAGCACCTGCTCCAGGTGCCCGCGACCCATGATGAGCAGCCAGTCCAGGCATTCGGAGCGGACGGTCCGCACCCACCGCTCCGCATAGGCGTTGGCGTTGGGCGCTTGCACGGGTATCACCAGCACCTGGGCGCCCGCCGAGCCGAACACGTCGTCGAACCCACGGCAGAACTTCGCATCACGGTCGCGGACAAGGAACTGCACTCGGCGTCCTTGGTCCTCCAGTGCGAGCGCAGGTTGCGGGCCTGCTGGGTGACCCAGGCGGCGTTGGGATTGGCAGTCACCCCGGCCAGGTGGACGCGCCTGGTGTCGAGTTCGATGAAGAACAGGATGTAGAGCCGTCGCAGCCAGAGGGTGTCGACGGTGAAGAAGTCGCACGCGAGGATCCCGGCGGCCTGCTGGCGCAGGAATGCCTGCCACGTGGTGGTCGTTGGCCGCGGCGTCGGGTCCAGTCCGTGGCGGCGCAGCGTGGTGCGGATCGCGGTTGCCGAGATCCGCAGGCCAAGCCGGAGCAGCTCGCCCTGGATGCGCTGGTAGCCCCAGCGCGGGTTCTCGCCGGCCAGGCGGACGATCAACTGCTGCACGCCATCGTCCAGTGGCGGTCGCCCTTGGCCGCGCGGATCGGTCCATCGCCCGGCGACCAGGCGGCGATGCCAGCGCCGCAGCGTCTCAGGTGTGACGAAGAAGCAGGACCAACGCTCGCGTGGGAGAACGCGGCTGATGGCGGCGAGCATAGCGCGGTCGGCGGGTTCCAGCTTGGGGCGGGAGGTCTGCCGTTGGAGGACGGTGAGCTGATGGCGCAGCACCAGGATCTCCAGGTCCTTGGCGGCGTCGCCGCGGGTGAGCAGCGCGAAGAGCTCGAAGGAGCGGCAGAGCGCGAGGTAGACGAGTCTGGGCAGCACGCGGATAGCCTCCGTGGCGGGCTTGGGGAACTGGCGCACGATACCGGAACCAGCATCCGAACCCGCAGCTCACACGCCATGCCGCAGTTTCCGCACCCTACGCGCCGAGGGGGTGCAGGTCTTCTTCAATCGATCCGGGAACTCCTGGGCGGCCCCACACCAGCTCGCCGTGTTCCCAGGCGCGGACGGCCTCAGCTCGGTGCAGGTCGTGGACCTGCTCGGGAACGGCACCGCATGCCTGGTCTGGTCGTCCCCGCTGCCCGGTCAGTCGCGATCGCCGCTGCGGTACGTGGATCTGATGGGCTCCATCAAGCCCCACCTGCTGACCCGGATGCGCAACAACCTGGGAAGCGAGACGCGGCTGGCCTACGCCCCCTCGACCCGGTTCTACCTGCGCGACCGGCTGGCCGGCCGGCCGTGCGCCACCCGACTGCCGTTCCCGGTGCAGGTGGTCGAACATGTCGAGACCTACGACTGGATCGGCCGCAGCCTGTGGGGCGCGGAAACTCGGATTCGCCCGTGAGCAGGCGCTCCGTACCATCCAGCGATGCTCTTCCTGCTCTGGTTGACTCTCCGCCTGCTGACGCGTCTGTTGGTCCTCCCGAACGCTGACGACGGCACCAAGGACTTGGAGATCCTCGTGCTGCGGCAGCAGCTTCGGGTGCTGCGCCGCAAGAGCGGCCGTCCCAGGTTCACCTCGCTCGACCGGATCGTGCTCGCCGCCGCAAGCCGCCTGCTTCCCCGAGACCGCTGGGCTTCATTCCTCGTCACGCCGTAGACGCTGCTGCGCTCGAGGTTGCTGCGCTCATCCTGCGGATGGCCAGAGAGAACCCGCGATGGGGCTGCGTCAGGATCTGCGGGGAGCTCCGCAAGCTCGGCATCCGGGTGGGCGCCACCACGATCAGGACGCTGCTGCGACGGCATGGGTTGGGTCCGGCGCCACGACGCTGCGGGCCCACATGGGCACAATTCCTGAAAGCACAGGCCGAGGGGATCGTGGCCACGGACTTCTTCACGGTGGAGACCGTCTGGCTCAAGACGCTGTACGTGCTGTTCTTCATTCACCTCAGCACCAGGCAGGTCATGGTCGCCGGGGTCACGGCCACCCCCGACTCGGCGTGGGTCACCCAGCAGGCGAGAAACCTCGCGATTGACCTGGAGCAGCAGGAGTTGTCGATCAGATTCCTGGTGCGCGACCACGACGCCAAGTTCACCCGTTCCTTCGACGAGGTGTTCTGCAGCGAGGGGGCGGAGGTGATCCGAACCCCGATCCGGG
>WNFU01006575.1_pt1 | contig 14024 bp, 13 predicted proteins | sample 5400121 | NCBI WGS metagenome assembly WNFU01 (sample SAMN13153360, study PRJNA577476) | soil metagenome | isolation source: 100 cm soil or saprolite under grassland replicate 1 | place: USA:California | collected 2016-06-15
CTGGCGCCGCAGATCCTCGCCGAGGACATGGCGACCATCCGCCGGCTCAAGGCCGAGGGGCTCTCGATCGTGCTCGTCGAGCAGAACGCCAAGCTGGTGTTCGACGTCGCCGACGACATCGTGGTGCTCAACAGCGGTCGTGTCGTCGTCGACGGGTCGACGGCCGAGCTCAAGCAGGGTGGTATCGACCTGCGCCAGCACCTGGGAATCTACTGACGGTGGCACCACGCACGGAGGCTCCGATGGACTTCGGCATCTTCACCATGTTCAGTACGCGCGAAGGCTCGACGCAGCAGCAGATCTTTCGGGAGTGGTTCAATCTGGCGCAGGTGGCCGAGGACGCGGGCCTCGATACCCTCTGGCTGGGCGAGTCGCATTTCAGGCCGCAGCGTGCCGTGCTCGCGTCTCCGCTCGTCGGCGCGAGCGCCGTCGCGGCCCGGACGAAGCGCATCCGGGTCGGCCTGGCCGTACAGGTGTTGCCCTTGGCCAACCCGCTGCGCGTGGCGGAAGAGGCGGCGACCGTGGACCACATCAGCGAGGGCCGCCTGATCTTCGGCGTGGGACGGAGCTCGTTTCTGGAGTCCTATGAAGGCTACAACGTCGATTACGCTGAAAGTCGGGCGCTCTTTCTCGAGTCGCTGGAGATCATCCAGAAGGCGTGGCTCGAGGACACCTTTTCCTATACCGGCAAGTACTACGACTTCCACGACGTGCAGCTCGTCCCCAAGCCTTTTCAGAAGCCCCATCCGCCGATTCGCGTCGCCGTGGAGAGCCGGGAGACGTTCGCCCTGGCCGGACGGCTCGGCTTCCCGATCTTCATTCGGTATCAGATGGACGTTCCCGAGCTGCAGGATTTGCTGGGCCAGTATCGGGATGCGCGCCTGGCCGCGGGATTCACCGGTCCGAACGACGTGATCTTGCAGATCGCCGCGTATGTGGCCGACACGGCCGAGCGGGCGCGCGCGGAGCCCGAGGCGAGCACGATGCGCCAGCGGCGTCTGGTGCAGGCGGCCCTGCATCGGGCCGCCGATCCGGAGGCGTTCGAACGGCTCAAACGCCTCGCCGAGGTCAGCTACGACGAGGTGCTCCCGCGGGTCGCCTACGGAACACCGGAAGCCGTGGTGGAGCGCATCCAGGAATTCCGGCAGGCGCTGGGAATCACGGGCGTCTCGCTGGACGTGAATCCCGGTGGCCAGATTCCCTATGACCGCGTGGTGCACTCGGTCCGCCTGCTGACCGAGAAGGTCATCCCGAAATTCAAGTGACGCGAGGCGAACCAACGACCGATCAGAAAGCATCCGGCTCGTCAGCTTAATCGAGCCAGTCAGTCCGATAAATCTCACGGTATCAAGGTGTTGCATGACCACCGGAAATGGCCCGCCCCTTGCGGTTTCCCTCACCCGGAGACCCCAGAATGGCCTTCAATCCACGTCCGGGCACCGGGGACGTCACCACCCATCGCGCCCGGTTGGAAGCACTCCTGGAGATCAGCCGCGAGCTGTCTCGGATCCAGCCGCTGGAGTCGCTGCTGGGAAAGATGGCCGAGGCGTGCGGGCAGCTTCTCGATTCGGACTCGGTCGGCATCCGTGTACGGGACGGTGACGACCTGGTGCTCGCGGCCGCGTATGGCGCCTCTCCCGACGCCATGTCCACCCCGCGGCTCAAGATGGGTGAGAGCCTGTCGGGAGTCGTTGCCGTGAGTGGAGAGCCCCTGGTGGTCTGGAATCCCGCAGACGATCCTCGATTGACGCTGGCGCACCGGGAGGCGTATCGACCCTACCGAGCCTTTCTCGGCGTGCCCCTGACGGTGGGAGCGCAGGTGCTGGGCGTCCTGAGTATCAGGACGCGGCGAGAGTACGGGTTCTCCCTGGAGGATCTGCAAATCGTCGGGGCGTTTGCGGCCCAGGCGGCGATCGCGCTGGAGAACGCCCGGCTCTACCGGCAGACCGAGGAACGCGCGGAGAAGCTGGAGACCTACAGCGCGCTGAATGCCCGTCTGCTGGAGGAGTCCAAGCATCACCAGGCCCGGCTCGAGGCACTCCTGAGCGCCAGTCGCGAGCTCTCGGGGATTCAACCGGTCGTGTCGTTGCTCAAGAGCATCGCCGAAGCGTGCGGACGCCTCTTGGGATCGGAGTCGGTGGGGTTTCGACTCAGGGAAGGCGACGAGCTCGTCGTCAGCGGCTCGTGGGGCGACAACGACGAGATCATGCTCGCACCTCGCCTCAAGATCGGCGAGAGCCTCAGCGGGATGGTCGCGGCGTGTGGAGAGCCTCTGGTGGTCACAGACCTTGCGAACGATGCACGGCTCCTTCCGGCCCATCGCGAGGCCAATCGCCGGCTCGGCTACCGAGGCATGCTCGTCGTCCCGGTCAAGGTCGGTGAGCGCGTCGTGGGAGTGCTGAGCATCCGCACCCGACGGGAGGAGGGCTTCTCCGCGGAAGATCTCACGATCGCGACGGCGTTCGCTTCCCAGGCCGCGGTCGCGCTGGAGAACAGCCGCCTCTACCAGGAGACGCAGCGGGCCTACGACGAGCTCTCCGAAACTCAGGACCAGCTCACCCAGGCGAGGAAGATGGAGGCGGTGGGGCGCCTGGCGGGCGGTATCGCCCACGACTTCAACAATCTCCTTACGGTCATGACCGGGCGCAGCCAGCTCCTGCTCCGCCGGCTCACGCCGGAGGATCCGGTGCGCTCGGAGATCGAGCTGATCGAGAAAACCGCGAACCGGGCCGCCGACCTGACTCGCCAGCTGCTCGCGTTCAGCCGTAAGCAGATCCTTCAACCGGTGGTCATGAATCTCAACGCCGCGGTTGCCACCATGAGTGAGATGCTCCGGCGAATGATTGGTGAGGATGTTCTTCTGGGCACCGCGCTCGACCCGGCGCTCGGGTGGGTCCAGGCCGACCCGAGCCAAATCGAGCAGATCGTCATCAACCTGGCGGTGAACGCCCGGGATGCGATGCCGAACGGGGGGCGACTCACACTCGAGACGGCGAACGTCGAGCTCGAGGGTGCCTATGCTCGCGCCCACGTCGGGGCACATCCGGGTCCCCACGTCATGCTCGCGGTGAGCGACACGGGAGTCGGCATGGACGCGGACACCCGGACGCGGATCTTCGAACCCTTCTTCACCACCAAGGGGCCGGGCAAGGGGACAGGGCTGGGCTTGGCAACCGTCTACGGGATCGTGAAGCAGAGCGGTGGTCACATCTGCGTCTACAGCGAGCTCGGTCAAGGCACGGCGTTCAAAATCTACCTGCCGCGCGTTGACCGGGCGGCCGACGCCGTGGAGCCGGGCGGACTGCCGGCTCACATGGCCCAGGGCCGTGAGACCATCTTGCTGGTGGAGGACGAGGGGGCAGTTCGGGAGCTCGCGCGAGATATTCTCGAGGCCAACGGCTACGCGGTGCTCGTGGCGCGTCATGGCGACGAGGCCCTCGCGATCTGTGAGCGCCATTCAGAAGCAATCCACCTGATGCTGACGGACGTCGTAATGCCGGGCATGAACGGGCGCGAGCTGGCCGAGCGGCTTGCGCGGCTCCGGCCCGAGACGAAGGTGCTGTATATGTCCGGTTACACGGACAATGCCATCGTCCTCGATGGAGTCCTGCATGGCCGCGCGGTCTTCCTGCAGAAGCCCTTCACGCCCGACGCGCTCGCGCGCAAGGTCCGCGAAGTCCTCTCTCTCTGAGGCGAGCGACCGCGGAGTATACTCATCCGGTCGTGAAGCTCACCGTCGAGTTCCCGAGCGTCTCGTATCGCGAAGGACCGCAGGGCGTGCGGCGACTCGCCCAAGCCATCGAACAGATCGGGTACGACCACATCGACATGTTCGACCACGTGGTGATGGGCTATCCGATCGCGGGCCGCCTGCCCGGTCCCTATCCGCCGCAAATGCCCATTCTCGAGGCGCTGATGGCCCTCTCGTACATGGCGGCGGTCACCTCGCGCGTGACCCTCGGCACGGAGGTGCTGGTGCTGCCGCAACGTCACCCGACGCTCGTGGCCAAGCAGGTGAGCACGCTCGATACCCTGTCGGGCGGCCGCGTGCGCCTGGGCGTCGGCGTCGGGTGGCAGGAGTCGGAGTACGAGGCGCTCGGCGAGGATTTTCACACGCGCGGCGCGCGAATGGACGAGGCGATCCGACTGCTTCGCGCGTACTGGAGCGACGCGCAGGTCGATTTCGAAGGGCCGCACTACCGCGTGACGGCGATGGGCTGCGAGCCCAAGCCGCCGCAGGGGGACCGACTACCGATCTGGATCGGCGGCCGGTCGGAGCGCGCCCTGCGTCGCGTGGGGGAGCTCGGCGACGGCTGGCTCGGCAACCAGATCGCTGATGCCGGGAGCGCCCGGGTCGCCATCGACTCGATCCGCCGCCACGCCGCCGCGGCTGGGCGCGATCCCGGCAGCATCGGCCTGCAGGCGATGGTCGCGTCGCCCCCGCGGGACGCGGCCGGCAAGCGCTTCTACGCCGAGCACGACCGCATCGTGGCGCGCGCGGTCGATCTGAAGGCGATGGGATTCGAGTGGATCGCGCTCAACGCAACCGCGATCTTCCAGGCCGGCGCGCGCTCCGTCGACGCCATGATCGACGTGCTGGGAGCCCTGCATACGAAGATTCGCGGCGAGGTCGGGTAGCCAAGGACTACTGCTGAAGACTCGCGCGCCATTCTCGTTCGAGCGCCCCGAAGGACTTTCCGTATACCGTGTCGTAGTCTTCGGTCTCGTACACGCGCCGGAATAGCGTCACCGCATAGCGCTCGATCAAGAATCCCACGAACGACCCGGCGAGAACATACGCGGTTCTTTCGTCCATCACCGTGCCCAACGGACGAGGCGTCCGCACACGGTTCAATGCGTCGAGCGACGCTACCCCCGACAGGCCCCGAACAGCCAAACGCCGAAGATCCTCTCCGAAGTTCGGGAAGGCAGGATTACCTGCCAGTGTCGCGTGCAGGTAGACGGCGAGGCCCTCCGCAAGGAAGCGGTTGTTGTGTGGCGCATAGATGTGGACGATCTCGTGCAGCAATCCCCCGGTGTTCTCCCGTGCTCTCCGCAAGGGCATCTCGAGAACGCCTCGATCCCCGAGATAGCCCGGTACAAGGGCTCGGCTGATTCGGTACGAGCTCCTGACGTGAATCCGGATGGGGGCGTTCCATGTCGCTCCCCAGAACTCCTCGACCTTTCGTCGCTCTCGAGCAGCGTAGCGACAGTAGGCGTCGGCTTCGGGAAGCGTCAGCTCGTCGGAGAGGACCTGGACGCCATCACAGCTGAGGGTGCCTCGAAGCATCGGGGCGCACTGCGCAGCAAGAACCGCCAAGGCGACAAGACACAGAGCGGGAAGCCGAGGGGTTTTCATGGCCCGGTCCAGAGCGGAATCTACCGAATCGCCGGCTCCTCGGCCAGCTGTGCTACCTTGCATCGGGTATTGCGAGGAGGCCATATGGACTTCGAGGTCACGTACACAGAAGAGCAGCAGCGATTTCGGCACGAGGTCCGCGCGTGGCTCGAGGCGAGTATCCCGCCGGGCGTCCAGCGGACGCCGACATCCCCCGAGGACAACTACCAGCGATATCTCGAGCTCCGTGCCTTCGGTCGAAAGCTCGGCGCGAAGGGCTGGCTCTATCCGACCGCGCCCGCCAAGTACGGTGGCGGCGGCCTCGACGTCGACCACGCCATCATTCTCGAGGAGGAGGTCGACCGCCTCGACCTCTCGTTGCCGCCGTACTACGACAGCGGCGGCCGGCTCGGCTCGGCGTCGATCCTCGTCTGGGGCACGGAGGAGCAGCGGCGGGCGTTCCTGCCGCCGATCTATCGGGGCGAGGTGCGCACCTGGCAGCTCCTGACCGAGCCCGGCGCCGGCTCTGATCTCGCCGGCGTGCGGATGACGACGGCGGTGCGCGACGGCGACGACTACGTGATCAGGGGCCAGAAGATCTTCGTCGGCAGCGACAACGGCGCCGACCGCATCTGGCTGATTGCCTGCACGGCGCCGAACGGTCGGCGCCACGAGAACCTCTCGTGGTTCATGATCGAGGCGAATCTTCCGGGGATCAGCATGCAGCCGATGGAGCTGATGGGCACGGGCGGCGAGGGCGGGACCGACAGCGGAGTCAAGCAAACGGTGTTCTTCGACGACGTGCGCGTCCCGGCATTCGCGCTGGTCGGCGGCGAGAACAAGGGCTGGACGGTCGCGACGACGCACCTCGAGCTCGAGCACGGCGGCGGCGGCCGGATCGGTCGCAATCGAGTGTGGGACCGCTTGCTCCGCTACTGCCAGGAGACCAAACGCGACGGCGTGCCGCTCAGCCAGCAGCCGGATGTGCGCGACAGTCTCGCCGACATCTACATCAAGACCGAGATCACCCGGCTGTTTGGCCTCCGCAACTTCTACCTCACGTACGCGCGCAAGCCGAAGTCGTACGAGGGCCCGCAGCTCTCGTATTATCGAAAGACCGCCGGCCTCTGGATGACCGGCGCGATCCTCGAAGCGGTCGGCCCCGCCGCGCTCACCACCGATCCCACGTGGGGATCGTCCGCCGGGTTCCTCGAGACCCAGCAGCGCAACGGGATCGTCTCCGTCCATCCCGGCGGCACGACCGACATCCAGCGTGTGCAGATGGCCCGCCGCATCGGCATCGGACGGTCCACGCGTGAGAAGGCCGGCACCGTGCACGGAGCCGAGGCATGAAGATCCGCGAGCGAGGCGCCCTATGGATCTAGCGCTGACCGAAAGCCAGGAGATGCTTCGCAGCACCGCGCGCAGCTTCATGGAGCGCGAGGCGCCGGTCGACGTGATCGTGGGTCTTCAAAAGGTCGAATCGTCGCTGGCGCCGGATCTCTGGAAGAAGGCCGCTCAGCTCGGATGGCTCGGGATCGTGGTCCCGACCGAGTACGGCGGTAGCGGCGACCAGTTGAGCGACGCCGCGGTGCTCTACGAGGAGATCGGCCGTGGGCCGCTGCCGGGCCCATTCTTCAGTTCGGGGGTCCTCGGCGCGCTAACGGTGCTGGAGGGTGCGACCGAGGAGCAGCGCCGGCGGATTCTTCCGCGCGTCGCGAGCGGCGAGCGCGTGCTCACGGTGGCCATCACCGAGCCGAACACGTCGTGGGGGCCGGCGGGTGTCACGCTGGCGCCCCAGGGACGCAACGGCAGCTACGTCCTGAACGGCACCAAGCTCTTCGTGGCCGACGCGACCTCGGCCACCGACCTGGTGGTCGCGGTCCGGACTGGCGATGGTCCGACCGACGTGAGCCTGCTTCACGTCGATGCGAGAGCCCGGGGCGTGACCGCACGCCGGCTTCCCGGCTTCGTCTCGTGGCAGTGCGAGGTGACCTTCGACAACGTCGAGGTGCCGGCGACCGCGCTCCTCGGTGGGGCGCAGCGGGGATGGGCCGCCCTCGACCGCGCGCTCGAGCGAGCGCTGCCACTCCTGTGTGCCTACATCGTGGGCGGTTGCCAGGCGGTTTACGAGAAGTCTGTCGCGTACGCGCAGAGCCGGGTCCAGTTCGGCGTTCCGATCGGCCGGTTCCAGCGTGTGCAGGACCACGTCATCCGTCTCGTCAACCATCTCGACAGCGCGCGGTGGGCGACCTGGGAAGCGCTCTGGAAGCTCGACACCGGCCGGCCCGCCGCCGCGAGCGTCCACATGGCCAAGGCCGTCGCGAGCGAGGCGTACCTCGAGGCCTGCAACGCGGCCCACGAGGTGCACGCCGGGATGGGCGTCCTCGTCGAGTACGGGCTGGCGGCGCACACGCAGATGTCGCGGACGCTGTTCCATTACCTCGGCGATCCCCGCTGGCACAAGCGCCGCATGGCGGACGCGCTCGAGTGGTAGCGACGGCGCGCCAGGGCGGCGGGCGCACGGCGCGGTAGCGGTCGCGGAACCACGCGGCACGCGCTCGCTGCCCCGCGGCGGCTGGGCTCCATCTGGGCGCGCGATGTCCGTCGCCGCTCGGAGGGAACGGGTTCCGCTGACCCCTACCGCGCCGTGCGCCCGCCGCCCTGGCGCGCCGCGCTGTCAGCGGGGGGGCTTGGCCCAGCCCGGGTCGAAGGCATGCCAGGGCTGATCGAGGTCGATGACGAGCGGGGCGTGGTCCGAGGGTACGGGCTTGCCCTTCCGGGCCTCGCGATCGACCTCGGCCCAGACCATGCGCGCCGCGAGCGACTTCGTGACGAGCAGGTGGTCGATGCGCATCCCGAAGTTCTTGTGGAAGCTGCCGGCGCGATAGTCCCACCAGGTGTAGCGGCCGGGCTCGGGCCGATGCAGGCGATAGGCGTCGATCAATCCCCAGTGGCAGAGCCTGGTGAAGGCGAGCCGCTCGGGCTCCGAGACGTGCGTTCCGCCGTGGCACGCCACGGGATCCCACACGTCCGCGTCCGCCGGGGCGACGTTGTAGTCGCCGCCGAGCGCCATGGGCTCGCCGGGGTCACGAGCTTCGACGAGCCACCGTGCCAGACGGTCGAACCACGCGAGCTTGGCCCGATAGAAGGGCGAGTCGAGCGATCGCCCGTTCGGGGCGTAGAGGCTCACGACCCGGACGCCGCCGCAGACCGCGGAGATCATCCGCGCCTCGGCGAGCGGCTCGTCGTCCGGAACGTCTGGCGTCGCGGGAGCCTGTAGCGGCTGGCCGAAGTTGCTGATGACCTCGGCGATGCCGACGCAGCTCGCAATGGCGACGCCGTTCCACCGGCCCTCGCCATGGTGAGCGAGCTCGTAGCCGGCGCGCTGAAAGGCCTCGACCGGCGCGTCAGCGTCGGCGAGCTTCGTCTCCTGCATCAGCAGGACGTCGGGCTTCGCGCGGTCGAGCCACCAGACGACCTTCTCGAGCCGCGCTTTCAACGAGTTGACGTTCCAGGTCGCGATGCGCATCGTTCTCGATCCCCGCTGGATAGTCTACCGCGTGCCGACGTCGAGGCCCGGTGGTCGGGGCAACCCGGGGCGATGCTCGAAGAGCCGTCGCCAGGCGGCTCGCGCGATCCGGTCGGCCTCCGCGACGATCGCCGCCTCGTCCAGCGTGACTACGCATCGGTCCCGCATGATCCAGCGGCCATCCACCATGACCGCCTCGACGTCGCTGACCTGTCCCTGGTGTACGAGGCAGGAGACGACCCGCAGCGCCGGGGTGACGTGGGGCTTCCGCAGATCGATCGCGATGAGATCCGCCCGGTTCCCGGGCGCGAGCCAGCCGCCGTCAGGGATCCCGAGCGCGCGATAGCCGTTGCGCGTTGCCCAGGTCAGCACTTCCTCGGGCGTCGGCCGCCGGCCATCCTGTCGACGAACGCGCTCCATGAAGAGCGCCGTACGCATCACCTCGATCATGTCCTCGGCCATGTTGTCCTCGTAGATGCCCCGCGCCAGCACGCGTGAGAGATGCGTGTGCGTGTTGGCAAGGCCCGGCAGGATCGCCCGGCCCCGGCCATCGACACGCTCCGAGTCGGGGTAGCGCGCGATGAGCTCGGTTGTCGGTCCGAGCGCTGCGATGCGTCCGTCGCGGACGACCAGCGCGGCGTCGTAGAGGATCGAGCCGGCCTCGTCGGCCGTGACGATCGTCGTGTCGTGGATCAGGATGGCGGCCATCCGCGATACTCTGCGGTGAGCGGCCCCGGCAGTCAAGGCGCGGGCCCTTTCATGAGAGGGGCGGTCCGCGGTATCGTGCGGGCCTGAATGGCAGTGCGAGCCGGAGCCTAGAAAAGGAGCCAGGCGATGCGTGACCTCGTGAAGCGCCTCAACGAGCTGTGCGATGCGGCGCCTTTCCAGGCCAGCTGGTACCTCAAAGATTTCGCCACGGGTACCAGCGCCGATCGACGCGGCAACGTTCCTGTCTCGTCGGCCAGCACCCGCAAGATCTCGATCATGATGGCCGCGCTGGCGGCCGTTCACGCCGGCAAGCTCGCGCTCGATCAGAAGGTGACCATCGACGCTCGGTACCAGGACAACGACTCGGGCACGTTCCAGCACCTTACGCCGGGGTTCTGGATCACCCTGCGGGACGCCCTGGTGATGATGATCATCGTCAGCGACAACACGTGCACGGGCACCGTCGTCGAGCTGGTGGGCCTGCCGAACGTTCAGCGGTACAGCGAATCGGTCGGCATGACCGGCACGGTTCACCGCTACGGAATTCCGCCGAAGCGCGGCCCGGACAACTCGCTCGACCGGGTCACGACGACGACGCCGAACGACCAGGGGCTCCTGCTCGAGCTCATCTTGAAAGGAACCGACGACGCGGCGGCGGCCACGCGACTTCAGTGCACGCCGGCACTGTGTCGGCTGGGCCTCGACATCCTCTCCTGGCAGAAGCTCAAGACGCGGATGCCGTCGCTCTTGCCCCTCGGCACGAAGGTCGCTCACAAGACCGGCACGGGTCACCGCTGCTACAGCGATGCCGGTGTCCTCTTCAAGGCCGACCGCCCGCTGTGCGTCCTGACGGCCTACACGATGGGTGTGCCCGACGCGCTCGCAGACGGCACGCCGGGCTTCGCCGCCGCCTATCAGCTGATCGGCCGCATGGCCCGACTCTGCTACGACGATCTCGGGAACGGATGAAGGAGGCTGGCATGAACGTGGAGGCGAAGCTCGAAAAGCTCGGACTCGAGCTGCCGAACCTGGAGGATCTGTACCGCACGAACTCGTCGGGCGCGCACTACATCTCCCACTTCCCGGTGCAGAACCTTCTCTATCTGTCCGGGACCACACCGAGAAAGGGCGGGCAGCCCTACTTGCCCGGCGTGGTCGGCAAGGAGCTCACGCTGGCGCAGGGGTACGAAGCCGCTCGCTACGCGGTGGTCACGACGCTGGCGGCGGTCAAGTACGCCCTCGGTGATCTGGACCGGGTCCAGCAGATCGTGCACCTGCTCGGCTTCGTGAACTCCGCACCCGGCTTCGGCGATCAGCCGCGCGTGATCAACGGGGCGGCGGACCTCCTGGTCGAGCTGTTGGGCGAGCGGGGCAAACCGACGCGGGCCGCGATCGGGTGCCAGGGGCTCGGCGGCAACGCCTCGGTCGAGATCATCGTGACGCTGCTCTTCTCCGGCACCGACGTTCGGTCGCCACTCGCGCGCGATCACTTCGTGAAATAGGTCCAGTCTCTACGTTCGAAGTCATGTAGAAGTCCCGCACGGGGGCAGCCGGAGATCGCGGGGGGCGGGAGGTAGGGGTCGACAGGACCCGTTCCCGACACGCGGCGGCGGCCGTCCGCGCGCCCGGATGGAGCCCAGCCGTCGCGGGTCAGCGAACGCGTGCCGCGTGGTCCGGTCGACCCCTACCTCCCGCCCTAGGCGATCTCCGCCGCCGACCGTCCGGGCTCGGCCAGCAGTACGGCGGCGGAAGCGAATGCCAGCCCGAGCCCGATTCCGGCGAGGGTGTCGGCCGGCCAGTGGGCGCGCAGAATGACGCGCGCCAGGGCGACGAGCACGATCGTGAGGACGGCGGCGGTTCGCACGAGGGTGCGCGACGGCGGTGAGAGCGACGCCGCGAGGTAGAACACGGCGCCGAAGAACGCCGCCGCCGCGGTGGCGTGGCCACTCGGGAAACCCATCGAGGGATCCTCGGGACGCGCGCGCCCGATGAGAATCTTCAGCAACCCTTCGGCAGCGGGCGCGGCGAGCATCAGCACGATCCAGATCCACCAGCGCTCTCTGGCGCGCGGGAACGCGACGAGGAGCAGGAGCGTCGCGGGAAAGAGCAGCCGCCAGCTTCCGGCGTGATTGATCACACGCAGCGTCGCGACGACCGGCGGGGTGGCGAGGCCGAGCAAGCACTCTCGAGTGGCGAGGTCACCGGGGACCGACGGGAGGGCGATCGCGGCCAGCGCCAGGGCCAGGAACGCGCCGGCCCCGGCCAGCATGACCCAGAGAGGGCTATTGTGTCGGCGTGAGCTGGGCGCCACCGCCACCGCCGTCGCTGACGAATCGCAGAACGCGCCGGCCCCCTTCCTCGTGGAGCGTGACCCGACCGTTGCCGTTGGTGCCGTGGTATCGGGCCTGAGCCGGGCGGATCACGATGATCGCACCTCCGACCTCCTTGTACGTCGGCTCGACGTAGAGGATCCCGCGATACGAGCCGTCGTCCTGGATCGTCAGGATGACCGGCGCGCTCCCCAAAGGTCCCGACATCCTGCCGCGCCACGTGCCAGCGAGGCTCGGGGCGCCGTCGATCGGCCTCGACGGCGGCAAGCCTGCGCAACCGGCGAGAAGCGTCGCGAGGACGAGGATGGCGCGCGCGGGGTGCCGGGTCAAGCGGACGGGGTGAGGCGCCCGGACGCCGGCCGGACCGTCTGGAAGGCGATCCAGAGCACGATCAGCGTGAGCCCGAACGCGCACACCACCGTCGCGCCAGTCGGGAAGTCGAAGACCGCTGACGCGGTCATCCCGATGACGCTGACCAGCGTGCCGAAGCCCCACCCGATGATGAGCTTGTGCGCCACGGTTCGCCCGAGCAGGATGCCGGCCAGCGCCGGGACGATCAGATACGAGAACACGAGCAGCACGCCGGCGATCCGGACCGAGCTGGTGACGACGACACCGAACGACGCATAGAAGAGGAAATCCCACAGCCGGACTCGCCAGCCTTCCCGGTACGCCGAGTCCGGATCGGTCGAGATCAAAAAGAACGGGCGACGGCAGAGCCAGTGAAAGAGCCCGATCGCCGCATACAATATCGCAACCTTCGCGACCTCTGGGGGCCGGACCGAGAGCAGGTTGCCGACGAGCATCGTCCGCACCTGCTCAGCGCCGTGAGGGGCACGGTCCGCCACCAGGACCGCCGCGGCCGCCGAGACGGCGTAGACGACGCCGATCACCGCCTCCTGCGAGACGTGCCGGCGCCGGCTCCGCGTCAGCGCGAGGACGAGCGCGCCGAGCAGCGTGGCCGAGAGCCCGAGGACGTACGATTCCCACGTGTCGGTCTCGTGACCAAACAAGAACGCCGCGGTCGCGCCGAGGGCGGCGATCTGGGCGAGCGCGATGTCCACGAAGACGACCTCGCGGGCCAGCACGTGGACTCCCAGATAGGCATGGATGCCGGTGAGGACGAGGCACATGAGGAACGGCGCCCACAGGAGAGCCAGCAGATCGCCGAGCACGAGGGCGCTCTTCGGCCCTTAGCGCAGCGCCTGGGTCAGCGCGTTGACGTTGTGGTCGATGGCGGCGATGTACGAGTCGGCGCCTTTCACTCCGCCCACCATGGACGCAAGCACGACGGCCTTGGCGCCAGCCTCTTCGGCCACGCGGGTCGCCAGCTTCATGTCATTCCATGGCTCGACGATGATCACCTTGATCCGCTCCTCCTTCATCTGACGGATGACGCGCGTCAGATGAGCGGGCGACGCCGGAATTCCCGGCCGGTCCTCGAGCGTCGCCGCCTGGTTCAGCCCGAATCGGTTCAGGATATAGATCCACTGGGGATGATACACGACGACCTTCGCGCCCTTGAGTGGCTCCAGCGCCCGTGCCCAGCGAGCCATCGCCTCGTCCAGCCGGGCAAGGAAAGCCTGGCGGTTCTTCTCGAACGTGGCGCGGTGCTCGGGGGCAAACCGGGCTAGGGCGTCGATGATGTTCTGCGTGATGATCGGCGCCATGCCCGGATCCAAGGAGTAATGCGGATTGCCCAGGGGATGTACGTCGCCCATCGAGCGATCCACCCGTGTCGAGGGCACGTCGAGGACTGGAATACCGCGCGAGACGTCCACGCGGCCGCGGGCGCCGCGGACGATGCTCGGATTGTTCGCTCCCTGGACGGCGACCTCGGCCCATGAATCCAGCTCGAGGCCGTTCTCGACGAGAAGATCGGCGCGCCGGAGCTTCAGCATGAGGCTCGGTCGAATCTCTATCTCGTGGGCGTTCTGCGTGCCCCGGGCGAGCGACTCGACCTCGACGAGATTGCCGCCGACCTCCTCGGTGAGCGCCTTGAGGTCGGGGATCGTCGTCACCACGTGGATCTTGTCGGCCGCCTCGGCGGCCGGAAGTATCGGTCCCATGACTGCGAGAGCAGCGCCAAGTATCAGGATCGCCCGTCGCATGTGTC
>WNFU01011209.1_pt1 | contig 14021 bp, 10 predicted proteins | sample 5400121 | NCBI WGS metagenome assembly WNFU01 (sample SAMN13153360, study PRJNA577476) | soil metagenome | isolation source: 100 cm soil or saprolite under grassland replicate 1 | place: USA:California | collected 2016-06-15
AAACGAGTGGGTGACGGAGGCGTCACTTTAGGGTAAGACGATGCTGGCACGGCTCAAGCCGCGCCCTCCGCGCCAAACGCCGCACTGGCGCGGCTGAAGCCGCGCCCTCCTTTAGGGTAAGACAATCCTGGCGCGGCTGAAGCTGCGCCCTCCGCGCCGAACGCCGCACTCGCACGTGGCACGTGGCACGTGGCACTTAGCACTCGGCACTCGGCACTCGGCACTTGGCACTTGGCACCTACTCAGCGTTATAGTCACACCCCATGGCTTTCGACGAACGCCGCGTTGAGGACGTCATTCTTTTGAACTTTCACGGACAGCTCACATACACGTCGGGCATCGAGCTAAAGCATCGCGTAGCGCAGCTCGCGGACGGAGACACGGCGAAAGTGATCCTCAACCTCGAAGACGTCACCTACGTCGATAGCTCGGGGCTGGGCGCGATCGTCGACACCTTCATCAAGCTGCGTAAACGCGGCGGAGACTTGCGGTTCGTCAATCCTTCCAGCCGCTGCCGTCACCTGCTCGACATCACCAACATTGCGCCCGCCGTGCAAACGTTCCCGTCGGAGAATGATGCGCTCGCAAGCTTCGGTTCCGGCGCGGGCTAGCGGCCCGGCTCCAGCCAGGCAGCGGCCCTCCGGCGCCGGAGCGATGCTACGATTTGATCGGTGCCTATCGAGCCAACCTCGACACCAGAATCCAAACCTCGCCCCCCCGCCGCCTGGCGATGGGCCGTCCTCATCGCGATCAGCGTCGCGATGTTCGGCAACTATTACGCCTACGACTCCATAGGACCCGTCGCCGACGCGCTGCAGCGGCTGCTCGGCTTCAGCGACACGCAAATCGGCACGCTGAACGCCATCTACAGCTTCCCGAACATCATCATGGTCCTCGTCGGCGGCATCATCGTCGATCGGTTCGGCACGCGCCTGTCGACGCTGATTTTCGCGATCATCTGCCTCGTCGGCGCGGCGTTGACCGCCATCTCACCGCTGTTTCCCGTGATGGCGGCAGGGCGCTTGATTTTTGGGCTCGGGGCCGAGTCGATGATCGTGGCGATCACCGTGGCCATCGGCCAGTGGTTTGTCGGACGCCAGCTCGGATTTGCCTTCGGCGTGAATCTGAGCATCGCGCGCGCCGGTTCCTACAGCGCAGACATGTCGACGACATGGTTCAAGCCACTGTACGACATGGGATGGCAGCCGCCGCTGTGGCTTGCAACCGGATTCGCGACGTTGTCGGTGGCTGCGTGTGTCGTGTACTACTTTCTCGAACGCGGCGCCGCCCGTCGCTTTCGGCTTGCCGACCAGTCGGCCACCGATCGCGTTGTCTGGGCCGATCTGTGGCGCTTCGATCGCTCCTACTGGTACATCGTCGGACTCTGTGTGCTGTTTTATTCGGTCATCTTCCCGTTCCGCAGCACATTTGCGATCAAGTACTTCCAGCACGCGCACGCGTTGTCACTGCAGGAAGCGGGGTCGATGAATGCCTACGTCTTCCTCGCCGCGATTTTCGCGACGCCCACGTTTGGTTTCATGGCAGACCGCCTGGGTCAACGTGCCGCGTTCATGGCGCTTGGCTGTTTTCTTCTGGCCGCCGTTTTTCCGACGCTCGCCTACACGGATGCGAGCCTGTGGGTGTCAACCGTGATGATCGGCGTCGCGTTCTCTCTGGTGCCTGCGGTGCTCTGGCCCGCCGTGCCATACCTCATTCCCGCGCATCGCCTCGGCACGGCGTACGGACTGATGACGATGCTGCAGAACATCGGGATGATGCTGGCGAATCTGGCGGCAGGCGCGTTGAACGATGTCAACGGCGCAGGGCCGGACAATCCGGCAGGCTATACGCCGATGCTCTGGATGTTCTTTGTCCTGAGTCTCCTCGGTTTCGGGTTTGCCGCCGCGCTCCGCGCGCGCGAAACAAGCCCGCAGGGTCACGGGCTCGAAACAATTCGCGCTACCGCTTGAGGGAACTAAGAACTAAAAGAACGAAGAACCACGACCGAAGGAACGACGACAAAGGACCGGAGAACCTGGACATGAACCGATGACGTTCTGGTTCTTAGTTTTTAGTTCTTAGTTCTTCGTTCTTCGTTCTTCGTTCGACTGTCATCACCATGCCGTGTTTCGCTCGCAGCGTGACGAGCGGCTGCGGCACCACAGGATGATTCGGCACGAGGCGCAGGCGCCACTGCTGTGCGACGGTGGCCACCACGAGCACCAGCTCCATCCAGGCGAACTGTTCTCCAATGCATTGGCGCACGCCGCCGCCGAAGGGATAGTACGCAAACTTTGGCAGCGCTGACTTGAATTCGGGAGACCAGCGGTCGGGATCGAACCGCTCGGGATCGGGGAAGAAGCGCGCATCGCGGTGAGTGATCCAGGGGCTCATGAAGACGATGGAGCGGGGTGCAAGCGCGTACTCGCCGAGGGTGTAGTCCGCAATTGCACGCCGCCCGATCATCCACGCGGGTGGATAAAGACGCATCGCCTCGGTGACCACGCGTTCGACATACGGCAGGCGCGGAATGTCGGCCATCGTCGGGAGCCGGCCCTCGAGCGCGCGATCGACTTCATCGTGAAGCTTCGATTCGGCGTCCACGTTTTGGCTCAGGAGATACCAGGTCCACGTGAGTGCGTTGGCGGTGGTTTCGTGGCCGGCGAGGAGCAATGTCAGTGCCTCATCGCGCACTTGCCGATCCGAAAGACCGCCGGCGGCCCTGAACGCCGGCGTCACGTCCGTCTCGTGTTCCTCATCCTGAGCCGCGAGGAGCATCGACAAGAGGTCGCCATGGTCGTGTCCCGTGGCGCGGCGCTCCGCGATCATCGCGTAGATTAGCCGGTCGAGGCGTTCGCGCGCGGCGCGCGCGCGCCGCAGCATCGGAATGGGCAGGTGCTCAATCACGTTTGAAAACGGCAGCAGGTGCACCCAGAAGCTGTGGAGGACCTGCGTGACGGCGACACCAACTTCATCCGCCTTCGACTCGACGTCCGTGTCGAAGAGTGTCTTGCCCACAATCGCCAACGTGACACGCATCATCTCCTTCGACGCATCAACGGTGGCGCCGTCCTGCCACCGTGTGCGCATGCGATGCGCGTGGTCCACCATCACTGCGCCATATCCGGCAATGCGATCACGATGAAACGCGGGCTGCATCAGCCGTCGCTGACGCAAATGCGCCGCGCCTTCGCTGGTGAGCAGCCCCTCGCCGAGCAGCCGCTTCGCGCGCTCGAGACCGCGGCTCTTGGTGAAGTTTTTCTGGTTGGTGACGAGCACGTCGCGGATGAAGTGCGGATGGTTGATCAAATAGCAGCGCTCGCCACTCAGCGGGAAATACACGACGTCGCCGTGCGTGCGCGTCAGCTTCGTCAGCAGCGGCAGCGGATTGCTGCCGGGGCTGACCAGCGTCCTCCGGAACATCCTCCGGGGTCCTGGCGGCAGTACGCGGTTCGACGCTCGAAGTTCCACGGTCACCTCATCGCAGAGGCTTCGCAATAACTGCGACCTGCCGCACCGCATCGGATCGCAGAAAGCGCGGCCAGGCAAACGCCCGAAAATGCGGTTGCCTCATGAATTCTCGCCTAATCGCCGGGAACGCGCCATGCACTTCTGCGGCGAGGAGACGATGGTACGATGGACGATGAGATGACGCGTCAGGAGTTCGCGGCGTACATGACCGCGTTCGAAAAGCGGCTCGACGCACGCTTCGATCAGCTCGAAAAGCGGGTCACGGGTGGATTCGCCGAGACTGAAAGGCGATTCGCCGAGGCCGAAAAGCGGGTCACGAGTGAATTCGCCGAAACTGACAGGCGATTCGCCGAGGCCGAACGGCGGGTCGTGGCCGGATTCGCCGAGACCGACCGGAGATTCGCCGAGACCGACCGCAGATTTGAAGAGGTGCACGCGAGGATTACTGCCGCCGAACAACGATTGGACCAGAGGCTGACAATTGGATTTGAGGAAGCGACACGACTCACGAAGCTGTCGCTCGAGGGCCTGGAGGTGCTGCGCGAGCGAACGGACCGCGGGTTCACCGAAATGAAGTCGCGGCACGATGCGCAGAACTCGTTATTGCAGGATGCGATCCGCCACGTGCGGAAGCGCGTGGATCAGCTAGGACGCCGCGCGTAGCGCGCGTCTTGTCGTCATTTCGTGTTTTCGTGCTCGAGGAGCGGAGCCACTCGCCGGAGCAGTTCTCGCGCTCGTTTAACGCCATCGCTGGTCAGCACCACCGACTTGCGGTGCGTGTTCGTCACGATTAACCCGTCCTCGCCGAGCGCATCGAGGATTTCAACCGTCTTTTTCCTGCCACGATCCGAGAAACAACACGAGCAAGATAAGGTCAGCCAGAAGCTTGTCGTCCTCATCGAGCGCTCTGCCAGCCACCGGCCGCTCGGCACGGAACTCGTCGGCGAGTCTTCTATTCGCATCCACCGCGCTGAACACGGTCGGCATGTGGCGAGGCGCCGCGCCCTCGCTCGGAGCGATGCCCTCGCCTTCGACGCATTCGATGCGTGCGCGGTCGGCCGACGACTCTCCAAGGACCTTTATCTCGATGCGATGCTCGGAACCGAAGTCGTACGTGTATTCGAAGATCCGCTCCGTGGCCGCCGCACTCGCAACCGTCAGCTCCACGTCGTCGCCCGCCCAGTGCAGCGAGATCTCTTCTTCGTCAGGCGCTGGGCCGTACTCCCGGCCGCCGATATCAAACACGTGCGGCCGGACGTCGTGCCAGTTCATGACGACCTGAATCACACGATGGAGATCGGCCAACGGCAGATCGGCCGGCACGCGGACACGCCGCCAGACTGCAGGCGTGACATCGAGAAGCGCTATATGGAGATCGAAAACGCGCATGTCAAAGAAGTGAGTGCCGGTTACGAGTCGTCAGGTGTCAGTTATCCGGCGCAGGAGTCACGTATCGCTGCCTTGTGTCCACTGTCCGAGGTGCAGTGTCGGCGTATGAAGGGACGTGCATGCTGTATTAGAGTGCGGATTGTTCTAAAACCGAGCGTCGAAAGCGTTTTTCGGATTTGGGCATTCCGCGTGCCGGGTCAACGACAGGATTGAAATCGTCGTGTCTCGAAACGGGGCGGTCCAGAGTGCCAACTTCGCGGAAGCTGTGAGAAATACACACAAAAATGGTCCTCCAGCCGGGACTTTCCCGGGCATGCGTCTCGCACTCGCTCCGGGCCGTATGACTCTCCCATTGAAACTGCTCCTCATCGAAGACTCAGAACCCGACGCGCATCTGGTGATCCGTGCGCTCGAGAAAGCGGGCTACGACATCACGGCACGCCGGGTCGAGACTGCCGATGGACTTCATGCGGCGTTGAACGAATCGCCCTGGGACCTTGCGATCGCCGACTACACCATGCCGTCGTTCAGCGGCATCCATGCGCTCGATATCGTTCGGGAACACGGCCTCGATCTGCCCTTTATCTTCGTATCGGGGACGATTGGCGAAGACGTGGCCGTGGCGGCCATGCGGACTGGCGCACACGACTACATCATCAAAGGTAACCTTGCGCGGCTGGCGCCGGCCGTTGAACGCGAATTGCGCGAAGCGGCGGTGCGCCGCGAGCGCACGCGCGCCAACGAACGGGTCGCCTATCTCGCGTATCACGACCCGCTCACGGAGCTGCCGAACCGTGCGCTCCTGACCGATCGTCTGCAACAGGCCATTCTCGCGGCCAAACGCGATCACTTCACGCTGGCACTGCTGGTTCTGGATCTCGACGGATTCAAGGAGATCAACGACACGCTGGGGCATCATGCCGGCGATCATGTGCTCCAGCAGATTGCTTCACGGCTCAGGAAGACGCTGCGCGAATCCGACACGGTCGCGCGTACCGGAGGAGACGAGTTCGCCGTGCTGCTGCCCGCGACGGGAACGGATGGCGCAACGATGGCAGCGCGCAAGATTCTCCGATCCTTCGAGCCGCCGGTGATCGTGGAAGGACGGCCGCTCGCGGTCCACGGCAGCATCGGCATCGCCCTCTTCCCCGCACACGGCAGCACGCATCACGATCTGCTTCAAAAGGCCGACGTCGCCATGTACCTCGCAAAGAACGAGCGCGCGGGGTTCACGGTGTACAGCGGCGAACGCGACCGTCACACCGAACAACGCCTATCGGTTCTGAACTCGCTGCGACATGCCATCGAAGTGGAGCAGTTCGTCCTCGACTATCAGCCGATTGTGAATCTCGGCACGAACGACGTCATCGCCGTTGAAGCGCTCCTTCGATGGGACCATCCCGAGCATGGCCGCCTGATGCCGGAGCAGTTCATTCAGCTCGCCGAGCACAGCGGTCTCATCAATCGTCTGACGATGTTCGCCATCGACCGGGCGCTGTCGGAATGGACGCCGGCTCCTGACGCCACGCCGCTCATCATCGGCGTGAACGTGTCGCCGATCAGTCTGCACGATCCGGATTTTCCACGACGGATCAAGGAGCTCATCGACGAACATGACGCGCCCGCCTCCGCGCTCGCCCTGGAAATCACCGAGAACGTGATCGTGTCGGATCTCGATCGTTCCGTCACCTGCCTCAGCCAGGTGCACGACATGGGCGTGCAGCTGATCGTCGACGACTTCGGCACCGGCTACTCGTCATTGAGTTATTTGCGACGGCTGCCTGTGAATCAGCTGAAGATCGACAAGTCGTTCGTGATTGGGATGGCGGCTGGTGAAGACGAGGCGCTCGTGCGATCCATCATCGATCTCGCCCACAACCTGCGGATGCGCGTCATTGCAGAGGGCGTGGAGAACGAAAAAATTCGCGATCGGCTGCGTGTGCTCGGCTGCGACGCGGCACAGGGGCACTTCATCTGTCGTCCCGCGCCGGCCGAGGAGATCAAGCAGTGGCTCGAACAGCGGACGCGCGGGAAGATCCGGCGCATGTGGCGCATCCGCTAAAGTTCGGAATCTCGCAGATTAGACGAAGCCGCAGAGACTCGCAGACCCAGAGCAACCCTGCCGTTGGCCGCGAACGTCAAGCTGCCGCGCGATCGATCTCCGTTCTGATGCGAGCGAGCGCGGCGTCGATTTCGGCAAGCTCCTTGTCCAGACCGGTGAGCTTTTCGTGTTCCGCGCGGACGAAGCGCGTGTAGGGCGCGACTGCGTCGAGCACGCCGTGGACACTGCGATCCACCTCCCGTTCGAACTGGCCCCGCAGATCCGTCATCAACTTGTCGCGCATCTCGGCGATGCGTTCCCGCAAGTCGGCTTTTGCCTTCGCGCGTTTGGACGGGATGACAAACAGTCCGAGCACGGCGACGGTGCCTGCGGCAATGATGCCCGTCACGTCCGCCGCCGTCGTCGTCGCCAGCAGCGTGACGAGGGTGCCAAGGGAAATGGCACCTGCTTGAGCGAGCGCGGCGCCGGCAACGGCCGCACGAACGCCGTCGGCCATCGCCGACGCCTCCTGCTCCTTGTCGTAGGTTTGAACCGCCTGCTGAGCGGCGCGGCCAACGGTGTTGATGAGCCGCGCGCGATCGTATTGAAATCCCTGCGCGTCGGTGCCGCCCACGACGCGATCTTTGTGCGCCGCACGGCGCCTGTTGACGTGCTCGTTGACCGCTTGCCACTGCCGCAGTTCGCTCGACACCATCCAGTCGATGACGTCGTGGACCTGCTTTTCGATTTGCTGAGGCACATCGGCCACAACCGTCCGCTCGAACTCCCGCTGCAGCCGCGCCTTGTTCAACAGATCCGGAATGCGTCCAATGCGCAGCGTGTCGTCGAAGAACGCAATGCCGCGGTTTTCGAACTGATGAAGGATGTTGTCGACCTCGGACAAACGGAATTCGAACTCGCGCGAGAGATCCGTCCGATAGACGCCGAGTTGGCGATCGATGTCATCGATCGTCTGAAGGTCCTGCCGCAGGAGATCCAGCCGGCTGCGAATGGTCGTGCGGGTGGAGTCAGCGAGGCGCAGGCCGATGCCGACCGGGTTGAGCAGCTTGAGCCGCAGACGCTCCTGCTGATCCAGCGTGCTGCCGATATAGCGCTCGAGCTCGGCAAACTGATCTCCGGCAACATTCGATGGCGGGGCTGACGCTGCAGCGCCACGATCCTTCGCGCGCTGCGCCTCGCGCGCCGAAATGGCAAACACCTCCGGCTTCGATCCAAACAGCGCCTGCGCGTGCTCGGTGACGAACCGTTTCACCTGTTCGCGATCGTCGGGCCGGTCCAGCACATCGATCTTGTTGATGATGACGACAATCTTCTTGCCCCAGTTGCGGATGTGTTCGAGAAACGCGCGCTCGCTTTCCGTGAACGGTCGATCCGACGAGGTGACAAACAACACGAGATCGGCCTGCGGAACGAACTCGCTCGTGAGCCGCTCGTGCTCCCGGAAGATCGCGTTGGTGCCAGGGGTGTCGACGATGTCGAGGTCGCAGAGGAGCGGCACCGGCGCCGAAATCACGTCGATGGACTGCTGCTCGATGTGCCGGCCTGGAGTGTCGCCGTAGCGAAGAATCTGCAGACGCGTGGTGGTGGGCGTTGGTCCTTCTTCGAGCACCCGGGAACCGACGAGCGCGTTGACAAAGGCGCTCTTGCCGGCGTTGAACTCGCCGATGACGACCAACAGAAAGAGACGGTCGAGCTGCGCGATTGAGCGCTCGAGCGCGGATTGATCCGCCGCATCGGCTTCGAAGCGCGCAAGCGAACGCTGGAGCTTGCTCAGCCATTCGCGCTCCTCGCCAACGAGACGCTTCGTGCGATCAGGGACGAGCCGCCCGAACATAAACGGTGGGAGATGCAAACCCCGCACCGGGTGAGACGCCACGGAAACACCGCAGCGCGGAATCGCGAGCCACGGAAGCACAGAAACACGGAATTCCAAGATTCCAAACCAAAGAGCCGCAGACACAGAAGCTCGGAACAGCGACTGCCAGCGCACCCGTGCCGGAAACAAAAAAATCGACTTCCGTCCTTCCGTGCTTCCGTCTTTCCGTGGCTCCGGATTCCGTGCTTCCGTGGCCGCATCAGAACTCGATGAGGATTCCTGCCGACGGCAGCACCGGGAACATGCGGCCCGTGATGTCGAACACGGCACGCTGCGCGAGATTTACCGAACCGCTCTCGGCGCGGTAGTTGTCGTGATTGAGCACGTTGATCACCTCCATGAAGAGCGTGAGTCGGCGCTTCCGATAGGTGAACGTGCGATCGGCCCGGAGATCGAGACGCGCGTAGCCGGGCAGACGCGCGCGGTTCCGTTCCGTCGCCAAGACCCAGTAGTCCTCGCGTGGCAGCACATATGCGGTGATCGGAAAGTTCGATCCGTAACGAAAGCGCGCGGAAACGCTCGTCCGTCCGGACCAGCGATACGCGGCATACACGTTGACGGTGTGGCGCTGATCGTAGTCGGCAGGATAGGTCTCTCGCGGTGTCGGCGCTGACGCCACGCCGCCACTCTGACTCCGTCCGTCGATGGTCCCTGATGTGTCGGTCAGCGTTGATTTTCCGTACGCGTATGACAGCCAGCCGGACCAGCCGTTGACGCTACGCCGCTCGAAGGTGAGCTCCACGCCATGGGCGTTGCCGGTGAGCACGTTGTCGATGTACGCGGTGCCTGGACGCGCAAGCCCGTTGTTCACGAGCCGAAACTCCGCATTCTTGACCCGCAATCGATGGTTGTCACTCCGCTCGTACGCGGTCAAGCTGGCGCGCCAGGTGCTTCTGAAGCGCCGTTCGACGCCAAGCTCGATGCTGGTTGCGCGTTCGGGAACGAGCCCATCACCGGCGCGCACGAGAAGCGCTTCGTCAATGGTTGCCGCCTGATACTGCACGGCCGCGCCGCCGCGAACGCGCATTTCAGGAGTGATCTGCCAATCCGCCGACAGCCACGGAGAGGTTTTCGTCGCGTGCAGCAACTTGAAATGTTCCACACGAGCGCCAGGCGCGACGACGAACGCTGCGGAGGGCGTCCATCGATACGCGAGGTACGCGGCTTGATCCGCTGTATTCACCGTCGCATCGACCTGGCTCACGAACGCGGTTGGCGACGTGAACCGCCGATCGATTCTTCGTGCGCGCAACGACTGCGCCTGACCACCTGCGTCGAAGGCATGAGCAGCCGCGGGGCGCCACTCGAGGGAACCGCGCCAGGTGATATCGCGGTCGCTGCCCTCTTCACGCACTCGACCGTCAATCACGTTGTTGGTGTACGTACTGCGCACGAAGTAGAGCTGCTGGCTGATCACCGCTTTCGGTGAAAGCGTGAATCGCCACCGCGCGTTCGCAATGGCGGTTCGACTGCGGCCGCTTTCGAGCGAATTGAGCGAAGGCGTCTCATCGCGATCGTGCAGGATGGAGCGGCCACCGATGAACGAAAGCTTCAGCTGTTGCCTTGGCGTGAGGTCGTAAACGATTGCGCCTTGCGCATCGGTGAAGCCGAAGCTGCCGTCGAGCTCGGGATCAATTCGTTTGATCAGCCAATCGATATAGCTCTTGCGAATGGCGACGAGCCACGACCCGCGCGTGTTGGACCCCACGGGACCTTCAAAAACGCCCGTCGCTGCAGATCCGCTCAACAGCGTCCGGGCCGCAAATCCGCTGCGCGTGCCGTCGCGAGTGACGAATTCAAGCTGCGCGCCCAGATGCGCGCCGCGCTTCTGCGGATGCGGACCTGCCAGCAGCACCGCCTGATCGAGAACGTCGCTGTTGATGAGCGCCAGCGATCCGGTATCGTTGACAGCGCGAACCGTGTGAAACAGAAACGGGCTGTCCACGCCGTCCACTGAAATGCCGATGTGCTCGGGACCAAGTCCGCGGATTGCAAACTCGCCTTTGAAGTCGTCGCTGCTCGTGACGCCGGGCAACGTCTGCACCGCGCGGAATGGATCGTCGGCGAGCACGCCGCGCAGCGCGAGCAGGTCGCGGCTGCCCAGCACGGTTTGACTGGGCACGGCGGGCTCGACTTCGCGGTATGGACTGGCGGCGACCGTAACCTCTTCGACGTACGTGCTCGCGCCCCCGGCCACCGGAATCCTCAGCTCGCTCGTGCCACCCGCGGCGATCGTCAAGTCCCGGCGAACGAGGCCGAAGCCAATCACCGAGATCACCAGCGTTTGTGATCCCGCCGGAACATCCGCGATCTCAAACTTGCCTTCCGCGTCCGAGAACGCGCGTTGGTGGGTCGACTGGATCTGTACGAGGACGGCGGCAAGAGGAGCGCCAGTGCGCGCCTCGACGACCTCGCCAGTGACGCGGCCGGTCAACGCCTGCGCGGCAGCGACACCCGGGCTCGACACAACGATCAGAACGCCGCAGGCAATCCGAACGAAGAGCATGCGTCCTTTATACCGGCACAATGGCGGCGACTGTCGTGTCTCCAGCCTTTTTTGTTCGGTTCGTTTGATTCGGAACCGCGCGGCGTGAGGGTATCATTCCCAAAACATTCGCGGGAAAGTTACCCGCCAGGAGTGTCCAATGAAGCTGAGCCGTCGACAGGCGTTGACCACGCTTGGGTTCGGGACGATCGCCATTCGCGCGCGCGCGGTGCAGGGCACACATGCACCTGCTCCCGACCTGCTGCAAGTGCGCGGCGCGCAACCCGCACCCGGCCCCTATTCGCTGCCGCCGCTACCCTATCCGCCGGCGGCGCTCGAACCTCACATCGACGCACAGACGATGACGATTCATCACGATCGACATCATCAGACCTACGTCACCAATCTCAACAACGCTCTCGCAAAAGCGCCCGATCTCGCCAAGAAGCCGCTCGAGGAGCTGCTCGCCAATCTGCAGAGCGTGCCCGAAGAGATCAGGACGGCCGTCCGCAACAACGGCGGCGGTCACGTCAATCACGTGCAGTTCTGGACGGCGATGGCGCCAAACGCAGGTGGGCCGCCGACCGGCGCGGTTGCCGATGCGATCAACAGCACGTTCAGCAGCTTCGACAAGTTCAAGGAAGCGTTTACTGCCGCTGCGCTCGGACGTTTCGGCAGTGGATGGGCGTGGCTGAGCGACGAGAAAGGCAAGCTCGTGATCCACAGCACGCCGAATCAGGACACGCCGTCAATGGAAGGACGCCGCGCCATCCTGGGCCTCGACGTCTGGGAACACGCGTACTACCTGAAGTATCAGAACATGCGCAACGCGTACGTCAACGCGTGGTGGAACACGGTGAACTGGGCCGAGGTCAATAAACGGCTGAAGGCGTAGCCGCCTGCAACTACCGCGGCAACGCGTGCGGCATTTCCGCAACGACGTAGCTGATCACCGCGAGCGCTGCCGCGGCCTTCGAGATTTCGTCCGGCGCGATTCGATCGACCGTGTCGGCGGGTGTGTGGTGAATGGTGAAGTAGCGGGTCGGATCGCCTTGGTACGCGAGCGTTGGCACCTTGCCGGCCTGCGCAATGGGTCCGATGTCGGCGCCGCCGCCGCCGCCGGACCCGATATCCTGCAGTCCCATCGGCGTCAGCAACCCCCCGATTTCGCGCATGACTTGCTGCGCCGCATCGGAACCCGTGAAACCGACTCGCGCCGGCCCGAAAACTCCTGAATCCGACTCGATCGCCAGCACGTGCGTCGTTGCCGCTGACGCGTAGCGATCGCGGTAGGCCCCTCCTCCGCGCAACCCGTTCTCTTCGTTCGTGAAGAGGACGACGCGCACCGTGCGTTTCGGGCGGATGTTGAGTTTTCTCATCAAACGCGCAGCTTCCCAGGTGACGATGCATCCCACACCGTCGTCCGACGCGCCTGCGCCGACGTCCCAGGAATCGAGATGGCCGCCCGCGAGCACGACTTCGTCCGGCAGGTCGCGGCCGCGGATTTCTCCCACGACATTTGCCGATTCGGCATCCGGCTCGAAATGCGCGTCCATCCTGAGCCGAACGCGCACGCGACGGCCGCGATTCACGATGCGTTGCATACGCTCCGCGTCTTCCGCGGTCACCGCGGCCGCTGGAATCTGCGGCGCATCGTCTGCGTACGTAAGGCTGCCGGTGTGAGGCGTGCGCAGACCCATTGGTCCAATGGCACGCACGAGAACGGCCAGCGCGCCGTGGCGCGCGGCAATGCTGGCGCCGGTCGTTCGATATTGATTCGTCTGACCGTAGTTCGTGAAGGGCGCGTTGAAGAGAACGATCTTCCCTTTTGCGTCCGCGGCACGCTGTGTGAGCTCGTCGAATGTCTTCACCACCAGCACGTCCGCCTCAATCCCCCCGGCCGGCGTGGCAACGCTCCCGCCGAGGCCAAGCATCGTCAACGAATGCTCAGGCGGGTCGATCATCACAACGCTCTCCGCGCCCCGCACCCAACGCGGCACGATGGCCTTTTCGGTATGAACGTTGTCGAGTCCGTCCTTCCTCATGGCTTCGACGGCCCACGCGATCGCGCGATTCAGGTTCTCGGAACCCGAGATGCGGTTGCCGTAGGTATCGGTCAGTTCGGCCAATCGATCCCACGCGAATTGACTGCTGGTGGATTCTTGAATCAGGCGATTTGCGTTAGGTCGGTACGCGTCAATCCACGATTCGGGCTGCGCGGTGGCGCGAGACAACGCCAGCATCGCGGAGAGAGACGCGATGAATGCAAGGGGGAAGAGTACGCGAGGCATTTACCGAATTATATGAGGACGTTTGAGAGGCTCCCGCGCCAGAGCAGGCCGCCGCTGGATCAACGGCCGGAGAAGCGCCATCAGGATCAGCACCACGCCAAACGTGCACACGATGGTGGCGCCAGTCGGGAGATCGAGTACGAGTGAAAAATACACGCCCAGCGCTGAGACTACCGATCCCATGACCCAACCGATTGCCAGGCGATGTCCAATCCCCTCGGCATACAACATTGCCGCGACGGACGGGACGATGAGATAGCAAAAGACCAGCAACACCCCTGCGATTGCAACCGACCGAGTAACGACGACGCCAAAGGACATATAGAAAAGAAAGTCCCAGAGGCGAATGGAAATGCCTTCGGCTTCCGCGCGGTCGGGATCGAGCGTGATCAGCAGGAACCGCCGTCTGAACACGTAGTGGAAGATCCCGATGATCCCGTACAGAAT
>WNFU01014170.1_pt1 | contig 14019 bp, 16 predicted proteins | sample 5400121 | NCBI WGS metagenome assembly WNFU01 (sample SAMN13153360, study PRJNA577476) | soil metagenome | isolation source: 100 cm soil or saprolite under grassland replicate 1 | place: USA:California | collected 2016-06-15
CGCGCGACTCAGACCCGCCAGCTCCCAGCAGCCGGAAAGTGAGGAGTCCGGTGCCAACCTCGCAGAAGGAACTCCCAATGAACTCCCAAAACGCCCGCCAGGCACCCGGCCGGACGCTGCTCGTCCTCGGCCTCGGCCTGCTCGGCTTCGTGCTCGCGCAGACGAGCGTCGTCCCGGCGCTTCGGGACAGAAGATGCGAGGCGAGGCTCGCGTGGAGGCGGCCGCGTCTTACCCGATCGTGCTTCGCTCACATGAGCTGCTCCCGACCTCAATGAGCGACTACGACGCATCTTCGCGGTACTCAGCCTGCCGCCGACTGAACGCGCCCTTGGATCGCACCTCAGGCGCTTCGCGCTCGGGGTCGACGATCGGCTGGGCCGAGCCTTTCTTGGGGATGGGTTCTGGGGACAGGTTCGAGGTTTCTCAGGGAGACTCAGGGCTGTTGGAGGGAGGGGTGCGTCTGGCAGACGAAACGGCGTAGTTGCAGGAAAAACGCCGTAGCAAGCGCTGTTCCTCGGTCCCCCTCCCGCAGCGCGAATCCTCCATGGTAAGGAGGCGGTCCCCGGTTCGAGTCCGGGAGAGGGCTTAAATCCCTGCAAAGCGGCCACTTTTGAGGATCACCGAGCCCCTCTTGATCAAGGAGGGCGCGCCGGTGGAGTCGGCCACCGGCGCGAAAACTCCCCGCAAATCGTGCTCTTGACGGCTCCAACAGAGCACCTCCCTGAACGGGAGGGCCTCGACGAGGGGCCCTGCCGGGACAATCGAAAACTCGCTGGAACGAGGCGAAATCAGCGTCGCCGCTGTGGCGTGCCAAACCTTGGGGACAGGTTTTGGGGAGGACCGACGCGGTCTGTTCCTCATCACTTGAGCACGCGTTCGCGAGCAAGCCTGAACGGCAGAGGGGAGCTGTTCTTTAGTTTTTTGATGTACACGCGCGCGAGGGACGAGCCGACGGGGCATCGCGCCGGTGGTAAGCGCGCACTCTGATCTTGAGCTAAACGCGGCCTAGCTCCTCCGCACTGGAGTCGGCGCTGGCGCTCAGTGGCCGGGCGCTGCGGCCTCTTTCGCAACGATGCAGCTCGTTGCGATGGCCATCTATCTCGCCCTGGGGGACAGCATCTCCATCGACGACTACACCGGCGTGCGCGGTGGGGGAGCGCCGTCGCAACTCGCGCGCAAGCTCGGCGTCAACCTCGTCGACCTCACACGGGACGGAAACACGACACAGGGCGTGCTCGGCGACCTCGTTGCAGCGCCGGCGTCCGCCGACGTCGTGACGCTAACCGCCGGCGGCAACGACCTGCTTGCCGGCGAGCTCCCGCGCGCGATCCTGCGCCAGCTTCACCAGATCGCTCTGCGGATCCAGGCGCTCGGCGCCCGTGTCGTCCTCAACACCATCTACGACCCAAGCGACGGCGACAACGACGTCGGACGGCGCGAGCTGGGTCTGTCGCGGCTCGCGACGATCGCGCTACGACGGCGCCTGAACGCAGTCAACCGCGGGATCGCGAGTCTGGCTGGGAAGCATGGCTTCTTGCTTGCCGATCTCGAGCGACTCTTCCACGGGCACGGCGTCACATTGAACGAGCCATGGTTCGTCAACCTGATCGAGCCGAACCTCGCCGGCGCGACCGCGATCGCGGAGCAATGGTACGAGCTTCTGACCTCGATAGAAACGGGCGGACACAGGAACCGTGCGGACCGGGATCCGCCCTATAGACCGGCGGGGAACGGATAACTCGACGGGACCTTCTGCGGCATCTGCTGCGGCGTTCCGTAGGCGAGGACGATCTCCTGGTGCGCGTCGAGGATGATCCGCGATGGGTCGGCGTTGACGCGCTTGCCGTCGACCCAGGCACGCAGTTCTTTGCCGCCGCCGGCGCAGAGGCCGCCGATGCAGCTGCGGTTCAGGCGCAGGCCCCAAACGGCGAAGAATTGGCCGAGCGTGTAGTCGGTGGTTACGGGCGACTCGATGTGGATGATCCCGCTCGCGTCGTGGGTGTGGAGCGGATCGAGGAAGCGCACCTTCACGTTGATGCCGATCAGCGCCGGCACGGTCAGGTGCTGTCCGTTCACGTACAGGTCGAGGTGCTGGTGGATGTGGTAGGCGTCCGCCTCTATCTGCAGTCGCGGGAGGCCGAGCGCGTCGAGGCGGGCGCCGAGCTGTCGGTGTTCGGCCGGCCAGGCTGGCGTGCCGGTCTGGAGACCTGGCAGGTCGGCCTGGTTAGGGATCGCGGGGCCGAGCCGCACGCTCGCGCGGCCGGAATGGCCCAAGGCGACGGCGAGCCCGGCGGCAAGCGCGGCGGCCGCGACGACGCCGCCGGCAACGAGCAGCCAGACGGTCGAGTTCCAGGCGCCGCGCGCCTTCTTTCTGACCGGGGGCGGTGGGGCGGCCCGGCGTTCCCGTTTGCGGCGCGATTGCTTGCCCATCGCAATCCGAAGTGTGCCTGAGAGCTGCAACCGCTGTTGCAGTTTCCGTGATAATGGCCGCGTGCCACCGCAGCGGACCTCGTGGGTGCTTCTTGCGTACCGGTTGCCGCGCGACCCCTCGACGCCTCGGAGCGCGCTCTGGCGGAAGCTGCGCCGGCTGGGGGCGACGCAGCTACTCGATGGGCTGGCGGCGCTGCCCCTCGACGCGCGTAACCGCGAGCAGCTGGAGTGGCTCGCGGACGAAGTGTTCGAGGCGGGCGGGGAGGCGACGATCTGGATCGGCGAGCTTGCCTCGGCGGCGCAGGAGCGTGAGCTCGCTACGCGGATGGCGAAGGCGGTCGCCGCCGACTACCGCGCGCTGATCGACGACGCGGCCGCGGCTCGGTCGGAGCGAGCGGGGCGGCGGCGCCGCACCCTTGGTCGCTTGCGCCGCGAGCTGCGTCGGATCAGGGCGCGCGACTACTTTCCGCCCGCCGAGCGCGAGCTCGCGCAGCAGGCGGTGGATGAGCTCGCCGCGCTGGTCGAGGAGTCGGTGCGATGAGGTGGGCAACACGCCGCCACTGCCACGTCGACCGCGCCGCCTGCGCCTGGCTGATCCGCCGCTTTCTCGATCCGGAGGCGGAGTTCGTGTTCGTCGACGACCCGGATGAGGTGCCGGCGGATGCGACCCCGTTCGACATGCGAGGCGTCGAGCTCTCCCACCACGGCGGCGACTGCAGCTTCGAGACCTTCCTGCGCCGCTACGAGCTCGCAGACCCGGTGTTGTGGGAGATCGCGAAGCTTGTGCACGAGGCCGACCTCGCCGACGAGCGCTACGACGCGCCCGAGGCACCCGGGCTCGACGTGCTACTGCGCGGATTGTCGATGGTGCGCGACGACGAGGAGCTGCTCGCGCTCTCCGGGCCGCTCTTCGACGGGCTGTACGAGTACCGCAAGCGCGCGCTGCTGACGGGGCGGGAGCCGGCGTGAGCGGGCTGGCGCGCGCCGAGCGGGCCGAGCTCGAGGCGCCGGCGGCGCGGACGATGCGCGGCCTGTTCTTCTATTTCTTGCGGCTCGGGTCGTTCGGGTTCGGCGGGCCGATCGCGCTCGCCGGCTACATGCGCCGCGATCTCGTCGAGGAGCGTGACTGGTACTCAGACGGTGAGTACCAGCAGGGGCTGGCGATCGCGCAGACGATGCCCGGCCCGCTGGCGGCGCAGCTGGCGATGTGGCTCGGCTATCTCGAGCGCGGCGCGCGCGGGGCGCTGCTGGTGGCGCTGCCGTTCGTCGTGCCGCCCTTCCTGCTCGTGACCGCGGTCGCGGCGCTCTACGCCCACTACCAAGGGCTGTCGCAGGTGCAGAGCGTCTTCTTCGGCGTCGGCCCGGCGGTGATGGCGATCATCGCGATCGCCGCCTACAAGCTGGCTCGCTCCACCAACAAGCACGACCTCCTGCTCTGGACGATCGCCACGATCGTCTGCGCCTCGACCGTCATCTCCGGCAGCGAGATCGTCTGGCTGTTCCTCGCCGCCGGCCTCTTCGGGGCCCTCTACTACGGCGGCGGGATCCCGCGGCTGCGCGGTTCGGCGGCGAGCATGGTGCCGCTTCCGCTGGCGACGGTCAAGGGCTTCGTCTGGCTCGCCGCCGGTGGCTCACTCGGAACGATGGGCCTGTTCTTCGCCAAGGCGAGCGCGCTCACGTTCGGCTCCGGACTCGCGGTCGTGCCGTTCCTCCACCAGGGCCTGGTCACAGACCACCACTGGTTGACCGAACGCCAACTGACCGACGCGGTCGCGATGGGCCTGATCAGCCCCGGGCCGGTGGTGATCATGGGAACCTTCGCCGGCTACCTCGTCGCCGGGGTCGTCGGCGCGGTGGTCGCGACCGTCGCCCTCTTCACGCCCATCTACCTGTTCGTCGTCGTGCCGGGTCGGCTGTTTCGCCGCTTCGAGCGCCACCCGCGGCTACAGGGATTCGTCAAGGGCGCAACGGCCGCCGCTGCCGGCGCGATCGCCGGCGCCGCGATCGTGATCGGCCGCCAGACGATCCACGGCTGGCTCTCGGCTGCGATCGGCGTCGTCGCACTTGCGTTGCTGCTGCAGAAACGGATCCAGGTTGCAGAGCCGGCGCTCGTCGGCGCGGCGGCGATCGCCGGACTTGCACTCCACTGAGAGGAAAGGAGAACGACCATGAAGTGGGTCACACGAGAACGACCGAAGACCGACCGGATCGCCTGCCCCTGGCTGATCAAAAACTTCATCGATTCCGAGGCCGAGTTCCTCTACGTGCCCGCCGACCAGGTGCTCGAAGTAGCCGAACGCGAGGGCGCGCACTCCTACGACGCCAAAGACGCCGAGTACACGCACCGTGACGGGCTCTGCTCGTTCGAGGTACTGCTGGAGGAGTACAAGCTCGACGAGCCGGCGCTGCAGCTTTTGGCGCGGATCGTGCACGGCGCCGATGTCGCCGACGATCGCGATGCAACGCCGCAGTCGCGCGGCCTGCTCGCGGTCGCCGAGGGTTTCCACCTGCTCAACCTCGGCGACCACCGCCAGCTCGAGCTGTCGCTGCCGGTCTACGACGCGCTCTACGCCTGGTGCAAACACGAAATCGGCGGCAGCGAGAACGCATGACACTGGTTCGCGCGGGCTTCATTCCGATCGCGCCGGGCCCGAAGCGAGGCTTCGATCACGCGGACGTCTTCGTGCCCGGTCGCCGGATGTACGTCGCGCACACCGGTGCTGACCGGATCGACGTCCTCGACTGCGAGGCGCGTGGGTATCTGCGCGCGTTGCCCACTGAGCTGCCGGGCGTCGCTGGTGTCCTGATCGACGCGGAGCACGATCTGCTGTTCTCGAGCGACCGCGCCGCCGCGCGCGTCAGCGTCTTCCGTTGCTCGGACGAGCGGCTGCTCGGACGGGTGCAGGTTGGGCCACACCCGAACGGGCTTGCCTACGACCGCGAGCGGCGGCGCTTGTACAGCTTCAACCTCGGCGACCCGCTGGGCGAGAACTGCACCGCCTCGGTCGTCGAGCTCGACTCGATGCGCGCGATCGCGGAGGTGCTGCTGCCGGGGCGTCCGCGCTGGGCGGTCTACGACCGGGAACGTGACTGCGTCAACGCGAACATCCAGACGCCGGCGCAAATCGTCGTCATCGACTGCGAACGCGCGGCGATCGTACGGGCGCTCGAGGTTCCGAGCGCGGGCCCGCATGGCCTCTGGCTCGACGCGGGCCGGCTCTTCTGCGCCGCCGACGGCGGCGCGCTCGTCGTGCTCGACCGCGACAGCGGCGAGGTCGTCGCGAGCCTGCCGCTGCCCGGCGTCGCCGACGTCGTCATGCACGACCGCGAGCTGCAGAGGCTGTACGTCGCGATCGGCGACCCGGGACTGGTGTGCAGCTTCGACAGCGAGCGGCTCGAGCCGCTGGAGACCGTCGAGACCGAGCCGGGCGCGCACACGACGTGCTGGGACCCGATCGAGCGCTGCCTCTACGTCTTCTGTCCCGCGAGCAGCGGCGCCGCCGTCTACGAGGAACAAAGCTGAGCGCCGACGCGCGCCGGCTCATCGCGGCCCAGGGCGCACGAGCGGTCGCCTACGGGCTCGGCTCAGTGCTGATCGGTCTCACCTTGGCCGACCGCGGCCTCTCCAACGCCGCGGTCGGCATTGTTCTCGCTTCGCTCCTCGCCGGAACCGCGCTCGTCTCCGTGCTGATCGCCCGCCACGGCGACCGCGTCGGGCGGCGCCGCAGCTACCGCGTGCTGTTTGTCGTCATGGCGCTTGCGGGAACCGTCTTCGCGCTAACAGGTTGGCTGCCGGCGCTGATCATCGCCGGCCTGACCGGCACCGTCTCGACCGACGTCGTCGAGTCAGGACCATTCACCTCCCTCGAGCAAGCGATGCTCCCCCACGCGGACGGCGATACCACCCGGCTGTTCGGCACCTACAACACCGTCGCGACACTCGCCGGCTCGCTCGGAGCACTGATTGCGCTCATCGGATCCTCGGCGCACTGGCTCCTCGCCTACCCGCTCGCCGCCGCCCTGGGACTGCTCGCCACTGCGCACCTGTCGCCAACCGTTGAGCGCGGTCACGAGCTCGAGGAAGAACCACTGCCGCCACTCCACCGCTCCCGCGGCATCGTCATGCGCCTCTCCGCGCTGTTCGCGCTCGACAGCTTCGGCGGCGGCTTCGTCCCGCAGACCTTCATCGCCTACCTGTTCGTGCGCAAGTACGACGCCTCCCCGCAGACGCTCGCGATCGTCTTCTTCTCGATCGGCATCCTGCAAGCGCTCTCCTTCCAGCTCGCCGTGCGAGTCGCAGGCAGGATCGGCCTCCTGCGGACGATGGTCTTCACCCACCTGCCCTCGAACCTGCTGCTCGCAGCGGTCGCCTTCGCGCCCAACCTCGCCGGAGCGATCGTGCTTCTGCTCTCGCGCTTCGCGCTCTCGCAGATGGACGTGCCGACCCGGCAGGCCTACGTGATGGGGGTCGTCGACGCGAGCGAGCGCACCGCGGCTGCCGCCTACACGAACACGGCCCGCTACCTGACCCGACCGATCGCTCCTCTCATCGCCGCCGCCACGCTCCGCGGCGCCCTCGGCGCCCCCTTCTTCATCGCCGGCGCGCTCAAGAGCCTCTACGACCTCGGCCTCTATGCAGTCTTCCGCAACGTCCCCGTCGAAGGCGAGCCGCGCGAGCCGGCACCGGCCGGCTAGTGCTCCTGGGGCTCGATCATCTCGCCGGGATCGGTTCGCGAGACCGTTCGCCATGACTGCCAGGTGATGCGCAGGATGACGAGGGTGATCGCGAGTCCGATGAGCGGATCGCCGATCTGGGCGCCGAGCGAGACGACGATCGCGCTGGCGACCACCCCCAGCGAAACGAAGCCGTCCACGCGGGCGTGGTTGCCGTCGGCGATCATGGCTGGGCTCGACAACCGCGTGCCGGCACGCAAGCGCACCTGGGCCGCGAGCTCGTTGCCAGCGAACCCGATGATCCCCGCAGCCGCCAGAACCCACAAGTGGGAGAGCTGCTCGGGGTGGATCAGCCGCTGGATCGTCTCGTAGAGCGCAACACACGCCGAGACGAAGATGGCAAGAACAACGGCGAGACCGGCGAACTTCTCCCCTCGAAAGGAGCGGAGGAGGAAGGCGATCCCGAGTGGCACCGCTGTGAGGGCGTCACCGAAGTTGTGGATGAGATCGGCCAGCAGCGCGACCGAGCCAGAGAGAACGAAGATCGCCACCTGTGCGCCCGCAGCGAGCGCGAGGACCGCGAGGCTGAGTGAGACGGCCTTGACGCCAGCGCGCGAGCGCACGATCGAGCGATCGACGAGCCCGTGTGAGTGGTCGTGCTCGCCGTGGTGGTGAGGCGCGTGCTCATGCTGGTGCTCGTCCGTCTCGAGAGGCTGTGATCGCTGAAGAAGCCGGAGATGCCTGTGCGGGCCGCCATAGGGATGGTCGTGGATCCGGCGTCCGTGTCGATGCAGTGCCGATGCGCTGGAGGCGCTCACGCCGAGATACCGTAGCCACGCTACGACTGGCTCTCCGCGCCGGCTCTGCCCGGTTTGGCCCGACGCCATCCGTGCTCAGCGCTAGCCTGGCTTTCCCGATGCGCCACCAGCCTGAAGGGACGACAACCAGCCGAGCGGATTCGCGAGCGACTCGCGTGTTGCCATCTGCGACTACAAGACGCGCTCCGCTGGGGCTAGGTTCTGGGGACAGGTTCGGGGCTTTTCGGGGATGCTCAGGGTCTTTCAAGGAAGGGGTGCTGCAACCGGAGAAAACGCCCGAATTGCAGGGAAGCGGCCATCGGCTCCTGGCGTCCACGCAGCGTCCACCAGCGTCCACCGTGGACGTTGTCCCGCGCTCCAGCTCGTCGAGCAGGCGGATCGCGTGCTCGCGCCCGTCGCGGGCGAGGTGGCCGTAGTGGCGGTCGATCCTGGTCAGGCTGGCCCCCATGTAGCGGGAGAGGTCGAAGGTCGAGATGCCGGCACGGAGCGCGAAGGTGGCGTAGGTGTGCCGGAGATCGTAGATCCTGCGCAGAGGCTCGATTCCGGCGGCGAGTTGCGTGGGCTTCCACTCGCGGTTGCGGAAGTTGTGCAGGTCGAGGTAGCCGCCACGCTCCGCGGGGAAGAGCAACGGGCTGCGCGGACTCGACGGCTGGCGCTCGATCGCGTCCAGTGCGATCGCTTGCAATGGCACCGCCCGCAGGCTGGCCTCTGTTTTGCCCCTTAGCGTTGCGGAACTCGCCTACCCGATGACTTCGGCGGCGACTTCCGCGTGCATCGCGCGCCACACGGCGAGATGCGCCTCAACCTCCCGTCGCTCCTGACCCGGGCTAGCAGCATCGGGCCGCCAAGCCTCGATCGTGTCGTCGCTCAGGCGGTTCGTCACGAAGCCCGAACGCTCGAAGTGCTGACGAAGGTCGGGAATAAGGGAAGGGTCGCTGAGTCGGAGTTTCATCGGCCGCAGGTACCACTTGTTTGTCGGCGCTGAGCCGCGTTTACCCAAGCCGTCTAAGGAGTGAGCATGGCCGGTTCTGCTCGCGAGGCGGGATTGATCGCTCCTCCTGCTCGACCGGTCGCGAGGCGGCCCCGATCCCGTCCGAAGTTCGTGTCACCACGCGCGAGGACGCCGTCCGTCGACAGCGCCAGAAGCAACGTGCGCATCCGCGCGGACGCTTCCTCGACATCAACGTCACGGCGAACGACCGCTACCACGATCGCAGCGCGCGTGGTGAAGGTGGTCGTGCCAGTCGCGCATGACGGATCAGGCTCGGGCTCGTCCGTCGGCTCGACCTCATAGACATCGCCACATCTGCCTCGAGGTGCCAGCGCGACGTACACCGTCGCCTCCTCGAGGTCCGTCGTCAGATAGACGCGGTCGGAGCGACAATGCTCGCCGTCGTAGTCGGCGCACGAAGACGCGCCTGTTAGCGAGGGTGGCAGCAGTTTCTGCCCGGGAGAGAGCCCGCGCGCGCCTCCGTGGTAAAGCTTGAACTCGTGGCGCGTGGGCGACACCGGTCGATTGTCTCAGCAGCGGGAAATCCGACGGGAGGCAGGCTTACCTAGGGCCGCATCTGAGCCTCGCACGGGGTTACGAAACTACGCTCGTGCCGAGGTCGGCGCGCCCGCGTTCGTCATTCAAGCGGCGGGCCCGCGGAAGTTCGATCCAGGCACTCGGCTTGTCGTCGCCGTCCCCGGGAGCATTCGCTCGCTCTGCTGACCGGGACGAGCGGCCCGGTCAGCGCCAGCCTGCGTCCTCGTGGACGCCGGCTGCCGCGAGCGCCTCGGCGCGGTGCCGGTAGTCGTCGATGCGCATGATCCGGCTCTCGCGCAGGGTGAAGACGTTGAAGATCTGGCCCTCGAGCGGCTCGCCCATGACCTCGGTGATGCTCGGGCCACGAGCGCCGACCACAACCTGATCACCGGCTCGGGTGAACTCGAGCGCGTCGATCTCGCGCCGCTGCTCCAGGCCCCAGCGGAAGGTGTCGAGCACCTCCTCGCGCCCGTGGCAGACCCACTCCTCACGCAACCCCTGCCAAGTGACCTCGGGATCGAGCAGCGCCGCCGCGGCGTCGAAGTCGCCTCGCCGGAGCGTGCCGAAGAAGTCGATCATGACCGTCTCGAGGTTCTGTTGGGCAATGCTTGCCATGGCCTCCTCCTTTGCGATCAACGAACCGTGACGACGATTAGAAGTCGCGTAGGGAGGTGCCCGCGCGCCGCCGCCGAGCCGCTCGGGCGCGAGCACCCGCCGCGACGGCAGCCGCGCGAAGACGGAAGACTCACGGTTGCTCTAGCGTCAGCCAGGCACGCTCCAATTCTACGATCCCGAGAAGATCTTCGGAGACGCGCCGGGCGCTACGTGCACTCGAGACCGTCGAGCGGTGACGTTCGGCGGCTTCCGCGAGATCCCGGAGGAACGAATCGCGCTCGTGTCCGTGTGCGACCCTGGAGTCCTACCAGCGCGAGCGTCTGGAGCGGTCGTCCGTGAACGTCGTCTCGGGGGCCGAGATCGCAGAGGTCGAGATCGAGCCGCGCTCCTCCCGGTACCCTCCCTTGCTTCGTTCACGCCTGCGGATCTGCGATGAAGCCGCACGGCGCTTTGGGCTTGGTTTGCCGTCGCTACTGCGGACCGGCCTCCAGGGCGGGCGCGGACGGGTCGTTTTGCCAGAGGCCGAACTGGTTCCCTTCCGTGTCCGCGCATCGTGCGTACCAGCCCATCTGTGGCACAGAGCCGGGCTCTTCGGCCTTCCCACCCAGGTCACGAACACGTTGCGCGCCCGCGTTGATGTCGTCGACGTCGAAGTAGACGAAGATCCCAGGGATGCCGCCGCCCTGGTCTGCGCGGTGGATGGCGCCGGCCATGCCCTCGGACAGCTGCGTCATGTGGTATTCGACCGGCAGCTTCATGTCCTGGAACGACCAGCCAAAGAGCTGCCCGTAGAAGTCGACGGCACGGCCGGTGTCGTCTGCGGGCAACTCGAAGTGGACGAGCTTCCCCGGCATTGCTTCTCCTTTCAGGTCGAGGCGGGCGTGGGTCTTCGTTCTACCGCGTTGATATTCGATTACCCGGACTTCAGTTCACGCCGACACGATTAGGCGAAGAGCGAATCGAGCGAGCTGCTTTTGCCGTGGAAGCGACGAAGGCTCGCGTGGCGCAGCGATCAGCTATCGGGCCTGTGGAGGGACCGCAGTGGCCATCCGGTCAGGGGCGGGATGCCGGCCGCTCAGGTTCAGTCGCCAGTAGTCGAGGACGAACGGGTCGTGGTCGTTGGCGGCCTCGGCGACGAGCGCGTCCAGGAACGGCTGCTGGAGCGAGTCTGGCAGCCGTGTGAGGTGCGGCCAGAGGACGACGCGCTCGAGGAAGAGGCGGAAGTCGCCGGCGGAGTCGAAGTGGGTTGGCGCGGGTTCGAGGCTTGTCTTGACGTCGACGAAGCCGGCGTTCTCGAGCTGTGCGGCCGACTCGCTGGGATCGGCGAACAGCCAGGGCTCATGCCAGTCAGCGAAGTAGCAGGCGTAGCGCCCATCGATCAGCCGTGCAACACGGGCGCGCAGGCGGGCGAGATTGGGGCCGCCGCCGCATTGCGCCTCGAGCCTGCCGCCGGGAACGAGCACCGTTGCAAGGGCGCGAAACAGGCGGTCGTGGTCGAGGATCCAGTGGAAGGTGGCGGTGCTGAAGATCGCGGCGACCGGTCGCTCGAGCTCGAGCGTCTCGAGGTCGGCGCGGAGGTAGGTGACTCGCTGGCCGTACTCGGCGAGGCTCGCCCGCGCTTTGGCGAGCATCGCCCCCGACTTATCGACCGCGATCACGCGCCCGTGCGGTAGCCGCTCCAAGAGCAGGGCTGTCAGCCGACCGCTGCCGCAGCCGGCGTCGAGAACCGTTTCGTCGCCGCGCAGCTCGAGGCGATCGAGCACGCTCTGACCCCAGGCGTATTGCGGATCGGACAGGCGGTCGTACGCATCAGGGTCCCAGCCCGCCACCCCCTCCTGGCCGCCGGGACTACTCACGTTGCTGTCCTCCCTGCACGCGCCATGGCAGCCAGGTTGGGGTAGTCGTCACCTTCCGTTTCGTCACATCTCGAGCTACTTTCCGCCGTTTTCCCGACGGGAGCACATCCGCCCGTGGCGCACGATCCCTGTCGCTCGATCGTTGCCAGGAGCTCACTCCTGACCGTGTAGATAGCGGAGCAGGCCCGGCTCGAGCTGCGCGAGCCGCTCCTCCTCGAGGGCGTAGAGGACGAACCTGCCCTCGCGTCGTCGGCTGACGGCGCCAGCCTCGGTGAGCACGCGGAGGTGCCTGGACAGGGTGGCCTCGCTGATCCCGACGAGCGGGGCGAGCTCTCGGGTCGATCGCGGTTGCTCGGCGACGAGGCGGAGGACGCTGAGGCGGGTGTTGTCGCCGAGCGCGCGCAAGAGCCGTTGGAGGTCTGCAGGCGGCAGCGGCTCGACTTCGCGCTCGGCGAGAAACGGCGCCGGATAGACGATCGCCTTCGGCCAGGCACCGTCATCGAGGGAGGTCATGAGATTGGGCCAGGCATAGACGCTGGGGACGAGCACGAGCCGTTCCTCGCCCGTCAGCTCCCATGCGCCGTGGGCGAACGCCGCAATCTCGATCTCCCCCCGCTGCGGATCACCACGTAGCCGGGCGGAGAGTTGTGGCAGGGTCTTGAAGAGGCCGTCGTTCGCGAGCCGGCGCGCGGCGTCTTCGACACTCTCGGCGAGCAGCGGCTCGATCCGCTCCCACTCCTTGACGAACGCGTGCTCGAAGTAGGCGGCAACAAGCTCGGAGAACCCCGCGAGGAAGACCTGCGGCCGCTCGAGCACGAGCTCGAGCTGTTCTTGATCTGCGGTCCGTTCGCGTCCTGCGGCTTCGAGGAGCCGTCGCCTGACAGCCGACCGGTTGAGCTGGGCTTGCGTCAGAGCGCCGTGATGGAGGCCGCGGGTGAACTGGTAGCGGATCGCGGCCGGCGGCATCGAGCGGAGCCGTTCGAGCTCGGCCGCGAACGGCGGAGATTCACCCGTACCGCCGGCGACAAAGACGGGAACGTCATCGGTAAAGGCGAACGCGAGTTTGTCGATCGCTGCCAGCAGTGGCGGCGGCAGGCTGCGCAGCGCGCGCGCCCAGTGCCGGTGGAGCGGATGCAGCGCCGGTTTCAGCAGCAGGCGGAGACTGAGAAGGCACTCGGTGAGCGGCGAGTAGGCGACGGCAACCCGCTCGATCGCTGCAGGCGCAAGCCGCACGCGAATCATCGCGGCCGATCCGTTCCTGCGCGCGCATGGCCGCCGTGCGAGCCGGGTAGCTGGAGATCGCGATGTCGCTCGACGGCGTGGGGGCTGCTGCTAGGCGCCCGCCAGCCACGCTGCGGCCTCAGACATCGCGATCCTTGTCGCAAGTACGGTGGAGAGCGGTCGGCGCGACGCCGACCAGGTTGGTGAGGACTGACCATCCCCGACCCGCCCAAGACAGTGCACACAGTGTGTAGCTGGCGATGCTACACACGGTGTGAAGCTGCGCGCAGGGAGACTCGCGCGTGGTGAACCCGAGCCAGAGTTCGCTGACACGCAGCGAGCGCACCCGCGCCATGCTGCTCGCCGCGACGAGGTCGCTGATCGAGGAAGAAGGCTTCGAGCGGCTGACGATGGCCGCGGTCGCCAAACGGGCAGGCGTCTCCCGCCGCGCTGTCTACCTGCACTTCGCGTCCCGGGCCGACCTGATAGCCCAATTCTTCGACTACGTCAGCGAGACGGAAAAGCTCGCCGCCTCGACCCGTCCGGTCTGGGCCTCACCGGACGCGGTCACCGCCCTGGCCGAGTGGGCTCGCCACCTGGCTCGATTCCACTCGCGGGTAATCGCCGCGACCCGCGCGTTCGAGCGCGTCTATCGCACAGACCCGGACGCCGCGCCGCACCGGGCTCGTTACGTGCGCGAACAGCTTGGCGCTTGCCGAAGACTCGCCGAATGGCTCGAGCGCGAGCGCCAGCTCGCGCCGGAGTGGACGGTCGAGACCGCGACCGACATGCTCTGGGGCCTGATCTCGACCGACATGATCGAACGCCTGCTCGTGGATCGGCGCTGGTCGCGGCAACGGCTCGCCGAGCACCTCAC
>WNFU01006579.1_pt1 | contig 14017 bp, 19 predicted proteins | sample 5400121 | NCBI WGS metagenome assembly WNFU01 (sample SAMN13153360, study PRJNA577476) | soil metagenome | isolation source: 100 cm soil or saprolite under grassland replicate 1 | place: USA:California | collected 2016-06-15
GACTTCGACCGCCGCGCGCGCGTACGCAGTGGTGGTTAGACACACACCCAGCGGCACGGGCATGTGCGCTCGCAGCAGCTCGCCCAGGTTGACCGCCTTGCCGCCGCCCAGCGCCAGCATTGACTGATCGAGATCAGTTAGTGGGAGGACGAGCTGGTCGACGACGGCCTGGTCGACGACCGCCTGGTCGACGACGGCCTGGTCGGTGGGAACCTTGTCGACAGGAGCCTTGTCGGCGGGAGTGTTCTCTGCACGAGCCTTGTCGGCGGCAGCCTTCTCGGCTGGAGCCTGGTCGACGGCGGCCTGGTCGACGGCGGCCTGGTCGACGGCGGCCCGGTCGGCGGGAGCCTTGTCGGCTCGAACCTTCTCGGCTTGAGCCTTCTCGGCTTGAGCGTTTTCGGCGGACGCCTTAGTCGAGCGTCGGCGTGCCACGGCCGCGACCCTGCCCATTCAAAAAGGCGTGGCTGAGCGGCACCACGCGGTACATCACCCACACGTCGGGCCCCGCACCATCTGGGCGCAGACCGCTCGTCACGCGCTGGGCGATGTCGCGGCCCAGCCGGTACAGCTGCTCATCGGTGCTCAGCTCGACCCACAGCTCGATCTCCTCGCCTTCTTCCTCGGTCACCAGGCGCCGCACGCTGACCTGATGGGCGGGCACGCGCAGCGCCGCGCCAACTTCGCGCGTGACGACCTCACGCACCTTGGACAGCCGCGCGGCTGGGCCGAGGTAGTCGACGAAGATCATCGGGCGCCCATGGTAGCATCGGCCGCCCGGCGGACTGGCCATCGCGGTGCTCCCGAAGCGATGCCGCGCGGGCCGCGCACTGGAGCTCGTGCAACGCGACACCACATCCGCCACCATCGCCGACCGCCTGCATTCGGCGGCCATTCACCTGCTGCGCCGCGTGCGGCGGACCGATCCGCAGACGGGGGTGAGCGCGGCACAGCTGTCGGCGCTGTCGGTGCTGATGGGCGGTCCGCGAACGCTCGGCGAGCTCGCCGCCGCGGAGCAGGTGCAGCCACCCACGATGAGCCGCCTGGTCGCGGAGATGGAGCAGGCGGGGTTGGTCTCGCGCACCCGCGACGAAGGCGACGGCCGGGTGGTGTGGGTCAGCTGGACGGCGGCTGGCGAGGGGGTGCTGGTGCGCGGCCGCGAGCTGCGCATCGCGACGCTGGAGCGGGCGATCCGCGCGCTTCCAGCCGAGCAGCGGGAGACGCTGGTGCGCGCGCTTGACATCGTCGACGGGCTGCTCGATCATGTTAGTTAGCACAGCTAAATAACTCTGCTGGGAGGACTGGCATGGTCACCGAGGCTGCCGCATCTGAAGCGCTCTTCGCGGCGATCCGCGCAGGCGACGCCGCGCGCGTGGAGCAACTCCTCGCCGAACAGCCCAAGCTGGCCACCGCCAGCGACGCCGACGGCTTGTCGCCGCTGATGACCGCGCTGTACTTCAATCAGTCGGCGATCGCGCAGCTGCTGCTCGCTCGACTGCCCAGCGATGGGCTCAGCCTCCACGAGGCGGCCGCTGTCGGCGCCGTGCCGCGTCTGGAGCAGCTGCTGGCGGCCGATGGCGGTGCGGTCAACGCCTGGTCAGGCGACGGCTTTCAGCCCCTCGGGTTGGCCGCGTTCTTCGGCCAGGCCGAAGCGGTCGACCTGCTGCTCGCACGGGGCGGCGAGGTCAACACCAAGGCGCGCCACCGTTTCGGCGTGACCGCCCTGCACGCGGCGCTTGCGGGGCCCAAGCCGGCGATCGCGCGCACGCTGATCAAGGCGGGCGCGGACGTCAATGCCCTTCAGAACAGCGGCGAGACGGCGTTGCACGCGACCGCGTTCACGGGTTCGGTCGAGCTCACGAAGCTACTGCTCGACCACGGGGCCAACCCGAACGCGCTCGACAAAGATGGTCACACTCCGCGTGACATCGCCCAGCAGCGTGGACACACTGCCGTCGCCGAGATGCTCAGTTAGCGCGGCCACGCGGCGATCGCGGAGATGCTCAGTTAGCGCGTCCAAAAACCGTGCGGATCGGCTTCGCGGATCAGGCGCAGCTCATCGCTGGTCGGCGCTGGAGTTGGCGGGCAGTCGGGCGCGATCCGCAGTGGCCAGCCCGTCGCCTCCTGCACGGCTTCGATGCTGGTGAACGGGTGGTACGACGCCAGGTAGGCTTCGCCTGAATCGGCGTCGAAGCGCAGCACGCCGAGGGTGGTGATCAACGCCGCTGGGCCGCCGCGGACCATGCCTTGCTCGGCGCGCCAGGCGCGCCCGCCGGGTCCGTAGCCGGGCGAGGTGATGAAGTCGACCCGTGGTCGCAGGCGCCGTGGCTCGTGCTCCATCAACGACACCAGACGTTTGGCCAGGCAGGCGATGTCGGCGCCGCCACCGCTGCCCGGCAGCTTGATGCGCGGTGCGGCACGCGTGCCGATCAGATTGGTGTTGATGTTGCCGAAGCGATCGACTTCCGCGCCGCCAATGAACCCCAGGTCGACCTCACCGCGCTGTAGCAGCGCCATGACCTCCAGCAGCCCAGTGGCCCACGCGGCGCCGAGCACATTGGGTGCATCGCTCATCGTGTACAGGTCGGCGGGCGGGACCGTATCGCGCACCAGGCCGTTCTCGAACAGCCCGATGGCAGCCGGAGCATGGGTGCGCTTGGCCAATCCGAATGCGAGCAATGGCAGCCGCATACCCACGAACACGACCTCGCCGTCGGCGATCTCGCGCGCGGCCGCGACCACCATCAGCTCATGCGGCGTGTAGTCGGTCACGCGTAGTCGACCGCTGCCGCCAATCGCGCCGCTTTCGGGCGCAGCTTCGCGATCCGCTCCCGCATCGCATCCGGCGAAGTGGGCTGCGTCACCCATTCGGACAGCCAGCTGAGAAAGCCATCGCGTTCGCGGGTGCGCTGGTGGTAGTCCGAGAACGCGGCGTGATCTCGCCCGTAGAAGCCCTGGACCGGCGAGGGGTACGCGCCACCTGGCACGTGCGTGACCGCCGTGACCCGCTGCGGCGGCAGCAGAATGCGGTTCGGGTCGCTCAAGATGACCTCGCTGGGCACCATTTCCTCGGCGGTCAAGATCACGCGCCGCGCCGCCAGGCCTGCCTCGCGCACGAGCCCGAGATTGCCCCAGCAGTGGGCGTGGCCATCCTCATCGGCGCGCTGCACGTGCAGAATGGCCACGTCGGGCTCGATCGCCGAAATGTGCAGCAGACCATCGGGCGCACGCCGCAGGCGCGGGTTGATCCGCGCGAGGTCTGAGCCGAGGAGGGTATGCGCGGGGAGATACGGCACACCCATGGCCGCCGCCAGCAACCCCAGGCCGACTGAGAAGTTCGAGTGCTCCTCGAGGTCGAGACTCCGCGGAATCCCGTGCTCGACGGCGCGGCGGTAGTTGTGCCCGAGCCCAGCGCTGACGTTGCCCACCCACGCCGCGGTCACCCGACGTATACAGCCAGCGCCGATCAGCTGGTCGAACAGCATGTCCGAGATCGGACCGATCAGCTCCAGCTCGCGGAGGCCGTGGCGGATGAGCTCATGGCCGGCGGCGAACGGGATCAGCGACTCGAGCGCCATGCCAATCGCGACCGAGGCGCCGTCAGGCACATGCTGGGCGATCGCCTCGGGCAGCGGCACCAGCTTGCTCATTGACGCCATTGAGTATCCTTGTGCCGGGGATTGCAATGACTCAACACCAACAGGCGCCCGCGGAGCCATTCGGCCGACTGTCGCCGAAGGAGACGAATGACCGCGTCGGCAAAGGCGAGCTCAAGATTGTCGACGTGCGCGAGCAGTGGGAGTACGCGCGCGATCACATCCCGAACGCGACGCTGACGCCGCTCGGACAGATCATCGCCCGACCCGAGCAGGCCATCACCTCCGACGATGTCGTCTTCGTGTGCGAGGTCGGACAGCGCAGCGCCGTCGCGGCCGAGCTGGCCGCCGCCGTGGGTAAAAAGCACGTCTTCAACCTCGAGGGCGGCATGCAGGCGTGGCGCACCGCCGGTCTGCCGACCGAGACCTAGGTAGCCGAGCGGGCCGCTAGGCCGAAAACAGCGCCCGCGAAGCGTCCGCGACAAGCGCGGCGCAGTAGTGCTTGTCGTCGGGCAGTCCACCCAGCGCGCGATCGATCTCCGCAGCGCTGAGCGGCTCCGTGCGGCCGACCAGCAGCTCGGTGGCGATGCTGCTGGCAGCGATGCACGCGCTGCAGCCGAACGTCCTGAAGCTCGCGCGGCTGACCTGGCCATCCATTATCTTGACATAAAGCGTGACCGTGGTCTCGGTCGGCCCATCGTCGACGCGCCCCGTTCGATCGGCGTCCAGCATGCGTCCGACGTTGCGCGGGTGCTGGAAATGGTCGACGGTTGTCTGGCTATAGCGGCTGGCGGTCACTCAGTTGCGCCGCTCGTGCAGGTCGCGGATGAGGCTGAGCTGGCGGCGGATGGCGTCGGCGTCCGGCGCCTGTGGCTGGAACTCGAGGTACTGCGACAGCTCGGCGGCGGCGCCAGTGAAGTCGGCCAGGCGAAAGCGCAGCAGGCCGCGGTCGCGCAGCTCGTCCGCGCTTGGCAGCACCACTGACAGCTGCTCAGAGGCGCGGACGGCGCGGGAAAAATCACCCTGGCGGTGATAGGCGACCTTGAGATTGGTGATGAGTCGGGCCAGGATGTGGCGGCGCGGGGTTGGTGTCAGGTGCGCGGGCTCGAGCTCTGCCGAAGTGCCGTACGCCTGCCGCATCAGCTCCTGACAGTCGTCCCAGCTGAGCAGCCGACCGCAATTGAATGGGTCGATCAACAACCCTGCGCCGCCGACGATGAAGTGCGACGGCAGCCCGATCCCCTCGAGCGTCAGGCCAGCGCGGCGGGCGACTTCGATGTACACCAGCGACAGCGTGATCGGGATGCCCAGGCGGCGATCGAGCACCTCGTTGAGGTAGCTGTTGCGCGGGTCGTAGTAGTTGCTGCCGTTGCCGCGGAACCCCTCCTCCCCGAACAGGAGCTCGTTCAGGACGGCGACCTGGCGATCGGGCTTCGATTCGTGGCGCAGGCGCTCACGGACGGTGTCGCCCAACAGGTCAAGACGCGCCAGGTAGGGCGCGGCATCGAGGTCCGGATACTCCTCGCCGGCGATGAGCAGCGCTGCGCGCGGCAGGTCGATCGCGCTCTCGTCGCCGCCTACCAGCTCACCCAGAGCGCGGCGGGCCTCTCGTGCGGACACGGGTCAGCCCACCGCGCGCTGCGACATGTGTGTCTAGGTGCTGGCGCCGGGGCTCGTGGTGCTGCCGCTCGCGGTGGCTGGAGCGGAGTCGCTCGTCGACGACGAGGAGGACGAAGGAGTCGTCGAAGTCGAGTTGTACGAGCTGGTGCTCATCGAGGGGCTACTGAAGCCGCCGTACGAGGTCTCGCCCTGATCACCCATTCCCAGCAGGTCGCGTCCGAACGACTCCCAGGCCCAGTAGGCCGCGGCGCCGAAGGCGACTCCAAATAAGAACTTGAACATTGCGCTGTCCTCCGTAGAAAGTGAGTGCGGTTCTCTTCAGCCTACGCCAGGGGCAGGGCAAACGCCAACGGGCGCCACTGGCACCGCACGTGCGAGTATGAATGGCACAAGGCAATGCGATGACCTCTGAACCGAGCACACCGGACGACGCATTGGCGCGTCGCGCGCAAGATCTCGAGACGCTTCGCCAGGCGGAGGAGGAAACCGCGTTCGCGGGTGATCAGCGTGAAGTGACCGGCGAACCGAGTACGGTCTCGCAGCACCCCGCCGACACCGCCGACTTCATGTACCAGCGCGAGCTGCAGCAGACGACCCAGAACCTGCTCGAGCGCGAGCAAGCGCAGGTCGAAGTAGCGCTTCGCGCACGCGAGCGCGGCACCTACGGCAAGTGCCAGGACTGCGGTCAGGCGATTCCCGCGGAGCGTCTGGCGGCGCGGCCCGAAGCGACGCTATGTGTCGACTGCCAGCGCCGCAGCGAAGGCGCGCACTAGTACCCGCTCGCGTGCCTGGCGGCCCTGCTCGGGAGCACTAGCGCGCGACGGCCTGGGCGAGGTTCACGCTGAACGACAGCGTCGAACCGCAGAACGCAGCGCCCATCTCGGTCGGGCTCGTGTCAGGGATGGCCCGCACGACCACGCAGCGCAGAGTCACGAGATCGTGGCGACCAGGCGGCACGAACGTCAGCTCGAACTCGCTGCCGGGTGGCAGCGGCACACCGCGTAGCCTGGCGCCGCTGCTGCTCAGGTCAACCACGCGCATCGGTTGACCTTGCCGCGCACCCGCGTGGTGCACGACCGCCCGCAGGTCGATGCGTACGCGAGCCGCGCCTCGTACGGCCCGCGAGCCCAGCGCGACCAGATAGCGGTTGTTCTGGCCATACGTGGCCAGACGCGCCGGCAGCATGTGCGGTGATCCGGGCAGCCCGACGCACAGCGGCGAGCCGGGCGAGAGCGCCGTTCCCGTTGGCCGGTCGCCCTGCAGCAGCAGCACGCTCGTTGTGGCCTGCAGGATCTCGGCACGGGTGATGCCATTGCCCCACGAGACCAGCGCGTACGGGGCGATCTCCTCTCGTGGCTCGTCCGTGGCGGCGCTCGAAGTTTGGCTACTGCCGCCCTGCGCTTTGCGCTGCCGATAGGCTGCCTGCCAATCGCGCACCTCGGTCTCGGACAGCGACCACTCGGCCTCGGCCAGCTTGGGCGCGATGACCTCGTCGCGGAAGTCCTGGTAGCAGCGGTAGTCGTCCTCGATCAGTCGGGTGCCGAACATGTCGGTCAGGATCCGCCCGGCGACGTCGTCGCCAGCGAGTGGTGAGCGCCGGCCCTGGCTCTCGACCGACAGGTGAAGTACGCGATCGCGTCCCCGCTGTCCGACGAAGTTCTTCACGCCTTATGGATCATCGGCACTCGCGTGCCCGGGTTGAGTGCCGTAATGATCCTGCGAGACTGGCCGATAATCACCGCGCAGAGACTGCCTTGGCCATGCTGACCCAACCTCCTGCCCGACGCGAGCCGCCCTCAGCGCGGCCAGTTGGCGTTGCCGAAAGCGGACTCATTCCGCAGCCAGAACGTCCGAGCACCTTTCCCATTCGCGTGCCGGTCATGGCCGAGGTGGCCGGTGGCTTGATGCCCGCCGAAGTCATCGGCTCGACCGGCAACGTCCTCTTGCTGCAAGCTGGCGATCCGAAGCTGACGTTGCCCTCGCTCGGTACTCCCATCCGCATGCGGGTCGATTGGGATCGCCAGCTGGTCAGCGGTCGCATTGCTGCGCATGGCGCCGGCGGACGCTTCCTGATCTCGATCGGCGAGCGCGCGATCAGACGCTCGCGGCGTTTCCCCGTCGACCTGGCTGGGTCGGTCAAGAGCGCGCACCTGTACGGACCCGTCGAGGTGCACATCGTCGACCTGAGCACCGGCGGCGCGCGGGTCGAGGGGCTCGAGCTGCCGGTGGGCAGCGAGCTGGAGCTAACCTTCACGCCGCCCGGCCGTCCTGGCCCGATCAACGTGCTCGGCTTCGTGGTGCGCACCATTGAAAGCGGCGACGTGCCGACCGTCGGTGTCGCCTTCCGGCTTGTCCAACCCTCGATGGACGTGCTGGGGCGCCCGCCTTCCAGCGCGTAGCCGCCGCTCAGCCACCCACGATTCGCCTGCGCTGCGTCGGCAGCGTCACGATGATGCGCAGACCACCCTCGTCTGGTGATTCCAGGGTGATCGAGCCACCGTGTTGCTGGATGACCCAGCGCGTGACTGCCAGCCCGTGCGTCGGGCCATTGGTTTCCAGCAGCTCCTGTTGCTCCTCGGCCGAGACGGCGCGTCCGTAGTCGCGCACCTCGAGCTGTGCCAGGCCGACCAGCGGTCGACGCAGGTCGACGTCGATCCAGCAGCCGCGCGGATTGCGCCGCATTGCCTGATCGATCAAGGCGTCGAGCACCTGCTCGATGCGCGCCGAATCGACGAGCGCGGTCAAGCCCTGCGGCACCGCCACGTTCAGCTTGTGGACGCTCGAGCGCGCTCGCGCAGCCGCGACGGCGTGATTAACCAGGGGCACCAGATTGACGCGTTCGGCCTGCAGCTCCATGGTCGCGGTCTGCACCGCGGTAGCGTCGACGACGTGCTGCGTGATGCGCTGAACGACCTGTGCGCGGGCCTCCACGACTCGCGCCAGGGCACGGATGTGCCGCCCTTCCAGATCGCTCGCGGCGCGGGCGAGTCGGGCAGCGGAACGCATCAGCCGCGCGACGGGATCCGCCAGCGCGGTCAGGCCGCTACTGATGAGCTGGTTGTGCTCCACGAGCGCGCGCTCCGCCTCCGCCCGCGCCGACTCGGCACGCGCGGCTTCGAGTGCCTGCAGCTCCACCCGCCTGCGCTCGGACGCATCGCGCAGCAGGGCCATGACGTAGTGCCGCGGCGCTGGGCGCTCGTCCAGCGCCAGGAGCGACAGCTCGACCCGGATCTCGTCGCCAGATTTGTTAATCGCTGGCACTTCCATCGGCCGCTGCGAATTGATCAGTGCGCCTTCATCAGTGCGGCGATAGTGCGCCAGCGCCTCGTGGTGGAGTCGAGCGATGGCTGGCGGGATCAGCATGTCCATCGGCTGGCCGATGGCCTCGGCCGGGGTGTAGCCGAACAGCTGCTGGGCGGCCGGGTTCCAGAGCACGATCCGGCCGGAGTCGATGTTGGCGACGACGATGGCGTCGCGAGTGTGCAAGAACAGCTGACCCAGTCCGAGATCTTGTGGCAACACCTCGGCTTTGGGCGCCGAACGGCGCGTCGGACGCGTCGCGTGGGATGTCGACACGCGTGGGCGTGCAGCCCGTGTGTGGCTCGTGCCGGGCGCCGTAGCGGCCGGCGTCAGAAGGGGCGACATAAAGGTTGTGAGCTCCTGGTAGGCGCACGCGCTGCGCAGCCTCAGAGAAGAGAGCGAGCGATCGCGCGCTGAATCGACAGCGGATGAGCGAACGAGATCAGTCCGCTGTCGGCCTAACCAGGCGGTGCGAGATTGCCGAGGACCGTGTCGGGCGGCTTCGTCAGCGTGTGCTGGACGAGCCGCTGCGAGCCGGCTGCGATGGGCAGCAACGTACGGCCTGGCAACGTGCCACTGAGGGCGGCGCCCGACATGGGCGCAAAGCTACCCGAGGTGGCGACAGTGGCCACATCGGGCACTGAAGGTTCTCGATCTCGAGCGGGGGCCATCGGCCGCGATGTCGCGGGTTCGAAGGCCGCTGCATTGCTGGAGAGCCAGCCTGGTGCAGCAAACTGCTCGGGCGCTTGCGGCGCGAGTACGGTCGCGGGTGGATCGAACGCCACCCGGTAGGTCAGGGAGGGGGCCGGCGCGGTGCGCGCGGCGTGTCGTTCCAGTTCGGCGTTGAGCTCTTCCGACGTGGCCTCAACGGGCTGCGCGGTGCCGGTCGGCTCGTTGGACGATGGGGCCGCGGTGCTGGCGTGGGACTCCGCGACACTGGCGACGAGGCCCGCCGCGGCGGCCCGCTCGACCATCTCGTGGGCGGTCAGCGTCTCGCTCAGCGCGGGCTCGGCAGCCACGACGATCGTGCGCTCGGAAGCCTCGGCGAGCACTGCGTCTGCAACGCGCGGCGCCTGGTCGACGGCGGGGACGTCCGCCACGCTCGGCGGCTCCTCGATGCTCGGCACTTCGGGCGCTACGGGCAGCTCGGGCAGAGCGGGGAGCTCTGGAGCTTGCGGCAAGTCGGGCAGAGCGGGCACTTCGGGGAGCGCCGGCAGCTCAGGCGCTACCGGCAACTCGGGTGGTACTGGCAACTCGGGTACTGCTGGGAGCGCGGGCGCCGTCGGCAGCTCGATGCTGTCGACCGCGTCCTCGACGTCCGAGGCGATCTCGTCGGTGGCCGCGAGCGTCTCGTCCACGATCGCCGCGGGCACCTTGCCGAGGTCATCGACGACGGGCGCGACAGGCGCTTCTGGCACTGCCGGCGGCTCGACGGCGGGCGCCACGGGGGCGACGACGTTCGAGGCGGCGGTGGCGGCCTGCGCCACGGTCTGCTGCGTCGACTGCGCTGTGTTGCGAACGGTGCTCGTGGTCGACTGCGCGATCTCGCGAGCGCTGGCCGTGGTCGAGCTCGCGGTCGCGGCGACAGCCTGGGTCACCTGGCGAACGGGCTGCGCAACGGGCGCTGGCGCTGGCGAGGCCGGCTTCGCGGCCGCTGGGGCAGCGCTCGACGTCACCGCTGAGGCGGTCGTTGGGGCTGCGGACGTCGCATTGACGGTGATGCTCGTGACACTCGACGCCGCCGCCGCGGGCGCCGTGGCGGTGGGTGCGCTGGTCACGGGCAGGCTCTGCGCGGCGGCGACAGCCGTGGTCAACCACAGCGCCGTGGCGGCGAGCACAACCGGGACCAGCAAGGAATGCCGCATGGGCAGAGCCAGCGCGGTAGACGCTGCAAGCTGCGTGCCGACCCGTCACTCGGGAGTTACACGAGAGCGACAGAATTGCTACTGTTCGGCGACGGTGCCGAGGCCAGCTGCCTCGTTATACGTATAATCACGTGTCACCAGCCGTGACTCGGCCGATACCGAGCCACCCGGGACCAGCACCCGCCGCGTCAGCCACGCCAGCGCCGCGAACAGCAGCGCCATGATCGCCGCGTGGCCCAGCGTGCTGAACAGGCTCAGCCGGGTCGTGACCACCAGCGCTCCGCTCAACGCCTGAGCGACCGCCAGCCCGAACGCCAGCCACGCGACTCCCGGCGCGACCCCCACCGCACGCGCCCGGATGGCCAGCCAACCCAGCAGCGCGACCGCTGCCAGCGCCGCCACGCGGTGGGCGAAGACGATGCCGCTGCCGCCGTCCAGCGGCGGCACAACCTGGCCATTGCACAGCGGCCAGTCGGCGCACGCCAGGCTGACCCCGGTGTGTCGGACATAGGCGCCCAGGTACACCACCATCAGGACGTACAGTCCGACCCCCAGCACAGCGAAACGGAATCCTGCATTCCGCGACTGCGCCGACACCGCTCGAGCGGCGCCGGTACGCTCGAAGACCAGCACCGCGCTCACAAAGGTCGAGGCAAACGCGATCAGCGACACCCCGAAGTGCGATGCCAGCACGGCTGGCGACTGCGGCATCATCACCGCCGCGGCGCCCAGGCCAGCCTGGAGCAGCAACGAGCCGAGCATCAGCGGTGCCAGCACGAGGACTTCGCGGTCGCCGCGCCACCTGGCCAGCATGGCCACAGTCAGCAGCAGGATAAGCACGCCCTCGACGCCGCTCACCGCGCGGTGGCTGTACTCGATCGCGGTCGCGACGGTGAACTCCGGGACGAATTGCCCGTTGCACAGCGGCCACGAACGGCCGCACCCCTCGGCCGAGCCGGTGTTGGTGACGGCGGCGCCCATGACCAGTACCAGGAGCATGCCGAGCGTCGCGGCCACGGCCAGCCACCTCAGCCCGAGCGCCCCGACTCGGCTCACCGGATCACCTTACCTGGCCGGCGCCGGCCAACCGCGCATTGGGAACCCGCCAGGCTGCATCAGCATCTTCATAGACAACACCTGTTGGATGGAGTCGCCCGTGAGGATGCCCGCGCTACGCCTGGCGAGTTTGACCGCTTGTTTGCTCATCGCATCAGCGTGCACCGCGGCGCCCGCCGCGACGCCCACCAACGCACCGAAGCCAGCGGTGACGACCCCGCCGCGGAGCGCGCCCACGACCTCTCCGGCGGCCGGGCCGAATAGCGCCACCGAGCAGGAAGCGCGAGCGGTGGCCCAGCCCACCACGGCGCCGATAGCTCGGGATCGCGGTCTGGCCGCGCAGCCGGCGGCGCCCAGTGCGCCGAAGCCGACCGCGGTGGCGTGCTGCTCGACCGGCGGCAACGCGGTCCCCAACGGCAAGCCGTACGACTCCACCTTCTTCGAGAACAGCGGCACGAACCCGTTCATCGACACGCTCGACGATCACCTGTCGACCTTCGGCATGGACGTCGACACGGCGGCCTTCGGTATCGCTCGGCGCTACCTCGCCGACGGGCATTTGCCGGAGCCCGACTCGGTCCGTGTCGAGGAGTACGTGAACGCGTTCGACTACCACTACCCGGCGGCCGACAACGAGCGCGACTTTCAGATTGGACGCTGCAAGCGATCGCCCGCGACGCAAAGATCCAGCTCGACTTCAACCCCGACGTGGTGAGCCGCTACCGGCTGCTCGGATACGAGGATCGTGATGTCGCCGACAAGGACTTCCGCAACGACCGCGTTGACGGCGGCGAGGTAGGGGCGGGGCAGAGCGTGACCGCGCTGTATGAGGTCACGCGCAAGGCAGGCGCCTCGGGCGGCGTGTTGGCCACGGTGCGCATCCGCTATCAGACCGCGGACGCCGCGCGCCAACCGCGCGAGCAAGCCCAAGAAGTTCGGAATGAAACATTCCGTTCCGACAGTGATGGTTCGCCGCGCTTTCGGCTGGCGGCCACGGTAGCTGAGTTCGCCGAGGTGCTCAAGCACACCTTCTGGGCCCGCGGCATCAGCCTGTCCGATCTCCAGGGCCAGGCTCGCGAACGCCTCGGCGGCGGCGAGGATCAGCAGACGCGCGACCTGCTGGCGCTCATGCAGCGCGCGGCGAGTCAGGCGCCGCGCTCGACCGCGCAGCCGTAGTCGGGCAACCGTAGGCGGCGATCAATCGACAAGCAGCACGGCTTTGCCCTCCAGCTGGCGCTCCCGCAGCATCCGCAGCGCGTCGACGGGATTGCGCCAGCTGGCCTCCAGTCCGACTTGCGGGTGCAGGCGGCCGGCGGCGATCTCGTTGGCGAGGAGGGCCAGGTCGGCGCCGAAGGTGGGCGGCTCGCCTGACTCGTACACGAAGAAGGCGTACAGGCGCGCGCGCGGGCGACCGCCGAAGCTGGCGAAGCTGACGCTGCTGTCCTCTCCGGAGGAGTTGCCGAACAACGCGACGGTGCCGTCCGGTGCGACCGCCTTCAACGACGCGGTGAGCGAGGCGCCGCCGACTGACTCGAGGATCAGGTCGAACGGACCGCCGGCGGACTCGACGCTGCTCACCAGGCGCACATCGCCCGCGTCCCGCAACCCGAGACCGCGGTCGGGGTTGCGGGAGACGCCGGTCACGCGCGCGCCGGAGTGGGCAGCGAGCTGGACGGCGAAGTGCCCGACGCCGCCGCTGGCGCCGGTCACCAGCACGGCTTTGCCGAGCAGCGTGCCGCCCAGGCGTAGTGCACGCAGTGCGGTGAGACCAGCCACGGGCAACGTCGCCGCGGCCTGAAAGGACACGGAGTCGGGCAGGACCGCCAGACGCGAGCGCGGGACCGCGACCCGCTCCGCCCAGCCGGCTTGATCCACGAGCGCGACGACCCGCGTACCGGCAGGCGGTCCGTTGCCATCGGCCGCCGGCTCGGCGACCACGCCGGCGATGTCCTGGCCGGGGCGCCAGCCACGCGGACGACTGGCGAGCAGACGCAGCTCACCGCGGTTGATCGAGCACGCCTTGACCTCGACCACGGTTTCGGATGTCGCCGGCGTGGGCGGATCGACTTCCTGGAGCGTCAGGGGGCCGGTGGTATCGCCAGTAGCAACGAGTGCGCGCATGAGCGCAGGATAGGCCGTGCGGGCCGAGCTAGGAGACTCCGACGGGCGCGTGCTCGGGTGCCACGGCCGGCCGCCGCGCGGTGGTCGGCAGTGTGGCGTCGAAAGACGGCGTCGGAGCGCCGAGGTCGCGCACGGCGGGGTCGAACGCATCGCGGATGGCGTCGCCGAGCAGATTGAACGCTAGCACGGTGAGCACGATGGCCAGACCGGGAAAGATGGTCAGCCACGTCGCCTCGCGCAGCACGAGCTGACCGCTGTAGATCATGTTGCCCCAGGTCGGATCGGGCTCGGTGATGCCGAGGTTCAGAAAGCTCAGCAGGGCTTCGGTCAGAATCGCGGTCGGCACCAGCAGGGTGCACAGGACGATCAGTGGGTCGACGGCGTTGAGCAGCACATGCTGGATGACGATGCGGCGGGTCGAGGCGCCCAGGGCACGCGCTGCCTCTACATACTCCCGCTCGC
>WNFU01016642.1_pt1 | contig 14016 bp, 14 predicted proteins | sample 5400121 | NCBI WGS metagenome assembly WNFU01 (sample SAMN13153360, study PRJNA577476) | soil metagenome | isolation source: 100 cm soil or saprolite under grassland replicate 1 | place: USA:California | collected 2016-06-15
CGGTCACCTTCTTCGTCGCGAAGCGGCTCGGCGCCTCACCCGTCCCGTTCCTCATCTCGCAGGTGCTCGCCTCGAACATCGGCGGCACCGCGACGCTCATCGGCGATCCGCCGAACATCCTCATCGGCAGCCGCCTCGGGAAGGACTTCAACGACTTCCTCCTCAACGCCGCACCCGCGGCGATCGTCTCCCTCGCCGCGTATCTGGGGTTCGCGCGCTGGCTCTTCCGGAAGGAGCTCGGGGAGGCCGTCACGGCGCTCGAGCCCGAGGACATCGCGCGCCTCGTCGAGGCGGAGCGGAAGATCGAGGACGTGCGCCTCATGCGCATCGGTCTCGGCGTGCTCGGCCTCACGATCGTCGGCTTCCTCCTCGCCCGTCAGCTCGGTCTCGAGGGCGCGACGATCGCTCTCGGCGGTGCGGTCGTGCTCATGATCCTCGCGAAGGAGGACGTGCACGACGTCCTCCGCACGGTCGAATGGCCGACGCTCCTCTTCTTCGTCGGCCTCTTCATCGTCGTCGGCGCGGTCGTGAAGGCCGGGGTCATCGGCGATCTCGCGAACGCCGCGCTCACCCTGACCGGCGGCCGGACCGACGTCGCCGCGCTCCTGGTGCTCTGGATGAGCGCCTTCCTCTCGGCGATCGTCGACAACATCCCGTACACGCTCACGATGATCCCGCTCATCGAGTCCCTCGGGCAGAGCGTCCACATCGAGCCGCTCATCTGGGCGCTCGTCTTCGGGGCGAACTTCGGCGGCAACGCGACCATCGTGGGCGCGTCCGCGAACGTCGTCGTCGCGAGCATGAGCGAGTCCCGCGGTCACCCGATCAGCTTCGTGACGTATCTGCGCTACGGCGTCCCCGCGACCCTGCTGACGATGATCGTCGCGACGATCGACATCTGGATCCGCTACCTGGTGCTCACCTAGATGGCGGCAGACCTCACCGCCCACGACGTGCTCAACATCGCCGACCTTCGGCGGCTCGCCGCCCAGCGTCTCCCCCGCGTCGTGTTCGACTACATCGACGGCGGCGCCGAGGACGAGGTCACGCTGCGCGCGAACACGCGCATCTTCGACGAGGTCGCACTGCGGCCGCGAGGGGCCGTCGCGATCGCGGAGTGCGATCTCGGGACGACCGTGCTCGGAACACGGCTGGCGCTGCCGTTCATCCTGGCGCCGGTCGGGAGCACGCGCCTCTTCTGGCCGCGCGGCGAGGTCGTCGCGGCTCGCGCCGCGGACAGCGCGGGTACGGCGTACACGCTGTCGACCCTTGCCGGCTCGGGCATCGAGGAGGTACGCGAGGCCTCGCGCGGGCCCCTCTGGTATCAGCTGTACCTCGTCGGCGGGCGCGATGTCGCGAGGCAGGCGATCGCGCGGGTTCGCGCCGCCGGATACTCGGCGCTGCTCATCACGATCGACACGGCCGTCGCGGGCCTGCGTGAGCGCGACCTGCGGAACGGCATCAAGGAGCTGCTCGGGGGCGGTCCCCTGCAGAAGCTGCGATCGTCCTCCCAGTTCCTCGTGCGCCCGCAGTGGCTCTACAGGTTCCTGCGGGACGGCGGCCTGATGCGGTTCCCGAACGTCGTGCTCGCGGACGGTCCCATGCGGTACGTGGACGTCGGACCCGCGCTCGAGCGGTCCGTCGTCAGCTGGGAGGACCTCGGATGGATCCGCGAGATGTGGGATGGTCCGATCGTCGTGAAGGGCGTCCTCGCCGCCGAGGACGCGCGCCGGGCGATCGCGGTCGGTGCCGACGCCATCGTCGTCTCGAACCACGGCGGCCGCCAGCTCGACGGCGTCGCCGCCACGCTGCGCGTCCTGCCCGAGATCGTGGCCGCCGTGGACGGGCGCATCGAAGTGCTCATGGACAGCGGCATCCGCCGCGGCAGTGACGTGGTGAAGGCGCTCTGTCTCGGCGCGAAGGCGGTGCTCGTCGGCCGCGCCTATGCGTACGGGCTCGCCGCCGGGGGCGAGCGGGGTGTGGAGCGCGCGATCGACATCCTGCGCAGCGACATCGTCCGAACGCTCAAGCTGCTCGGCTGCGCCGCGACCGCCGATCTCGATCGCACCTTCGTCGATGTCCCCGGCGACTGGGGCACGGCCGGTGGGGCGCGCGGTCCCGTGGGATAGCCTTCGCCCGGATGCCTGAGAAGAAGACCGCGGCGCGCAAGCCCGCCGCGACGAAGAAGACGGTCGCGAACAAGACCACGACCGCGAAGACGAGCACGGCCGCGAAGAGCACCGCGCCCATGGGCGCGACGAAGTCGGCGGCACGACCGCCCGCACCCGCTCCCGAGCCGCCCGCCACGGGTGAGGTCTGTCCTCGGTGCGGCACGTCGAAGTTCGGACCCGAGCAGCGCATCCGCGCCGAGGGCAATAGGACGGTGCGCTACACGATCCTCGTCTGCGAGCGCGGCCACACGTTCGCGAAGCCTGCGCGCAGGGGAGCCTGATCCAGCCAGCGCCGCCCCTCTGGAAGGACCCCGACTTCGTCAAGCTGTGGACGGGTCAGACCGTGTCCAAGCTGGGCTCGGTCGTCACTCGCACGGCGCTCCCGCTGGTCGCGCTCCTCGTCCTCGGCGCGGGACCCCGCGAGATGGCCTACCTCGTCGTGTCGGCGAGCCTGGCGGTGCTCCTCGTCGGATCGGTCGCCGGCGCGTGGATCGATCGCCTGCGTCGCCGGCCGATCCTCATCGCCACGGACGTGGCCCGCGCCGCGCTCCTCTTCTCGATCCCGATCGCGCAGGCGCTCGGAGCGCTGCGGATCGAGCAGCTCTACGCCGTGGCCTTCCTCGAGGCGTGCCTCGCCACCGTGTTCTCTTCCGCGTATCCGGCCTATGTGCCATCGCTCATCGGCCTCGAACGCGTCGTCGAAGGCAACAGCAAGCTCGCGCTGAGCGCCTCGATCGCCGAGGTCGGCGGACCCGGTCTCGCCGGGGCTCTCGTGCAGATCATCAGCGCGCCGTTCGCGATGCTCGTCGATGCGTGGTCGTTCATGGTCTCGGCGCTCTCGCTCGCGCTGATCCGCGCGCCCGAACCGTCACGACCGGAACGCACCGAGACCACGCGGATCTTCCAGGAGGTCATCGAGGGCCTGCGCGTCGTTCGGCGGCACCCGATCGTGTTCCCGCTCGCCACGAGATCGATCGTCGCTCATGTGTTCGGCTCGTTCTACGGCGTCCTCTACTCGCTCTATCTGCTGAACGACCTGCACCTCGATCCGTTCCTGCTCGGCATCGTGATCTCCGCAGGCGGGGTGGGCTCGATCGTCGGATCGGTCTTCGCATCGCGCGTGGTGGACCGGCTCGGCATCGGCCGGACGATCATCTGGATGGCGATCGGCGCGTCCGCCCTGGGGATCCTCACTCCGCTCGCGCAGGGACCGATCGCGCTCGCGACGCTCATGGTGTTCCTGCCGCAGCTGATCGGCGACGGCTTACAGACGATCGAAGGTGTCGGGGAGATCTCGCTCGTGCAGGGTCTCGTCCCGGATCGGGTCCTCGGTCGCACGAATGCCACGCTCGAGGTCATCTCGCATGGCATCGGCTTCCCCGCCGGCGCCCTCCTCGCCGCCGTCATCGCGGAGCAGATCGGCGTGCGCGGCGCCATCGCCATCGGCTGGGCCGGGATGGCCGCCTCGATCGCCCTGCTCGTCTTCTCGCCGCTGCCGCGGGTCAGAACGGCGGCATCGTGGCGCGCTCTCGACGCAGCCGAGGCGGCAGCGGGCACCGAATGAAAGGTCCGCCGCCGGTAGGACGTACGCAAGAAGGAATGACGCGGTGACGACGGCCAGGGTCGCGGGGCTGCTGTACCTGCTCACGGGCCTCGCTGCGGTCTTTGGCCTTCAGTACGTGCCGCGCACCCTGATCGTGACTGGGGATGCCGCTGCGACAGCCGACCACGTGCGGAGCGCCGAGCTGCTGTTCCGGCTCGGGATCGCGAGCGAGTTGATCAGCGCGACCGGTTTCATCTTCCTGGCGCTCGCCCTCTATCGCCTTTTCGAGAGCGTCGACCGCGGACAGGCATCGCTGATGGTGGTCCTCGTCCTGGTCTCGGTCCCGATCTCGTTCCTCGCGGTGGTGAGCGAGCTGGGGGCTCTGACGGTGCTCAGCGGTGCCGACTTCTTGTCGGTGCTCGGAGGGCCGCAGCGGGAGGCGCTCGCGCTGGTGTTCGTGCGCACGCATGGCCAGACCCTTCTCGTCAACGAGATCTTTTGGGGGCTCTGGCTCGTGCCGCTCGGCGTCCTCGTGATGAGATCGGGCTTCGCGCCCCGCGTGATCGGTGCGCTGCTGATCCTCGCAGGTGCGGCCTACATCGTCATCACGTCCGTCTCGATCCTCTTGCCGGACTTCGCAACGGTCGTGTCGACCATCGCGGCCCTTCCCCAGGCTGCTGGGGAAGTATCGATGATCGTCTGGCTTTTGACCACGCGGGCCGGCGCGAACGCACCGGCGAGCTCCGCGACGATCCGCGCTCGTGCCTGATCGCGAGATGTCGCCGCGGCCTGCATCGCGCGTAGCCGCGCCACCTCACTCGCTCCGATCCCACTCGCTCGGACCGGTTTGGTAGCCGTACGCGCTCAGGCCGACTCCGGGGAAGCGCACGAGGATCTCGCCGTGCGAGCCGTCGGGATCCTCGAGCCACGCCTCGAGGTGCACGTTCGGGAAGGACGCCACGTCGCTGACGACAGCGGTCTGACGGCGGAGAACGAGCAAGCGCGTGCCGTCGCGTGACGGTCGCACGCCCTCCTCGACGTATCCCATCTCGTGCGGCAGCGCGCGGATCGACCCGGTCGCAGCGTCCCAGACGCTCACGCGGCGATCCCCGACGCCTCGTCCGGCAGCGGCTTCCGCCGGCTCCCACCGGCCGGCCGGACCGCTCACGAACCAGAGCGATCGCCCGTCGGCGGACCAGGCTGGCGCGAACGCGGCCACGTCCGGACCGGTGATGTCGCGAGCGCCGATCTCCGGCGACCACAGGCGCAGCGTCTTCGTGTCCCAGACCATGCGGCCCATCCCGCTGATGAACGCGAGCGTGTGCGGGGCAGCCCAGGCCGTCGTGCCGTGGAGCAGCGTCCTCCCGAGGTCGGTGCGCTGGCCGCTCTGCACGTCGATGACGACGAGGGGCCGGCCGTCCATGTCGATCGATCCGCTGTACGTGCCGATCTCCCAGAGCGCGACATAGCGACCGTCAGGGGACCAGCCGGACCAGTAGAAGCCGTCCCCGGGCGCGCGATAGATGACCCGTTCGACGCCCTGCTCGCGGACGGCGAGCTCCTTCGCGATCAGATACGTGCCGCCGAGTCCGATCGGGCTGAGACGCTCGACCGCGATGAGCCCTCCTGCTGGCGAGCGATGTTCGGTCTCCCCGGAGGCCGCCGGGAACGCGACGACCGCCGCCGTACGACCCTCGTACCACCATGTCCCACCGAGCCGCATGACGAGCGAGCCTGCCGCGGGTACGGCGCTGATGCCGACGGGCGCGACGCCGTTGCCCGGGCCGACCACCGGAGGCCTGAGGATCACCTTGGCGGGTGACGGGCTCGGCGCGGGCGTCGAGGGAGAGACCCAGATCCGAGTGGCACGCGGGAGCGCGTCGCGCGGGCTGTACAGGACCATCCCGACCTCACGACCTGGCGCGAGGTCGGCGCGGCCCGCCGGCAACTGGCCCCCACCCACGAGGTTCACGATCTCGACATGCGCGGAGAGCTTCACGCGCCGTTCGATCGGGGCGTCGTATCGGAGGATCCCGATCAGCATCTGGTCGCCGTCGACCGAGATGACGACGCCGTCGAGCCGCCCGATGTTCGCGTACACGTAGCGGGCGACGAACGCGCTCGGTCCCTGCGTCCCATTGACGTCCAGCCGGTCGCCGATCTCGATCGCGCTCGCCGGGACCGACGTCTCCTTCCACACGTCGATGACCGAGCTCAGGTCCACCTCGGTCTCCTTGCCCACCGACTCCAGGACCACGCTCGTCGGGGTCCGGCGAATGACGACCCCGCTCGTGAAAGAGGGGCCGGGCCGGTAGCTCGGTGTCGGAGACGGCGTCGGCGACGCTGCGGCGGCGATCCCTTCTGCCGCGCCGACCGGCGCGGTGTCCGCGGATGCCGGCGGGACCCGGCCGCATCCGAGGACGGACACGAAGGCAGCGAGCATGACGACAAGAGGCAGCGCGCCGCGCACGAGCGGATCATCGCGGCATCACGTCCCCGCGTCGTCTGACTTCGAAGGTGCTAACTCGTACGCGCCGTGGCGGCTGCGCCTCTAAACACGCAGGCCGTCGGGCGCCATTGTTCTGTGGATGCCCCCGCCGACGCGCGAGCAGTGGGAACGCCTCTACCGCGAGGAGTTCCCGCGGATCTACCGGGCGCTCATCATGGTGCTGCGCGACCGAGAACGGGCGCTCGACGCACTACAGGACGCTTTCACCGAAGGGCTCCGCCGGCCCCCGCGCGACGACGAGAACCTGACCGGCTGGCTGTTCCGCGTCGCGCTGCGAGGAGGGCGCCGCGGGCTACGCCGCGCGGCGTCCGGTGCGGCGCGCGCCATCGTCGGATCGCACATGCGTGACGAGCTTGCCGAGGCGCTCGACCGCGCGGAGGTCGGACGGCTGATGGGAATGCTGACAGCGCGTCAGCGGGCGATGGTCATCGCCGAGTACTACCTCGACCTCGATCAGGAAGAGATCGCGCGGATCTTGGGTGTCCAGCGCGGCACCGTCGCCGCCACGCTCGCGCAGGCCCGCGCCCGCATGCGCACAGGAGGACAAGATGTTTGAGGGCAGCTTCCGCCAGGTCCTGCGTCGCGAGGTCGACGCCATTCCTCTTCCGGCCGAGGACGAGTGGGTCCCCCGCGTCGCCTCGGGCGGCTTCGGAGCGTTCGCGCTGGTCGCCGGCGCGACCGCCGTCGCACTGCTGCTGGGTGTCGTGACGCTGAGCGGTGCACGCATACCACAGAGCCCGGCTGCCGAGGAGCCAGCTCGGGTGACGCCGCCGGCACGTCCGACGGTCATCGACGGTCGAAAGATCTCGCCGGTCCCGAACCTTTATCGCGATCTGCAGTTCAACTACAACCTCGTGCTCCCCGCGTGGTTCCATGAGTCGCAGGCAGTGGCCGGCCTCCCATCGGAGCCGACGCTCCTCGAGCGGAAGATCTTCACGGCCCGCAGCGATGCGGATGAAGCGCGTTTCGGGCAGTTCCGCCCATGGGACCTCTTCGTCGAGGTCTACCGGCGCGAAGGACGCTCATTGGAAGAGTGGGCGGGCGCGCTCGGGTGCGACCGCGTGGCGCGGAAGCCGTGGTGGGCACGCGGGGTGCGCCGCTCGCAGGCAAGATCTATGTGATCGATCGTGGCGACCAGGTGCTCGTCCTCCGCTACGGCATCGGCGACGAGTCGAACCGTCCCCCCGACGTGACCGAAGCGACGCTGGAGGAGATCATCCGCTCGCTCGGACTGGTGTAGCGACATGTCGTCAGCACCGGCTCGTTCCAGAGACCCACGGGCTGCGATATGGGATGCACGGCGGACTGCCGATGTCTGCCTGTCGATAGTGGTGCCGCGCGCTGACCCACTGCCACCGCCCGTCGCGGAGGTCGAGGAGCAGGTCGATGGCCACGGTCCGGTCGGGCTCTATCCATTCGGAGCGGACGAAGAAGAACAGTCCGAACGATCCCTCGCTGCCCTCCGCCTGGAGCGTCGGGTCAACAGTGACGGTGAGATCCCCGGCCGCGAAGCGATCCCGTAGGGCCTGAACGAACAGGGGAACGGAGCGGCTCAGGCCGCCGCCGCCCGAATTCGGGAGGTTGACGCCCGGGGAGACGCCCAGATGGCAGTCAGGCATCAGCCGTCCGACCGCATCCGCGTCTCGCGCTGCGAACGCCTTGGCCAGCGCAGCCGCGAGCTCGCTCGCCGCCTGGCGACGGGCCTCCACAAGCGGGGTCGCCGTAGGCGTCGGGAATGGCAGGCGCGCGACCGTTCCGAAGGTCGCCGCGATGTCCTCGAGCTGATGCCGCGGTGGGAACGACCACATCGTCGGGGTGATCACGTAGATCCGGTCGTCGGCGCGGATCACGACCACCTCCGTCTCGGCGGTGGCCCTGTCCGCGACCAGCTTGACCGCATCGCGATCGCCGATGGTCAGCGGCTCGATCTTGCGGTGCATGCTGAGCAGCAGCCCTCCCGGCACGCGTGGGGTGTTGGCCCACTCGCTCGCCGACAGGCCGGCGACATTGCGATACGCCTCGACAAAGAGCAGCGCGGCCGTCGCGGGGGACGGGATGTCGCCGAGATCGCGCAGGCACTCCTCGCGCTCCTCGTCTTGCGTCAGCGACGTGTAGGTGTCTCGGCCGAGGATCTCCGCCTGCGCGAAGAAGATGGCGGGCGTCAGCCGTCTGTAGGTGTCCGGAAGGCTGATGCGATAGCCGAGGATCGGGTTCTCGTATGTGATGAGCGAGCTCGCCGACGCGCCCGGCGCGCTCGGGCTTGCGACCGGCGGCCTGGACGTGACCGCGATCGGCGCTTCGGATGCGGCAGAGGTCGGCGACGGCGACGCCGCGGCGTTGCGGCGGACATCCGCCAGGGTGGACCCGATGAGCACGGCGACGAGGACCAGGGCGACACCGGTGGCCAAGGCGCCGGCGATCCGAAGCGGGCGCCGCTGCGGCCGCATGCGCTCGAACGCTCCCGCGCGGTAGTGGGCGTAGGAGCCGACCGCGGTCGAGCGCAGGTCACGCTGGAGCCGGGCGCCGAACTCGTCCTCGGTCTTCTCTAGCGACTGGTCGTCCACTCCCGCCCCCTCCCCTGTTCCATGTCGCGGCGTAGCCGCTGCAGCGCCTGCGTCACCGTGGACGTGGCCGTGCTCACGCCGACCCCGAACTGGTCCGCGATCTCCCGGTAGCTCATGTCCAGCCAGTAGCGTGCGATGACCATCTCGCGCTGGCGCTGCCCGAGGTGGCCGAGCATCTCGACGGTCGCCAAACGGTCCACGCCCGGGGCCGGCGCGCTCCCGCGGAGATCTCGCAGCGAGCGCTCGAGGCGCCGCCGCCACTGACCCCTACGGAGCGCGCGCAAACCGACGACGTACAGCCAGGCGTCGACGCGTTCGACGCGCTCGCGCTGGCCCGGCTTGAGCGCCGCCACGAGCGCGTCCTGGAGCGCGTCCTCGGCGAGCTCGCGCGAGCCGCAGGCCGCCATGAGGCCGCGCAGGACATTGGCGTAGCAGCGTTCAAGCTCTGCCTCCCACGGGTCGGTCAAGAGCGGTTCACGTCTCACCTTCCTAGTGTCGCGGCGACGTCGTTTTGCTGAGTCTGTCGTGGCCTCCTGTGAGCCGCGATCTCCCGTCGCGAGGCGTAAGACCTACCGCCCGCAACTCGGTCGCGCGGGGCTGGTCGGGGGCCTCTCGGCCCTTCGCGACAGCCGGCCCCGCGCGTACGTTCAAAAAAGTGATGGTCCTCGTGCAGCGCGCGCTCGCCATCGGCGGCGTGCTGCTCTTCGTGATCGCGAGCGGGTGCGGCCGACCGGCGGATGACCGGGGGTCCGTCGCGACCCCGATGCCGACGGGCGAGCCGCCGGCTACGAACAACCTGCGGCGACGACGGCCGGCGAGCCGTCCGACCGCGCCTGGTAGGTCAGCGTCCCATCCACGGAGACCATCGCGGAGAGGTTGCCTCGCTGCACCTTCGCGGTATTGGCCGGCGGCTCGTCCGCGGCCGGAGCGGCTTGCTTCGCACCGAAGACGACAGCTCCGCCGCCGATGGCAGCCACGGCAACGAGGACGGCGCCTCCGCCGAGCACCCACGTCTTCCGCTTCATTGGCCCCCCGAGACGCCTGCATCTCCCGCGAGACCGCGACACTTCTGCATCGCGGCGTGGAGCGGCGCCCGACGCGTCCGGGTCCGGGAACTCCCGGACGCCATTGGCGCGCATGCACTCGGCGAACTTCACGGCCTGATCGCGATCGGTGGCGTTGTTGGCGCCGCCGCCCCTGCCGGTGCCGGTCGGGGCAACGCTGTTCGAACAACCCGCGCTGATCAGGGCGACCATGGCGAGGGCGGCCAGCGGCCGGAGCACTCTACGCGTGTTTTTGCCCCGCGCGTGGTGATCGCGTCGAGACCAGGTCTCGCCGAGCGTGCTGGTCACTGCTGCATCCGTGGATCCTGCGTGGGGTCGGCATACATGGGAGGACAGCCGCGACTGGTGGCTTCGGAGCGCAGCTCGTAATGCCAGGGTTCGTTGCGGTAGATCTGGCATAGCCCGTACTTGGCGCCGTGTTGGGATAGCCACGCCGTGGCATCGGGCCCAACGTCGACCGCGTCTCCCGACACGTGAGGAGACGTACTGGGGGTGGCGACCCATCGGGCGGCTTCCCTTTCTGAGCCGTACGTCGAGACCGCCTGCTGGAGCAGTTGTTCCTGGTACGCCGGGGAACGCCAGCCGCTGTCGACGTAGAACTCGACCCTGTCGCCCGCGGCATCCGTCGCGGCCCGGCGCAGCGCACTGAGGAGAGCTCTCTTAAGGTCGGCTACACCCGCGATCTCATCGTCAAAGACCGTTGTGCCTTCGGGGACGACACCATCGGCCTCGCCGAGCCCAGCACGGCGCTGACCGCGAAGGACGCCGCTCCCAGGGGCCGATGCCGAAGTCGGCGCGGGTTCGCGAAGCGCACCGCGATCCTGACCGCGAAGGATGTCGAGGCTTGGGGCTGCCGTCGCGACCGCCGGTGATGGGGCCAGCGAGGACGACGGCCTCAGCAACGGGTCGCCGCAGGCTGCGGCGATCGCCGCGATGACGATAAGCAGGCCGGCGACAAGGACCCTGGAAACCCGACGGGTCGTCGTTCGTGCTTGTTCGCTGTAGGTCACGCCTCCATTCAAGGCAGCACGGTGTTGCCAGCACGTATGTGGTTTTCGATATGCCGACGAAATGTCGGGCTCCTAGCATCGAAGGATGCGTGTGTTGATCGTCGAGGACGAGCCCTATATGGCAGAAGCCATCCGCGACGGGCTTCGCCTAGAAGCGATCGCCGCCGACACCGCCGGCGACGGCGACACCGCGCTGGAGCTTCTGAGCACCAACGCCTACGACATCGCCGTCCTCGACCGCGATATCCCCGGCCCCTCCGGCGACGAGATCGCCGAACACATCGTCGCCTCCGGCGGCGGCATTCCGATCCTCATGCTCACCGCTGCCGACCGGCTCGACGACAAGGCCTCCGGGTTCGAGCTCGGCGCGGACGACTACCTCACGAAGCCGTTCGCACTCCAGGAGCTCGTTCTCCGCCTCAGAGCGCTCGACCGCAGGCGCGCCCACAACAGGCCACCCGTGCGAGAGATCGCAGGCCTGCGGCTGGATCCGTTCCGCCGCGAGGTCTACCGCGACGGCCGCTACGTCGCACTCACGCGAAAGCAGTTCGCAGTGCTCGAAGTCCTCATCGCGGCCGAAGGCGGTGTCGTCAGCGCCGATCAGCTCCTGGAACGGGCGTGGGATGAGAACGCAGACCCGCTCACCAATGCCGTGCGCATCACCGTCTCGGCACTGCGGAAGCGCCTCGGCGAACCCGGGATCATCGCCACTGTGGCGGGCGTCGGGTACCGCATCGAAACAGCACCCGGCGCCGGGCTCGACAGCACCAGCCACCGGACTCGAGGGAGTGACCGTGGATAGGGCGCCTGGTCTGAGCGTTCGCCTCAAGCTCACGCTGAGCTACGCCGGCTTCCTCATGCTCGCCAGCGTCTTGCTACTCGCCACTGTGTGGGTGTTCCTGCTCCGTTATGTACCCGACCGCCCGATCATCACACGCGGGTTCGTTCCCAACCAGTCCGACCTCCTCGACGCGTTCGCTCCGAGGGCAGCCGAAGTGTTGGCGTTCCTCTTGGTATTCGGTCTCCTGGGAGGGTGGATCCTCGCGGGCCGGATGCTCGCCCCGCTGACCCGCATCACCGACGCCACGCGGATGGCGGCGAACGGATCGCTCTCCCACCGGATCCGACTACCGGGCCGCGGGGATGAGTTCCGCGAACTCGCCGATGCCTTCGACACCATGCTCGCGCGGCTCGAAGCGCACGTCCTTGAACAGCAGAGATTCGCAGCCAATGCCTCGCACGAACTGCGCACCCCGCTGGCCATCACGCAGACACTTCTCGACGTGGCGCGCAAGGATCCGACTGGCGACACCGGCGAGCTCGTCGACCGCCTCCACGCCGTCAACACCCGAGCGATCGACCTCACAGAAGCATTGCTCCTGCTCAGCCGCTCCGACCGACGGTCCTTCACTCGAGAGCACGTCGACCTATCACTCTTGGCGGAAGAAGCGACGGAAACGCTCCTCCCTCTCGCAGAAAAGCACGGCGTCACGATCCAGACATCCGGAGACATCACCCCCACGATCGGCTCACACGCGCTGTTGCTGCAGATGACCACGAACCTCCTGCACAACGCCATCGTCCACAACCTCCCCGAACATGGCACCGTGCAGGTCAACACCGCCATCTGCCCTGAGTCCGTCACGCTCACCGTCGAAAACTCTGGCGAGAAGGTCGCTCCACAACTGGCCCCGACACTCACAGAACCGTTCCAGCGCGGGAACGAACGCATACGCAGTGACCATGCAGGTGTCGGCCTCGGCCTGGCGATCGTCAAGAGCATCGCCCAAGCACACGATGGAACCCTCACCCTTATTCCCCGGTCCGCTGGAGGGCTCCGCGTCACGGTGCAACTACCGGCCGCGCCACCGCACGCTGGCAAATGACGTGTTCTCATGCTGAGGCAGGTCGCAGAGGGTGTGCTGGTCCACGAGAGCGAGTTCATACAGAGCAACGCCGTTGTCCTGCAAGGCCGGGCTGGCGTGTTGCTCATCGACCCCGGGATACAAAGCTCCGAAATAGTTCAACTCGCAAATGACCTTCGCGAATTGGGTCAGCCCGTTGTGGCGGGATTTTCGACGCATCCGCATTGGGATCACCTGCTCTGGCACGCCCGGTTCGGCTCGGTGCCCCGTTACGGTACGGCCCGCTGCGCGGCCGATGTCCGAGCTTTTCTGTCGGACCCGCATTGGAAGGACCACATCGCAGCTCTGATACCGCCGGATATCGCCGAGCAGGTACCGCTGGACCTGCTTGGCCTCATTGCCGGCCTTCCCGCCGAGACGACACAGATCCCTTGGGACGGCCCTCAAGTCCGGATCGTCGAGCATCAAGCGCACGCTCCGGGCCATGCGGCGCTGTTGATCGAGGAACGCGGGGTTCTCGTCGCCGGCGACATGCTTTCTGATGTCCTGATCCCGATGCTCGACTTGAACGCCGCTGACCCGATCGAGGACTACCTCGCCGCGCTGCGGCTGATCGAGGGCGTGGCGGAGGACGTCGATGTCCTCGTCCCCGGTCACGGGTCCGTGGGCGGAGCTGATCAGGTGCGCGTACGGGTTGAACAGGATCGCGCGTACTTGCAAGCCCTGCGTGACGCCGGTGTTCCCGACGACCCGCGGGTCGGCCCATTGGCCAAACATGGCTGGGCATGGGTGAGCGACGTGCACGCAGGGCAACTCCAGCACCTCGCCCAAAGAAGCGAGCGTGACGGGACGCCCAAATAAAGGTCCGTTAGCGATACAAGGCGCCTGGACGAGAGGCCGCTGGGGCCACGCCGCTCAGCGCGCGGCCGTCTCCTCGCGCAGAGCGGCCGTCGCCGCCACCACGTCGCGGGCGATCTGTTGCGAGAGGTGCCAGCCCGACGGGAAGCGCGCGTCGTCGCGCACCCGGCGGACGAAGAGCACCTGCGTGGATCCTCCGTGGAGCGCCGTTTCGCGCTCGAGCACGTGCACTTCGAGATACCGCTCCAGAGCGCCGCTCGCGCCCGCGCGGAGCACGAGATTCGCGACCGCGCCCACGCGCTCGCCGTCAGCGACCGCCCAGACGGCGTAGACGCCGTCGCGCGGCACGAGCCGGTCGGTCGGCAGCAGCAGGTCGACCGCGGGATGGCCAAGGCCTTTCGCGCGCAGTCGACCGCCCGGGACCGCGCGGCC
>WNFU01006582.1_pt1 | contig 14013 bp, 18 predicted proteins | sample 5400121 | NCBI WGS metagenome assembly WNFU01 (sample SAMN13153360, study PRJNA577476) | soil metagenome | isolation source: 100 cm soil or saprolite under grassland replicate 1 | place: USA:California | collected 2016-06-15
AGGCCAGCCGCAGAGCGATGAGCTGCTCGTCGAACCGGTCCCCCCGGCCCCGGAGCGGCACGCCGGCGGCCTCGTAGTCGTCGGCCCGCGCGCCGAGGGCGACGCCCAGCGTGAGCCGTCCGTTCGACAGCGCGTCCACTGAAGCGGCCTGCTTGGCGAGCGTGCCCGCGGGTCGCAGCGGCCCGATCACGACCATCGTGACGAGCCCGATGCGTTCGGTCACGGCCGCCGCCGCGGCCAGTGTCGCGAACGGGTCGTAGCTGTCGTACACGATCCGGTCGAGGACGCCGAGGCTGTTGAACGGACCCGACTCAGCGCGCTGGGCCCACTCGAGGAGGAGCTCGGCCGAGGCCCCGGGAACGATGCTCGGCAGGCCCACGCCCACCCTCACGGCACGGCTCCCGCGTGCGAGACGTCCCCGCCGTCCACCACGAGCACCGTCCCGGTGATGTACGACGCGGCGTCCGAGCTCAGGAAGAGGGCGGCCGCCGCGACCTCGTCCGGGGAACCGAACCGGCGCATCGCGATCTGGTCCAGCATGCGCTCGCGGCGCTCCGGATCCTCGCGGAGCCTCGCGCTCATGTCGGTCTCGATCCATCCGGGGGCCAGAGCGTTCACCCGAACGCCCCTCGGTGCCCACTCGATCGCGAGCGTCCTGGTCAGATTGATCAGCGCTGCCTTCGCCGCACCGTAGTAGGCGACGCGCGGGGCCCCCGAGATCCCGGCGACCGAGGCCATGTTCAGGACGCAGCCGGAGCCCTTGCCGAGGAGCACGGGGCCGACCGCCTGGATCCCGTACACGGCCGAAAGGAAGTTCACCCGCAGGTACTTCTCGAAGCCCTCGAGCCGCGTCTCCTCCACGCCCGCGAGGAACGGGGCCGCCCCGGCGTTGTTGACCAGGATGTCGAGCGTGCCGAACGACTCGACGGTGCGATCGACGGCGGCTCGGACCGCGTCCGGATCGCCGACGTCGGCCTCGACGGCGATCGGCACTGGGCCGCTCGAGGCGACCTCCTCGGCCGTCTCCTCGAGCGCGTCGTGCGACCGTGCCACGAGCGCCAGGTTCGCGCCAGCCCGTCCGAACGCGATGGCGATCGCCCGCCCGATCCCGCGGCTCGCTCCGGTCACGATCGCGACCCGACCTTCGAGCGAGAACCGTTCCACCGGTACCTCCCTGCTGTTGTCAGGAGGCTACCGCAGGTCGTTCCCGCACCTCTCCACGCGAAAGCGGCCCTCCGTGCCGGAGGCTCGCCGCCTGCCTCCGGTCTCGAGATCCAGAAGGGGTGATCCGGGCGATGGCACAGACGGAGGCGCTGATGTGCGCGAAGTGTGGAGGCCCGGGTGATGGCTGGAAGTGCGCCATCTGTGGATCGGTGGCGGGCGAGCACGACGCCGGGCATCTCCACGTCGGTTCCGATCGTTACTGCACGATCCGGTGCGCCGGGCGCGGCAGGCCGACGTCCTCGGTAACATGATTGGGACCCCAAGAAGAGCTGGAAGCGGCTTCTTCGGCCTGTCGCGCGGCGTGGAGCGATGCCCGTGAATGTGCTGGTCGTTCAGGACGAAGCCCAAATCGCCTCCTTCATCAAACGGGAGCTTGAAGCAGAGGGCTTCGCCGCCAGGACCGCCCGCGACGGCGCCGAGGGCCTGAGACTCACGAGGTCGTCCCAATTCGACCTCATCATCCTCGATCTTCTCCTGCCTTCGGTCAGCGGAGAGGAGGTCTTGGCCCGAATGCGCGAAGGAAGCTCCAGCGATCCGGTCATCGTCCTGACCGCCAAGGACGCCGTCTCGGACCGCGTGGCAACCTTGAAGCCGGAGCAGACGACTACATCACGAAACCGTTCAGCTTCGCCGAGCTGCTCGCCCGGGTCCGAGCTCGTCTCCGCACGGCGGATCAAGCAGAATCGATGGCGATTTCCTACGGAGCCGTCACCCTCGACCTGCATGCGAGAGAGGTGCGAATCGATGGACGATCGGTCGAGCTCACCGCTCGGGAGTTTGCCTTGCTCGAGACTTTCATGCGTCATCGGGGCGAGGTCTTGTCGCAGCCTCAGCTCCTCGACCAAGTGTGGGTATACGACCACGAACCGAGCTCCAACGTGGTCGAGGTCTACGTGGCGTACCTGCGGAAGAAACTCCGCCCCGATGTTGTAGAGACGGTTCGGGGCATGGGGTACCGATTTCGCGGCTGACCCTCCTCTAAATCCTGTAGGGGTCCGACCTCCGATGCCGCACAACGGCTCACCTAGAGCCTTGCAAGGTTCAAGGCTAGCTCGGAATGGGGGCTGAAGGATGGCTCAGGCGGCGCCGACGACCCGATCGGCGAGGCGGTGCAGCTCGGGGAGATGGTCGTCGATGTGCTTGAACGCCGTCTCGGAGAACAGCTCCTCGGCTTTCGGCGGGACGTCCGTCAGCTCGGCCATCGCACGCACGGCGTGTTCGCGGGAGACGACGAGTTCGGCCTGAACGCTGAGGGGGTCCATGGGGCGGCCTTCCGCGAGAAATCGCTCGTTGTTCTGTTCGGTGTTCCACTCGAAATCTTTGAACGTTCCGGCCTGGATCCTCTGGAGCTCATCGGCGACGACCGTGTTCCAGCATCGCACGTGCCAGAGGAGATCCTTGACCGACCACCCCATCGGCGTTCAGCGTCGGATCCTCCATCCGATCGGAGGGGATCCGGTCGACTAGGTCGCGAAACTCGCCCCAACGCGCCCGCTCGATCTCGAGCAGTTCCTGCTTACCATTCATCGCTCGCCCTATCTCATGCCCGGATGGCCGATACGTCAACCCCCCGGCCCAACCCGACCGTGAGCCTTCTGGGTTGCGTCGGCCGGCTGTCGGTGCTATCCCCGGAAGCATGGACGCCGTCCCATGTATGGCGAGCGAGCGGCGGGGAGAGGTTCTGCCGTACCCGACCGCGGCACCTGAGGTCACTACTTACACGGCGATCGCTGGCGCACGAACGGCAGAGAGGCGGCGGTTCACGCACCGATCAGCTAGGACTACGAGAAAAACCCATCTCAGAGGCCCTGTCCCCTTAATCGGCCAGTCAACGCGGTCGTTCGTGCCACATTTGCCCCGCGGCCGACCGCGACACGTAGCGGTTGGAATGCGGCTGTCCATCGTGCGGTCCGTCGCCCACGCCCACGACGGAAACCAGGCCTCACGTCGAAGAGCTGGGGACGCACCTCGCGGTGCGAATCCCTGGCCTCGGAGGATCCATACAGAAGAGGGGCGCGACTGAGTTGCCCTGTTCGTCTACAGTTGTGTCTTGCCGCTGAGGATTCGGAGTGTGGTGCTGCCCAAGGGTCGAGGGCCGGCCAACGTCAAGTGACCCGACCAGTCCTGGCACCGTTGCGGCGCCGAAACGTCGACTCCGTGCTAGCTTCCTAGGTGTGGCGAGGAAGCTAGCACTGGTCGGCCTAATCCTGCTGATCCTGTTGCTGGTCCTTCCGCTCGAAATCGGGATGGCGATGGGCGTATGTCCCGATTGCCAGGCCCCAGGACCGCACGACCTTTGCGTCTGCATCGCCCTTGCCGCCTCGATCATCCTCTTCATCTCAACCTTCGCCGTCCGGATCGAGTCGCGGTCGCGATCGATGCCACTTCTGCTGATCCCTCGACTCCTGGAACGACCGCCTGGCTCCGCCTGATCCGGATCTGGCTCTCAGCCTAATGCTGAGCGCTGTTCTCGCTGCGATCAGATCGGGAGGTTTGCTGTGATGCCCTCGTATCCGTCGTCTCTTCGTGACTCATCCCTCGCGCAAGCCCAGGCGCCATGAACGGGCGAAAGACCAAGGCGAGGGGCATCTGGTTCGGCGTCCTGGGGGTCGCCGCGATCGTGGCCACACTCGCGATCGTCGAGCTCCGCACGCGAGGCACAACAGCAATCGGTGGGTTCACGGTCGCGAACTACAAGGCCAGAGCCGAGACCGAGAACCGGGCAGCAGCGGACTTCGAGCTTCCATCCCTCGAGGGTGACGGGTCGATGACGCTGTCGGCGTTCCGGGGGCATGTCCTCGTCATGAACTTCTGGGCATCGTGGTGTGGTCCGTGTCGACTCGAGGCGCCCGGCCTCCGCCGAACTTCCGAGCGGTACTGGGCCCAGGGCGTGCGGTTCCTCGGGGTCGACTACCGCGATGACAAGGCAGCCGCCCGGGCGTTCGTGGACGAGTTCCGTATCCCATACCCGAGCGTCTTCGATCCCCCTGGAACCCTTGCGCATCGGTACGAGCTGATCGGCCTCCCGACGACATTCATCATCGATCCGAGGGGGACGATCAGGTACCGGTTCGTCGGATACATGCAACAAGACGTGCTGGAGGCCGCCTTGGACGACGTCGTGTCGAGGTCGTCGTCGTGAGCGTCCTCGCGCCCTTCGCTCTGGCGTTCGTCGCCGGGATCGTCTCGTTCGCGTCTCCGTGCTGCCTTCCCCTGATGCCGGGCTACGTCTCGTATGTGAGCGGCGTAGCGGGTGGTGGATCGACGGCGACGCTCGTCAGATCGAGGACGATGCTCTCGGCCGGCTTGTTCGTGGCGGGGTTCGCCACGACCTTCACGCTCATGGGCGCCGCGGCGTCCGGGCTCGGGTCGCTGATCCTGTACCACCGGCTGGTGCTCGGGACGGTCGCGGGCGTGTTCGTCATCCTGATGGGGCTCGCCACCGTAGGGCTGCTCCGCGTGCCGTTCCTGTATCGGGAGCGGCGGTTCGACCTGGCGAGGATCAGCCCGGGACCCGCCGGTGCCGTGCCGCTCGGCATGGCCTTCGCGATTGGATGGACGCCCTGCATCGGTCCCGTCCTCGCCGCGATCCTGACTGCCGCGGCGACCGTGCAAGATGCGTGGCGCGGCGCCGCCCTGCTGTTCATCTACTCCTTGGGTCTTGGTGTGCCGTTCCTGCTCCTGGCGTTCGCGGTGGCAAGGACGGGGAGGCTCTTCGCCTGGCTCCGGCGGCACGGACAGGAAATCGAGATCGCCGGCGGCGGGATCCTCATCCTGATGGGTGCGCTGATGATCACCGGCACGTGGGTCCAGCTGTTCGCTCCGCTCCTTCGCCTCTTCTCCCGAACCGGGTGGCCACCCGTATGAGACGACTCGTGCTCCTCGTGGTGATCACGGCGCTCTCTTTGTGCCTCATGCCCTCCGTCGCCTGGGCGCATGCGGGATTCGTCTCGTCGACCCCCGAGCCGGGGAGCGAGCTGAGCTCGGCGCCGGGTGTGGTGACGCTCGAGTTCTCCGAGTCGCTCAACACGAAGCTCTCGAGGGCGGCCGTGACGACGCCCGACGGGCGGCGCGTCGAGGGAACGGTCACGAGCTCGGAGCAGATCGCAATCCCGCTCTCGACGAGCGCGCAGGGCGTCTACGCCGTGAGCTGGACGACCGTGAGCCTGGTGGACGGCCACACCCTCATGGGCGCGTTCCGGTTCGGGGTGGGGGTCTCGCCCGGGGCGGGCGCGGAGGGAGGGACGAACAATGAGCCGACCGGCTCGGGCTACCTCATCGCGGTCGGCCGACTCGTCGAGGACACGAGCCTGCTGCTGCTGCTCGGACTGCTGCTGCTGCGTCGGCTGGGGCGAAGGAGGCCACCACTCGCGTGGGTCCGCACGCCGATCTCGCTCGCGTTCGGGGCGGCCTTCGCGGGCGGCCTCGCGGTGGTCCTCGGCGAGGCGCTGGTGGCGGCTCCATCCCCAACGGGCAGCGCGATCCTCACCTATCTCACGACCGGGCTCCCAGGGTGGTCGCGGCTGGCGCGCGTCGTCTTGGAGGGCCTCGGGGTGCTCGCGGCGCGGGGCTGGCCGCGCGGGCGGGCCCCGCTTGCCGGGGCGGCCGTCGTCATGCTCGCCGCGGCGGGGCACGCGGCAGCGATCCAGCCCAAAGCCTGGGGGATGGCGGTCGAGGCCGTTCATATCCTGTCGGCCGGGGTCTGGGCCGGCGGGATCCTGGCACTCACGTTCCAGCGCCCTTCCGGTGGGCTGCTCGGCGAGGACGGCCGAGTAATCCTCGATCGGTTCACCCCTCCGGCACTTACCGCGTTCGCGGTCACGGCCGGTACGGGTCTCATCCGTGCGCTGCAGGAGGTCGGGAGCTGGCGAGAGCTCTTCGGTTCGTCCTACGGGGTCGTCCTTCTCGCCAAGATCCTGCTCGTCGTCTTGATGGTGCAGTTCTCGGTGCTGGCGTGGCGCCGGATCGCCATCTTCCCCAGGAGCGAAGCCACGGCCGCGGTCCTAGTAATCGGTGCCGCGGCGCTGCTCTCTGCGTTCCCGCTGCCTCCAGCCCGACAGGCCGAGGCCGCGGAGGAGGCCGCCCCCATCGCACAGGCCTCGCCGATCCCCGCGGGTGCGGCACTCACACTGGGCTCGCACGCGGGCTCCGTGCTCGTCGGGCTCACCGTCGAGCCGGCGAAACCTGGGGTCAACGAGCTGACGATCTACGTCCAGAGCTTGGACGGTCCCGAGGCGACAGTCTCTCTCCCGGTACGCGCTTCCGTAGACGGCACCGACGTAGCCCTCACGCGGTGCGCGGACACGTGTCGAAGGGGCATGGCGACGCTCGAAGGAGGCGAGCGCGTCGTGGTCAGCGTCGGCACCGCAGACGGGGCCCAAGCCACCTTCCGCCTGCCCGACCTCCCGGTCGCCCCGGGCGACCAGGTCCTCCAGCGGATGCTCGCGACAATGGGCGGGCTCACCAGCTACCGGCTCGACGAGAGTCTCACCTCTGGTCTGGGGACGACCGTCCGCACCACCTACGCGTTTACGGCGCCCAACTCGTTCGAGAGCCGGGTGGTCGAGAACGGGTCCACGTTCTCCACCGTGTGGATCGGCGATACCCGGTACACCCGAGAAGGCGACGGAACGTGGAAGGTCGAGCGAGTCGCTCCCGCGGTGCCGGTCCCGACCTACATCTGGGACTCGTTCCGTCCGTACAAGGACGTGCGCATCCTCGTCAGGGCTCGGGTCGACGGTGTTCAGACCACGGAACTCGCGTTCGCCGGCGGCGACCAGGATCTTCCGGTGTGGTTCCGCCTCTGGGTCGACGCCGACGGGTACGTCCACCGCGCGGAGATGCGAGCACCAGGGCACTTCATGGACCATCGCTACTACAACTACGACGCACCGATCAGAATCGAACCACCGAAAGGAGCGAGCGGATGAGACATCGGATGTTGGTCGTGGCGGCCCTCACGCTCGGCCTCGCGGCGGCGGCGTGCTCTCGCCAGGAGGCGCCCCCGAGCTCTGGGCAGGGCCCGATCGCTGTCGGTCAGGCCGCGCCCTCGTTCTCACTGAAGTCGGCGAGCGGAGGCACGGTCGCGTTGTCCGACTACGCGGGGAAGCCGGTGCTGCTCTACTTCAGCATGGGTCCCGGGTGAGGCGGGTGCGTGCAGCAGGTGGTCGACCTGCAACGTGACAAGGCGTTCGAGGACCTGAATGTTCAGCTGCTTGCGATCTCGCCGGATCCGGTGAGCGCGTGGAAGCGGGAGGGCGGGACGATGGGCGTCAGCGTTCCGATGCTGTCCGATCCCGGGAACACCGTGTGGATGAAGTACGGGACGCCGGGGTGGATGATGGCCACGGGCGAGCCCGGTCATACGTTCTTCCTGGTGGGCGGCGACGGCAAGATCGTGTGGCTCCGGGACTACGGAGCGCCCGAGCACGGTGGTGCGATGTACGTGACGCCGGACGAGATCGTCTCGCAGGTGGGGCAGGCCTTCGACGGATCATGAGACGCGCTCTCGGGCTCCTCGCCGTCGCGAGCATGTTCAGGGCGCTCGCCTATGCCCTGAACATCGCGTTGGGGATGACTTGGCCGATCCTGTGGGCGCTCGTGCTGGGGAGACGCGGCGGGTGCGAGAAATCTTCAACGCGACAGTCAGGAATGGAGATGCGTACTCGCGTTGCTAGGTTCTCCGCATGGCCGTGCGAACGGCGAGCGCGCGGTCGCTTCGGGACGTGACTCCCGCTTCGGATCAGGTCGATCTCGGCCGGAACGGCCGACGGACCGTGCTTGCGACGATCGTCGCGCTCTCGGCTCTCGTCTTTCTTCCCACGACTGCCCTCGCGCACGCGGGCCTCGTCTCGGCGACGCCCGAGCCGGGCTCCGAGCTCGGCATCGCGCCGGCGGTAGTGAACCTGCACTTCTCGGAGCCCCTCAACGCAAGACTGTCCGGAGCCATCGTCACGGCACCAGATGGGCAACGCACCGCCGGCCGGCCGGCCGGTGTCGAAGAGATCTCCGTCCGACTGTCGGGGAATGCCCGTGGCGTCTATCTGGTCTCGTGGAGGTCCGTCAGCCTGCTGGACGGCCACTCGCTCTCGGGATCCTTCGAGTTCGGAGTTGGCGTAACAGTTCGGTCCGGAGCCACAGGGTTCTCTTCCTCGCCACGGATAACGGACCTGGCGATCTCGATCGCTCGCTCGATCGAGGACCTCGCCCTGATCCTCGCGGTCGGGCTCCTGCTGTTCGGCCGACTCGCCCGTCGGAGTCCCGCGCTCGGGTGGATCCGCGCGCCGGTCCCCGGGCCGCTCGCCGTCGCGTTCGTTGCGGGAACGGTCGTGGTGATGTCCGAGGCCTTCGCCGCCGCTCACGGCATCTCCCTCGGACCCGCTCTCTTGTACCTAACGACTGGGATGCCCGGGTTCGCGCGGCTCGTCCGTCCGGCGCTGGAGCTGGTTGCCTTCCTCCTGGCCGCCCGCGGATCCCGGTGGACGCCGTGGCCAGTGGGTGGCGCATTTGTCGTGCTCGCCGCCGCCGGGCACGCTGCCGCGGCGAGCCCGCGCGTATGGGGCGTGATCTTCGAGACGGCGCACGTCGGCGCCGCGGCGCTTTGGGGGGGAGGGATCCTGGCGCTGGCTTTCCAGCGCCCGCCGGGCGGCTGGCGAAGCGAGCAAGGTCGCATGCTGATCAGCAGGTTCACGCCTGTCGCGCTCGGAGCGTTCTCGGTCACCGCGGTCGCGGGGGCACTTCGGGGCGCGCAGGAGGTCGGCTCGCTCCACGAGCTCTTCGCATCGTCGTACGGAGACGCGCTCCTCGTGAAGAGCCTGCTCGTCGTGCTGATGGTCACCCTGTCGGTGCTGGCGTGGAGGCGCTGGTTCGTCACGCCGCGGCTCGAATCGGGGGTGGCGATAGGTGTCATCGCCGCAGCCGCTCTTCTCGCCGCTTACCCTTTGCCCCCGGCCCGGCTTGCCGAGGCGGAGAGGGCAGCTCGGGGCGCTGCGGAGGAACCCGGCCTGCCTCTGGCGCGCGACCTCACGCTTGGGGCTCGCGCGGGCGACGCGCTCGTTGGCCTCACCCTCCGTCCGGGCTCGCCGGGCAGGAACGACCTGTACCTGTACGTGCTTCCTCTCAGCGGGGAGCAAGCAGGATCCCGCCTTGCGGTGGAGCTGTCGGTGGACGGACACGGCGTCGGGCTTGAGCCCTGCGGCATGGCCTGCCTTTGGACCGCTCTTGATCTCTCTGGTGGCGAACGGGTCCAGGTCCGTGTCGGCGGCTCGGATGGCGGCCTCGCGGCGTTCGATCTGCCGCGCCTGCCTGCTGCCGATGGAGGACAACTCTTTCGCGAAGTGGAACAGCGCATGCACGCGCTCGTGTCGTACCACTTGGATGAGTCCCTGGACTCCGGAACGAGCGTGATCAGAACGTCCTACGCGTGCCGGGCTCCCGATGAGTGCCGGACAAGGTCTAACGGAGGATTCCAGATGGTATGGATCGGTGGAACCCTCTACATGAAGAGAGCGCCTGGCGAGGGGTGGATCGTTCAGCCCAACAATCGGCCGTTCCAGGTCAGTTCGTTCCTTTGGGATTACGTGCCGGACCGGATCGTCGACCCTCGGATCGTCGGTGCGGCTCGGATCGGTGGCGTGGACACCACGATCCTGTCGTTCTACGGGCCGCTCAACGGCGCCGCCTACTGGTTCCGGTTGTGGGTCGACCCGAGTGGCCTGGTACGAAGAACGAAGATGAGCGGGTACGGTCACTTCATGAACCAGAGCTACTCAGGATTCGACGCGCCGATCACGATCACGCCTCCCAGCGGCCCGGGCGGTTAGACGTGCCTCAGACGACCTCGAGCTCGTCGCGTCTGTGTGGCTGTGACCTTCCCATGATGCCGTTGCGGGCAAGCCCATGGACCCACCGTTCTCGACCGTAGGCTGACCTAGAGTGGATAGATGTAGGAGGTGAGCATCCCGTGATGTATGGACCGTGGAACGGAGGTTGGTGGGGGTTCGGGATGATGTTCATGTCGCTGCTGTTCCTCGCTCTCATCGTGGTGGGCGTCGTGCTCGTCGTCCGGTCGTTTTCGCAGGGCGGGCAGGCACGGCCTCGATCGGACGGGGGCCGCGCGCTCGACATCTTGGCCGAGCGGTTCGCCCGAGGCGAGATCGACCAGCAGGAATACGAGGAGCGGCGGCGCACCCTGAGCGGCGGGAGATGATCCGTTCTGTTGGCAGGCGAAGGGGTATGGTGATGCGACAGCGAGCAAAGGAGGGGAGCAATGCGGGATCCGGAACGTCCTCCGTACTGCCCTGACTGCCCGATCGACTAGACCAACCGTCGGCTCGAGTGTTGCAACTCGCCGCGCGCTGACTAGTTGCTCGAGTTCACGTGCTTACCCGACTCACCGTCTCCTTCGAAGGCACGGCACGCCTTGTGGCGATTTTGGGCAAAGAGCTAGGCTAAGGGCCGACGGATGACGCGGTGAACCTGCGCAGGGCGAGCACGTGTTCGGATGCGAACGGCAGACCCATGACGCCGTAGCCGAAGAAGCGCTCCTCGCGACCCGGTGCTATCAGAGTGCGATCCTCAATCCCTCGCACGATCGTCTGAGGCGCTTCCACCCTGGAGAGTACGATCCCTCCTTACGACCGCGATGACCGTCCATCATCCCGGCACCATCCCACCCTCGCTAGGCTTGACGGCCTTGATGATCACGGCGGTAGCAACGCGATCTTGATGGTCGACCGAGATCGTCCGCCGCATGACCTCGATGACCTCGTGCGTGAAGAGCGGCATCAGGGCGGCATCCTCGATCCCGAACGGCCGGTGTCCCCCGACCCACACGTTCGCGAACCCAGCTCGTTCGAGCTTCTCGGCGAAGACACGCTCCGCCAGGGCTCCCGACACTCACCCAGCCCAGGCGCTCTGATCGTTGGCCACCTCTGGGGGCAGCCCGCCCTCGACCGTGAGATCGGCCATGCAGATCCGGCCTCCCGGCCTGAGCAATCGGAACATCTCAGCGAGTGCTCGACCCTTCCGAGCCGACAGGTTCAGCACGCCATTAGAGATCACCACATCGATCGACTCGGCCGGGAGCGGGATGTCTTCCATCTCCCCGCGGACGAACTCGGTCCAGCCCTCGACTCCCGCCTCGGCGGCGTGGCGACGTCCGCGCTCGCACATCTCCTCGAGGATGTCGAGCCCGACGGCCTTACCCTCCGGTCCGACGCGCCTGGCGGCGAGGATGGTGTCGATCCCTCCTCCGGAGCCCACGTCCAGGACGGTCTCACCGTTCCGGAGGAACGCGTAGCGGACGGGGTTCCCCACCGAGAGCGACCACCCGACTGCCCCGGCCGGGACCTCGGCAAGCTCGTCGTCCGTGTAGAAGCGGCGGGCCACTGCCTCGCCGCCGCCGGTCGTGATCGCCGAATACGCTTGTCGGACGGAGTCCTTGATCTCCTCCTGGAACATGAGGTCCTTGGCCACCGGTCCTCCTAGAGCTCCTGAACGAACCGTTCGAGGCTGGCTTTCACGTCCGGTGGGATCTCCTCCGCCTCATTCGAGGCGAGGAAGCTCCGGAGCTCCTTCGCGAACTCCAGCTCCCCGCAGCATGTGCGGCAGAACGACAGGTGCTTCTCCACCCTCTCCTGATCCTCGGCCGAGATCGCGTGATCGAGGTAGTCCCAGAGCTGCCTCACGGCCTCGGAGCACGGGATCGAGCTCTGCTGGTCATTCATCTCTCCGCCTCCTCCATGAGGAGACCCGTCTCCTCCGCGTACGCCCACATCTCGGCCTCGAACCGCTTCCGACCTCGGTGGAGTCGTGCCAAGATCGTTCCGAGCGGTGAGTCGAGCATGCGGGCGATCTCCTTGGTTGCGAATCCATCCATGTACCGGAGCACCAGCGGCGCCCGGTAAAGCACCGGGAGACGCATGAGGACCTCGCGTACGTCGTCCTTGCCGAACGCTCTCAGGAAGTCCAGGTGCAGGGTGTCCGAGTACGGAAGGGGATCCACCTCCACCAGGGTCTGGTACAGCGAGAAGTCCTCGACCTCCTCAACGGGAAGCTCATCCAGGGATCGGGCTCGCTTGCGAAGCTCATCCCGAAACACGTTCACCAGGATGCTCTTCAGCCACCGGGCGCCCGCTTCGTCCTCCTTCAGCGCCCCGAACGACCGATACGCCCGGATCAACGTCTCCTGCACGAGGTCCTCCGCACCGTCCCGGACGAGCCGGCGGGCCAGCGAGTAGAGGGCCGGCAGCTCGCCGACGGCCATGCTCTGGAACGCTTCCTTCGTCCGGTCCTGGATCCCGATGTCCGCCATCCCGTCGGCCCGTCTCACTGGCGTGCTCACCCTCTCAAGACGCTTGGGTGGCCGACCTTATTGCATCGCCAGGAAGGTGCAATCGGCGTCGGCGGTCGGACGTCTGTCATGGGCGAGAGGAGGTACGGGCATGACAACCATCACAGGGGAGCACACGAAAGCGGACGGTTCGGCGACCGCGCTTCGAACGGGCTCCTGGCTCATGGGGATCGCCGCCGCGGGGTTCATCGGCTATGCGGTGATCTTCTTCGTCCGCAACTTCACGGACTCCTTCTTGGAGCTCGGGATCGGGCCCAACGAGGTCAACGTGGGGAAGGACGAGATCCAGGCGTTCAGCCCGTCGCTGTTCGAGTACGTGAGCCATCTGCACATCGCGGTCTCGGGATTCATCGCCGCGACGGGCCTCGCGGTGCTGTTCCTGGTGGCCTACGGGGTTCGGCGGGGGCAGCTCTGGGCGTGGGTCGGAGCGGTGACCGCCCCGGTCCTGGGGCTCGCGGTGGCCCTGCCGGCGCACTACGTGAACGGATTCGACACGCTCGGCCACCTGGGGCTGATCTACCTCGCGGTGGTGATCTTCGTGGTCGGTGCGCTGGTGTCCCTGCGGGGCATCGTCCAGGCACAGAGGAGCTGACTGATGCAGGCGGCGGGCTCGCGACGGGGGGCTCGCCGCCTGCGTTCGGTCTCGAGATCCAGAAGGGGTGATCCAGCGATGGCACAGACGGAGGCGCTGATGTGCGCGAAGTGTGGAAGTCGGGGTGACGGCTGGAAGTGCGCCATCTGTGGATCGGTAGCGGGCGAGCATGACGCCGGGCATCTCCACGTCGGCTCCGATCGTTACTGCACGGTCCGGTGCGCCGGGTGCGACCAGGCCGACGTCCTCTGCACCTGCGTGTGATCGCGCCGACGAGGACCCTCCGGGCTCATTGCGGTAACGGGAGGAGCCTACGTGGAACGGAATCCGCGGATCGAGAGGGTGCGGGGTCACGCAGATATCCGAGCTGGAACTTAGTCGCTACCTGAACAGAAGGGACCCGCGGGCTTGACATCGTGCGGTCCCCGCGGAGGCCCGAGCGTGATGTCGTTCGGATTCACCCACACCACGCCGTCCTGAACGAGCGTCTCCAGCCGGTCAAGGCCGCGCGGCGCAGGCCCGAGCACGTAGTTCCCCAGCCGGTCGAACTTGTCTCCGTGGGCCGGGTCCTCGAACCACATCGACGAGGGCAGTACACGACCCGTTCGCCGAGATGTGGGCTTCGCGCCAGGAGTGCCATCGGGGTTCGCCGGGGCTCGACCACAACGTAGGCGGGCACCTCGGGAAGCAGCACGACGCCTTGGGAGCGGACGTCCTGGATCGAACCAACGCGCACCCATCCCGCACCCGGTGAGTTGTCAGATGTGGAGAAACGGGCAATCGCGAGGCCAACGAGGATCGCGAAGGCAGCGACGAGGGGGATGAGAAGCCAACGCCGGCTAGT
>WNFU01006583.1_pt1 | contig 14012 bp, 12 predicted proteins | sample 5400121 | NCBI WGS metagenome assembly WNFU01 (sample SAMN13153360, study PRJNA577476) | soil metagenome | isolation source: 100 cm soil or saprolite under grassland replicate 1 | place: USA:California | collected 2016-06-15
GGGCGGAGGAGGCCGAGCTTCGCGCCGCCGCACGGCGCGTCGCGACTCTCGAGCCGGACGACAAGAAGCTCGATCGCCTCGCCAAACAGCTGGATGCCGCGCTCCGCGCGGCGCTGGCGGGCTCCGATGACCCGGCCGAGCTCCTTCAGGCGAGCGACGCGGTCAACGCCGGCCTCGAACGCTTCGTGAAGCGCAACCCCGCAGCCTCCATCCTCGTTCCCGACTGAGCCGTCGGCTGGCCCGCGATGAGGCTCACCAAGTACCTGGCCCACTGCGGCGTCGCGTCGCGGCGCGCGGCCGAGGAGCTGATCGCAGCCGGCAGGGTGACGGTCGGCGGGCGAACCGTCACCGATCCGGCGCGCGAGGTGGACGAGTCCAGCGGCGTCACCGTAGACGGCTCGCCGGTGACGCCCGAGCCGCGCGAGGTCTGGGCGGTCAACAAGCCGCCGGGCGTCACCTCGACCGCGCGCGAGCCGGGGCGGCGGCGGGCGGTCGTGGAGCTGGTCGACTCGCGTGCGCGCCTCTATCCGGTCGGACGGCTCGATGCGGACTCCAGCGGCCTCATCCTGGTGACCAATGACGGCGAGCTCGCGAACCGCCTCACCCATCCGCGCCACGAGGTGCCGCGCACCTACCGCGTTCGCCTGCGCCGTGCGCCATCCGATCACGACCTGCGACGGCTGCGCGAGGGCGTCGAGCTCGACGACGGTCCAACCGCGCCGGCCCGGGTGCGACGCCGCGGCCGGCGCGAGATCGAGATCACGATCCACGAGGGGCGCAACCGCCAGGTGCGGCGCATGGCCGAAGCAATCGGCAACGAGGTCGAGTCGCTCGAGCGCGTCGTGTTCGGGTCGCTGCGCCTCGGGCGGCTGGCGGTCGGCGAGACACGGCGGCTCGATCCGAGGGAGGTCGAGCGGCTCTGGGAAGATTCCGCCCCGCATGACTGACGAGCGACTCTGGGCGGTTCGGGGAGCGGTTCAGGTGGACCGCAACGACGCGGCGGCGATCCTCGCGGCGACGGAGCAGCTCGTGGGCGAGCTGATGAGCCGCAACCAGTTCGAGCCGCGAGCGATAGTGAGCTGCATCTTCACCCTCACGCCCGACCTCGACGCGGAGTTCCCCGCGGTCGCGGCGCGGCGCCTGGGACTCGGCGCGGTCCCCCTTCTGTGCGCCACCGAGGTCGACGTGCCGGGAGCGATGCAGCGGGTCATCCGGGTGCTGGTCCACTACTACGCGGACAACGCCCACCAACCGACGCACGCCTATCTCGGCGAGGCCCAGGCTCTGCGCTCGGACCTGGAATCCGCGCAGTAGTCGGAGACGGCCGCCACAATAGAGCGCCGATGACGGTCACCTTTGCGGACAAGCTCGCGCGGATGCCGCACTACGACGCCGGAATGCCGGCGGCCGATGCGAGGCACGCCTACGGCGCGAAGAACGCGATCAAGCTCGCCTCGAACGAGTCGGCCTGGCCACCGCACCCGGCGGTCGTCGAGGCGGTAGCGCGCGCCGCCGCGGAGGCCAATCGCTACCCGGACCAGCATGCACGCACGCTGCGGCGCCGGATCGCGGAGCGCTACGACGCCGACCCGGCCCGGATCGCGGTCGGCAACGGATCGTGCGAGCTGCTGCTCGCCGCGGCGGAGGCGCTGTGCGAGCCCGGCGCGGAGCTCGTCTACGCGTGGCCGGCGTTCTCGATGTACCCGCACCTCGCCGCCCTCTCGGGCGCGCGCGAGATCCGAGTGCCGCTCGCCGACGGCTACGTGCACGACCTGGATGCCATCCTCACCGAGATAACGGCGGCGACCCAGCTCGTCCTGATCTGCAACCCCAACAACCCGACCGGCACCTACCTGCCGGCTCAGCGGATCGGCGAGTTCGTCGACCGCGTCCCGGATCACGTCACCGTGATCCTCGACGAGGCCTACATCGAGTTCCAGGTCAGCGACGATCCCGAGGCGAGTCTCGACCTGCTGCGCGCTCACCCCAACCTCGTCTGCCTGCGGACCTTCAGCAAGTCTTACGGCCTCGCGGGGATGCGCGTCGGCTACGCGCTGTCCTCGGCGCGCTTCCGCGCCGCGGTCGACGCCGTTCGCCAGCCGTTCAGCGTCAACTCGCTTGCCCAGGCCGCCGCCGCCGAGGCGATCCTCCACCAGGACGACATGACGCGCCGCATCGAGCGCACCGTCGTCGAGCGACTGTGGGTCGAGGAGGAGCTCGGCGGCCTCGGTCTTACGACCGCCGAGACCGAGGCGAACTTCTCCTGGGTCGCGCTCGGCGATCGCGACGAGGGCGAGGTGGTGGAGTCGCTTGGAAAGTCCGGAGTCATCGTCCGCCCGGGCGAGGGCCTCGGGGGCCCGGGCCACATCCGGGTCACCCACGGCACCAGGAATGAGAACGAGAGGTTCGTCGAGGCCCTGCGCGAGGCGCTGTAGGGTGAGCCGATGAAGGCAGGGGCCGCCCTCGCGGCGATCGCGACGGTGTCGCTCGCCGCCTCCGCCTCGGCGTCCGCCGATGTCCGCTACGCGTCGCCCGGTGGGTCCGGGGTCGTCTGCTCAACCGACGCGCCCTGCGATCTCCAGGTCGCGGTCGAGTCGGCCGTCGGCGGGGACGAGGTCGTGGTGCTGCCGGGCAGCTACGGCGAGACCGACCAGCTCGACGTGTCCGCCTCGATCCTGGTCCACGGCCAGGCGGGGGCACCGTCGCCGCTCGTCGTGTCGTCGGCGCCGACGGGCGTCAGCGTGACCGGCGCGGGTGCGCTTGTCCGCCGCCTGCACATAGTCCACGTCGGAATCGGCGACGCGCTCTTCCTGGACGCCGGCATCGCGGAGCAGGTGGTAGCCCAGACCGGGAGCTCGCAGTTCGCCTGCCAGGTGCGCGGCGCGACGCTGCGCGACAGCATCTGCTGGTCGACGGGAACCGCCGGCAGCGCCGCCGGGATGACGGTCGGCTCAGCGTTCGAGCAGTCCGTCCTGCGCAACGTCACCGCCATTGGCGAGGGCGCCGGGGCGCGGGGCATCGAGGCCGAGGCGTCCGGCGGCGGGCTGGCGGACCTGCGCGCCGTCAACGTGATCGCGAAGGGTGCGGGGGTCGACGTCGAGGCGACCAGCAACGCGGCCTCGGGCGCCAACGTCGACCTCGACCACAGCAACTTCGCGACGCTCAGCCTCGTCGGAGCGAACAGCTTTGCAACGGCACCGGGAACGGCCTACAACCAGACCGACCCGCCGCTCTTTGTCAACGCGGCCGCCGGGGACTTCCACGAGGGTCCGGAGTCGCCGACGATCGAGCGCGGGGGGTATTGGTCCGGCGTCGGCAGCGAGGACGTAGACGGCGAGCCCCGCGTCCAGGGCTACGGCGTGGACATCGGCGCCGACGAGTACGTCGTCGGCCCGCCGCCGCCCGACGTCAATCCGCCCGAGACCAAGATCCTCAAGGGCCCCGAGAAGCGCTCCAAGCACCACCTGGCAAAGTTCAAGTTCGGCACCAGCGAGCCCGCGGGGGCGATCCTGATGTGCAGCGTCGACGACGTGCCGTACAAGCCGTGCGAGTCGCCCAAGGGATACCGCGTCGGGATCGGCAAGCACGTCTTCCGCGTCTTTTCGATCGACGCCTCCGGCAACGTCGATCCGACGCCCGACTCGCGGACCTGGCGCGTGAAGCGCAAGCACAAGTAGCGCCGCCGCAATTTGCGGTTTGCGCTGGGCAGCGATCCCTGCTACAACGTTCGATCAGTGACGCGCCTCGGCACGCACCACACCGGCATGGCCGCCAATCGCGGCCCCGCTCCGCCTGCCCGCCTGCGTTATTACCGTTATTGGCGATTTATCTAGGCGTCCGGCCCGCGGCTGCCTGAGCCGCCGAACGTGAACGATTTCCGCCGGACGCCTCGATCCTCGGCCCCACGCCGAGACCCGTACAGGTAAACCCAACAAGGACTCCGAGAAGGTTCTTCGAAAGGCAGCAACACAATGATGATCGTGATGAAAGAGGGGGCGACCGGCGAGCAGATCGATGCGGTCGTCGAGCGGGTCGAGTCGGTGGGCTGCTCGGCCCACGTCTCGCGGGGCGACGTCCTGACCGTGATCGGGGCGATCGGCGACCGCGACCGCGTGGCGGGCCTGGGGCTCGAGGGAGCGGCCGGCGTCGATCACCTGGTCCCGATCCTGAAGCCCTACAAGCTCGCCTCGGCGCAGTTCAAGAAGGGCGAGCGCAGCGTGCTCGAGATAGAGGGGCGCCGCGTGGGGGGCGACAATTTCGCCCTGATCGCCGGTCCCTGCACGGTCGAGAGCCGCGAGCAGACGCTCGAGGTCGCGCGCTGCGTCGCGGACAACGGCGCGGCGATGCTGCGCGGCGGCGCGTACAAGCCGCGCACCTCCCCCTACAGCTTCCAGGGCCTGGGAAGCGAGGGGCTGGCGATGCTCCAGGAGGCCAAGGAGCAGACCGGCCTGCCCGTCGTCACCGAGCTGATGGACGTCCGCGACGTCGAGGACGTCGTCGAGGTCGCCGACGTGATCCAGATCGGCGCCCGGAACATGCAGAACTACTCGCTGCTCGCCGAGGCCGGGCGCACCGAATGCGCCGTGCTGCTCAAGCGCGGGCTCGCGGCGACGCTCGAGGAGCTGCTGATGGCGGCCGAGTACGTGCTCAAGGAGGGCAACGAGAACGTCATGCTCTGCGAGCGCGGCATCCGCACGTTCGAGACCTCGTACAGGTTCACGCTCGACCTGCTCGCGGTCCCTGTGCTGCGGGAGCTGACCCACCTGCCGGTGATCGTGGACCCGAGCCACGCCGCCGGGAGGCGCGACTGGGTGCAGCCGATGTCGCTCGCCGCGGCCGCGGCGGGGGCCGACGGGATCATCGTCGAGGTCCACAACGAGCCCGACGAGGCGATCTGCGACGGTCCGCAGGCGATCGCGACGGAGCGCTTTGCCGAGTACGCGGAGCAGCTCCAGCGGGTCGCCGAGCTGGCGGGCAAAGAGCTGAGCCGCGTCTAGGCGCAATGAAGGTCGCCGTCCTCGGCGTCGGTCTGATCGGCGGCTCGATCGGGCTTGCGGCGAGGCGGCGGCTCGGCGCCGAGGTCGCCGGGTTCGACCCCGACAGGGCGATCCTCGACCGCGCGCAAGAACGTGAGGCGCTCGACGTCGCGTGCGGGTCGGTGGCCGATGCGGTCGCCGGCGCCCAGTTCGTGTTCTGCGCCGCGCCGGTCGGCGCGTTGCCCGCGCTCGTCGCCGAGGCCGTCGAGGCGAGCGGCCCCGACGCCGTCGTCACCGACGTCGGCTCGACGAAGCGCCAGCTCGTCGCCGAGCTGGCCGCCGGAGCGGCCGGCGAACGCTTCATCGGCGGGCACCCGCTGGCCGGCGCGGAGACCTCGGGGGTGGAGGGCGCACGTCCTGACCTGTTCGAGGGCGCGCGCTGGTACCTGACCCCGACCGAGCGGTCGAGCGGGCTGCTCTACGACCGGCTTCAGCGCGCGATCTCCGAGCTCGGGGCGCGCCCCCAGGCGATCGACGCCGAGACGCACGATCGGCTGATGGCCACCGTCAGCCACCTGCCGCACGTTCTCGCCAACGTCCTGGCCTCCCAGGCCGCCGCGGCCAGCGCCGCCGAGTCTGAGCGCATGCCGGAGGTGGGTCGCAGCTTCCGTGACTCGACGCGGGTCGCGGGCGCCAATCCCGCGATCTGGGGCGACATCTTCGCGGCCAACAGGGATGCCGTGGCGCGGGAGATAGACGCAGTGGTCGACCGGCTGCGCGCCGTCGCCGAGCTGATGCGCGGCGGCGACACGGAGGCGGTCGCCGCCTGGCACCACCGGGCGCTCGAGGACCGGCGGGCGCTGCTCGAGGGCGAGGGCGTCGGGGGGCCGCTGCACGAGTTGCGGGTCGTCGTCGACAACCGGCCCGGCACCGTCGCGGAGATCGCCCTCGCCCTCGGGGAGGCGGGCGTCAACATCGAGGACATGGCGCTCGACCCCGCGGCCGACATGCACTCGGGCGCGATCACGCTGTGGATCGCCGGGGCCGAGGAGGCGGAGCGCGCCTCAGAGATAGTGGGCCGGCTCGGTCACTCGGTCTCCGCCGTACCTCGCGGCGAATGAGCGCCGTCAGGTTCGAGCCCTCGGGCCCGCTCCGGGGAGAGCTCACACCTCCGCCCGACAAGTCGATCTCGCACCGCGCCGCGATCGTCGCGGCGATGGGGGAGGGCGAGTGCCGCGTCGAGAGCTACCTCGACTCCCACGACACGCGATCAACCCTGGTGGCGGTCGGGGGCCTGGGGGCCGACATCGAGGAGGCGGTCGCCGGGCCCGGGCGCCTCGACCTGAAGATTCGCGGGGTGGGGCTTCGGGGCGCGCGCTTCGACGGAGCTTCGGGGATCGACGTCGGCAACGCCGGAACGCTGCTGCGGGTCCTGCCGGGGTGGCTCGCCGGCCAGGGCCGTGGCGCGTGGACCCTCGACGGCGACGAGTCGATTCGCCGCCGCCCGGTCGACCGGGTGGCGCAGCCGTTGCGCGAGATGGGCGCCCGGCTGGAATGCCGCGACGAGCGCCTGCCGCCGCTGCGCGTCGAGGGCGCGGCCCTGAGCGGCATCTCCTACGAGCTCCCGATCGCCAGCGCCCAGGTCAAGTCATGCGTCCTGCTCGCCGGCCTGCTCGCCGACGGCGAGACGCGGGTCACGGAGCCGGCGCCGACACGCGATCACACGGAGCGCATGCTGCGCGCCGCGGGCGCGTCGCTGGAGGTCGAGAGCGTGTCCTCGCTCGTCACGGCTCGCAGTCCACAGCGGCGCCGGATCACGGTGCGTGGGACAAGGTCGATCGAGCTCGGCTCGATCGCGATCCCGGGCGACCTGTCCTCTGCGGCGTTCCTCATCGCCGCGGCCCTGCTGGTCCACGGCAGCGACCTGCGCATCGACGAAGTGGGCCTGAACCCCACGCGCAGCGGGTTCCTCGGGATCGCCAACAGGATGGGCGGGCTGCTGGAGGTCGATGACGAGTCCGCGGCGGGCAACGAGCCGCGCGGCACGGTTCGCGCCCGCCATGGGGGATTGACGGCGACTCGCGTCGGGCCCGCCGAGGTCCCGCTGGCGATCGACGAGCTGCCGCTCGTCGCCCTGCTCGGCTGCTTCGCCGACGGTGACACGGTGGTGACCGGCGCGCAGGAGCTGCGCCACAAGGAGTCGGACCGGATCGCGGCCGTCGTCGACGGCCTGCGCGGGATCGGCGCCGAGATCGAGGCGCTGCCCGATGGATTCGCCGTGACCGGTACCGGCGGCTTGCGCGGCGGAGCGCTCGACACCCGCGGCGATCACCGCATGGCGATGCTCGGCGCGGTCGCCGGGCTGGCCTCGCGGGAGGGCGTCGAGGTGCGGGGCTTCGACTCCGTGTCGGTCAGCTACCCGCGCTTCGAGTCGGAGCTGGCGCAGCTCGCATCCGGTTGAGCCAGCGGCGCGCCGTCCCCGACATGTGTGCATACTCTCCGCCGATGAAGCGGGGCCTGGGAGGACTTGCATTGAGCTTCGCGCTCGTCGTCACGGCGGGCGCCGGCTCCGCCTCCGCCGCGACACAGGTCCAGCTGGGCACCTCCCCGCAGTTCAGCCAGCTGGTCATCATCGGGGAGAACGACGTCGACGTCGTCGGCGTCTCGGAGGCCGGCGGCACGATCACGATCACCGACCAGGGGCCCGGCGGCATCACGACCACCACGCCACCGTGCGCGACGCTCGACCCCCAAACGGTCACCTGCCCGCTCAACCCACCCGGCTCCGGGCCGGTCGTGTTCCTGGCCGCGGTTATGCAGGGCGACAACGACCGGTTCCTCAACCAGAACCTCGACGTGATCACCCAGGCCATTGGGGGCACGGGCAACGATGTCCTCGAGACGGGTCCGGGTGACGACTTCGCCCAGGGGGACGTGGGCAACGACGTCCTCGACACGGGCCCCGGCGCCGACCAGCTCTACTGGGACCCCGGCGACGACGAGATGAACGGTGGGGCGGGAGATGACGAGGCGTTCTTCGGGAACTCCTTTGCGCCGGTCAACGCCAGTCTCGACGACCAGCCGAACGACGGCCCCGCCGGTGAGGCGGACAACTTGATCAGCGTCGAGTCGGTGGACGGGACGTTGTTCGACGACGTGCTCGTCGGCGACGCCAACGCCAACCGGCTCTTCGGAGACAACGGTGACGACCTGATCGTCGGCCGGGGAGGCCCCGACGACCTCGATGGCGAGGACGGTGACGACACGCTGAACGGCGGCGACTCGCCCGATGGAGCGCGCGACCGTCTCGACTGCGGCCTCGGCGCAGACCTCGCGCTGTCGGACGCTCAGGACGTCGTCGAGGTCGGCTGCGAGCGCCGCGGCGCTAGCGTCACCGGCGAGACGGCCAAGCTGCGGCGCAGGGGTAAGGTCAAGGTCCTCGTGTCGTGCCCACCCGAGGAGGGCGCCACGTGCGCCGGGACGCTGTCGCTGCTGTCGAACGGCACGGTCCTGAGCAAGAACGGGAGCTTCGAGGTCGGCGCCGGCGAGACGCGCAACGGACAGCTCAAGCTCACGCGCGCGGGACGCAGGGCGCTTCACCGCAGCCATGGATCGCTGTTCGTGACCGCTCAGGCCGAGACGGTCGAGCCGGGCGGGTCGAGCATCACCGAGGCCCGCGTCCTGCTCATCGGCTAGCGCGGGATGCGGCCGAGGATGACAGCGGCGAGCGCCCGTTGCCCGGGACGGCTGGCGCTCGCGCTGGCCGCGGCCGCCGGGCTCGTCGTGGCGTTGGGCGCCGCGCCGGCTTCGGCCGCGACCGATGTCGACTACGTCTCCATAACGGGCTTCGGAAGCGTGGTGGTTATCACCGGCGAGAGCGACGTCGACCTGATCGACGTCTCGGTTGCCGGCGGAACGATCACGATCACCGACACGGGGCCGGGCGGGATTACCACCGCGGCAGTCGAGTGCTCGGCGCCGAACGCGACCACGGTCACCTGCCCGTTCGATCCCGGCGGCGCCCCGGTGAGGATCGTGGCCGTGGACCTGATGGAGGCAAACGACAGCTATACCAATCAGAACCTCGAGGTCAAAAACCAGGTCGAGCCGGGAGACGGCAACGACGTCGTGAGGTCCGGGCCCGGCGACGACTTCATCGACGACAGCCTCGGCGACGACGATCACGACGGCGGGGCCGGCGACGACTTCCTCGACGGCACGAGCGGGCCCGCAGCGACCGGAGCGGATCGTCTCGACGGGGGCTCGGGCATCGACGAGGTGGACTACGGCGGCTACCTGACCGGAGTCGAGGTCAGCTTCGACGATCAGCCGAACGATGGCACTCCCGGCGAGGGCGACAACCTGATGCGGGTCGAGCGCGTCTTCGGCACCGAGTCCGACGACTCGCTGACCGGCGACGCCGGCGCCAACGAGTTCTTCGGCGACCTCGGAGACGACCGGCTCGTCGGCCTCGCGGGCAACGATGAGCTATCGGGCGAGGAGGGCGACGACGTCCTCAACGGCGGCGCCTCACCGGACGGCTATCACGACCGGCTCGACTGCGGCATGGGCACGGACACGGTCCTCGCCGACCCGCTGGACGTCGTCGAGCCCAACTGCGAGCGAAGGGGCGCCCTGGTGGCCGTGGAGAGCGCGTCCGTGCGTCATGGCAAGGCGAGGGTCAGCGTCGAGTGCCCGGCGCTCGAGGTGGACTCCTGCGCCGGCGAGCTGGCGCTGTTCGGGAACGGACGCGAGGTCGGCAAGGCCACCGGGTTCCTCGTGATCGCGGGCGAGACCGCGGTCGTCAAGGTGAAGCTCACCCGGTTCGGCAAGCGGGAGCTGCGGCGCAGCCACCGGATCCTGCTGACGACGGCACGGGTGCAGACCGCCGAGGCCGGCGGCATCACCGTCGGCGAGCAGCGCCTCCAGCTCGTCGGCTAGCCGCGCCGCGGATCGCGGTCAGCGCTGGCTGGGGTGGCCCTCGCCGGGCCACGGTGCGAGGATCAGCAGCAGCCGGGCGTCCTCGGTAGCGCGGATCTCGCGACGCTCGTTGGGATCGAACTCGGCGAGCAGTCCCGGACCGCCGCTGACGGTCTCGCCGCCGGTGTCCTCGATCTCGATCCTCCCGGACGCGACGACGAGCCAGCCGCGCTCGTGCACCTGGTGCTCCTGGAGGCGCTCGCCCGCGGGCAGCATGAGGACGATGACGCGGCCCTCGTCCTGCGAAGCGAGGACCTCGGGGTTGTGAGCTTTGACCTCGATTTGCGACAGGTCCCAGGTCTGCATGGCTCGGCGCGGAACTCTATCCATAGCGCCGCGATCGCCAACTCCACGACTACCCTCGTGCCATGGTCATCGCGATCGACGGCCCCGCGGGGGCCGGGAAGTCCACCGTGGCCCGCGGCGTCGCCGCAGCGCTCGGGCTGACCTATCTCGACTCGGGTGCGATGTACCGCTCGGTCGCCCTCGCCGCGCTGCGCGATGGGATCGACCCCGGCGACGTCGAGCAGCTCGGCGGGCTGGCACGCCGGCTCGAAATCGATCTCGATGCCGGCGCGGTTCGGCTCGACGGCGAGGACGTCACCGATCAGATTCGCGCGCCCGAGGTGACCGATGCCGCCTCGCGGGTCTCAATCCACCCCGAGGTCCGCGCGGCGATGGTCGAACGCCAGAGGGCGCTGATCGCGGCCGGCCGCTACGTGGCCGAGGGACGCGACATCGGGACCGTGGTCAGCCCCGACGCTCCGCTGAAGGTATTCCTGACCGCGTCCGACGAGGAGCGGGCGCGGCGCCGCGCGGCCGAGACCGGCGAGCCCGTCGAGCGGGTGCTCGCCGAGCAGCGGCGTCGCGACGAACGCGACACCGAACGCCGCCACGGAGCGCTGCGAGCAGCCGAAGACGCCGTCGAGGTCGACACGAGCGGGCTCTCGGTGGCGGAGGTCGTCGCGCGGGTCGTCGAGCTCGCGAGGGCGAGGGGACTGGCGTGACCCGCCCGCCCCAGATCGCGATCGTCGGCTTTCCCAACGTCGGCAAGAGCACGCTCGCGAACCGGCTCGCCGGTGGCCGCGATGCGGTCGTGCACCCCGAGCCCGGCGTCACCCGGGACCGCAAGGCGCTGGACTGCGAGTGGAACGGCGTTCGCTTCCAGCTCGTCGACACCGGCGGCGTGGACCTGGCGGCGGGCGACTCGCTCTCGGCGGCCGTTCAGCGCCAGGCACGCGAGGCGATCTCGGAGGCCGACGCGATCCTGCTGGTGATCGACGCCCGCGCCGGGGTGCGCGCCGGAGACGCCGAGCTCGCGGCGACCCTGCGGGGCGCCGAGCCAGCGGTGCTGGTCGTCGCCAACAAGATCGACCGGCGCGAGGACGAGCACATGGCGGCAGAGCTTCACGGCCTCGGGCTCGGCGAGCCACACCCCGTATCCGCGACCCACGGCCTCGGCACCGGCGACCTGCTCGATCGCCTCGCCGCGATCGCCACATCGGCGCAGGGGGGGCCGCCGAGCTCCGAGGCGGTGCGACTGGCGATCATCGGCCGTCCGAACGTCGGCAAGTCGTCCCTGCTCAACGCGTTTCTCGGCACCGAGCGGGTGATCGTCTCCGAGCGCGCGGGAACGACGCGCGACGCGATCGACACCGAGCTCGAGGTCGACGGGCGGCGTGTGGTCCTGATCGACACCGCGGGCCTTCGCCGGCGCGGCAAGGTTGCCGGGACGGTCGCCTACTACGCGCAGCTTCGCGCCGAGCGCGCCGCGGAGCGCGCCGACGTGGCCCTGGTCGTATGCGACGCCTCCGAGGGGCTGACCTCCGAGGACCTCCGGGTCGCCCAGCTCGCGATGCGCTCCGGCTGCGCGACGCTGATCGCCCTCAACAAGTGGGACGTGGCCGACCTGGACCTCGATGACGTACGGGCGCGGCTCGAGCGGCGGGTGCGGCTGCGACCGCCGCTTCGCACCGCGTCGGCGAAGACCGGCCGCGGCATCCCTCAGCTGCTAAGCGAGGCGCTGGCGCTCGCCGATCGCCGCGCCGAACGAATTCCGACGCCCGAGCTCAACCGCTTCATCGCCGACGTCGTCTCGACGACCCCGCCGCCGTCGCGGCGCGGCCGGCGGCTGCGCCTCTACTACGCTGCCCAGGTGGGGCGGCGCCCACCACGCTTTGCGATACAGGTCAATGACCGCCGCCTGATCTCGCGCGACTGGGCCTTTCACCTCGAGAACCGGCTGCGCGATCGCTACGGACTGGAGGGGGTGCCGCTCGTGATCGACTACGTCCCCCACTCGCAGCGCGGGCGCCGCGGGCGCCGCCGGGCCGGGGACCCGCAGCGGGCTAGTGGGCCTCGCTGAAACGATCCACCCGAAACGGCGGCCCCAGATCGCCGTCATGCTGCGTCCTCGGTCGGGGCCAGGGCGCTGCCCTTGCCCCCTCCCTGCGTCCTTGCCTGACGGCGCCTGGGTCACGCCGTTTCCGGCACAACGTTCCCTGCGAGGCCCACCTGAGGCGGATGAACCGGCTGGAACCGCTGAGCGTTCGGCTATAAACCGCCGCTCGTGCCCGGCCCGCCTTCGTCCAAAGACATGCTGCTCGGAATACGCCGAAGAGCGCGGCGGGTGTGGTACCGGATCGAGGACCTCGCGATCGCGGCCCGCCGCATCCCGACCTGGATCGGGTCACGAGTTCGACATCTCTGGTTCGAGCTCTCGTTGCGGGTTCGCCGGCGCGTCGCGATCGGAGCGGGGGTTGTGGTCGTGGTGGCGACCTTCGTGCTGCTCGCCGTGCCCGCGCTGCCCTGCCAGCTTCCCGGCGGCGATCGCTGCCCACCTGCCGACGACGCTGCGGCGCTCGTGCCCGGCGACGCGCTGCTGTACGTGCACGTCAACACCGACCCCGACACCGAGCAGTACGAGCGCGCCGCGGCGCTCGCCGCCCGGCTGCCGTCGCTCACGGGCCAGCTCGTCGCTCGCCTGCCCGGGGCGGCGGGGGCGGGGATCGACTACGGGCGTGATGTCCGGCCGTGGCTCGGCGGCGAGGCGGCGGTTGCGCTCGTTCCCGCGACGGGAAAGAAGATCGATCAGGCGCTGCTGCTCGAGGTCGGAAACGAGGCCGGCGCGCGGCGGTTCGCCGACCAGCTCACCGGCAAGGGGACCAAGAGCGCGGATTACCGCGACGTCGCGGTGACCACCCGCGGCGGTGTCTCCACGGCGGTCGTCCAGGGCTTTCTCGTCGTCGGCACCGAGCTCGCCGTCGAGCGTGTCATCGACGCCGGGCTGGGCTCGCGCTCGCTCGAGGACTCCGGCCCGGCCGAGGAGATCGACGACGAGCTGCCCGACGACAGCCTGGTCACGGCATACGTCTCCGAGCAGGGCGCCGAGGACCTGTTCCGCGCCGGGGCGCCGCTCGGTGGGTTCGAGGCGTTCGTCAACTCCGACGCGACGCTGGGCGCGGGTGCGGCGCTCGCCGTCACCGGCGACGGCATCGAGGTCGACTCCCACAGCCTGCTCGATCCCGAGCGGCTGCGCAACTCACCGGGGTTCTTCGAAGCCTTCCCGCCATTCGAGCCGAATCTCGCCGACGAGCTCAGCTCCGGCGCCCTCGTCTACCTCGGGCTCGGCGACCCCAAGGACAGCATCAAGGCCCTGCTCGCCCAGGCCACCGCTGAGGCCCCCGGCCTCGTTGCCGGCTTCGAGGACTTCTCCAAGCAGCTCGAGGACGAGGGCAAGGTGAATCTTCAGCGCGAGGTGCTCCCGTTGCTCGGCGGCGAGGCAGCGATCGGCATCGAGCCACCCGCGCAGGGTGGAGATCAGGGCGGTGGAGGCGAGGACGAGCCCGAGCCTCCGCCGGGGATCGAGCCAGGCGGTCCGGCTCCTCTTCCGGCCGAGCCGGGTGAGCTGTCGTTCGCGGGCGTCCCCTACCTCGGCTTCGTAGCCGACGAGGTCGACGAGGAGCGCGCTCGCAAGGCGCTTGCCGATCTCCAGATCCCGATCTCCGAGGCGCTCGAGCCGGAGGAGGGCGGTCAGGCGCCGGTGTTCGAGGGTGA
>WNFU01009250.1_pt1 | contig 14011 bp, 12 predicted proteins | sample 5400121 | NCBI WGS metagenome assembly WNFU01 (sample SAMN13153360, study PRJNA577476) | soil metagenome | isolation source: 100 cm soil or saprolite under grassland replicate 1 | place: USA:California | collected 2016-06-15
GGCTCTGCAGCCTCCGCAGCCTCTGCAGCCTCTGCCGCAGCCGCAGCCTCCGCAGCCTCTGCAACCTCGTTGGGCAAATTTTTCGCCGAGTCGGGGCGTCCCGGCGTTTTCCCTGTCGAAGACGTAGAACGTCGCCAAGCTGACGTCGGCGATTTCTTCCTCACTGAGCGTGATTTGATGCGGCGCGGTAGTCCGGGACGGCGTATCCGCGGTCGGCACGGCGGTTGCTGCCGATGCGCCGCCCGCCAGCGATAGCGACACGCCGACGACACCTACAACCGGTACGGTTTCGTTCAGACGTTTTCGCTTCGAAGTTTGCTTCTTGTGCGGCATGGTCAAGTCCTCCCGTACCTTCGAGCAGATGTTCGACGAACGTGGACCGTAACACTATTCGTACGCTTCGCGCAGGCGCCTTGCAAGTCCGATGACCCGCGCTGACTGAGCATACACGCACGCTCCGGGGGCCGCCGGCAAGGTGAACGCCCGTTCATAAGACACGCGAGTCGCGGCCGACGCGCGTTCACAAAACGCGCCGGGCCGCATCAAGTTCCCCGAGTTAAAGAGAGACATGGCCAATTCGCATGGTCGTTTCGTCTGGTATGAGTTGATGACGACGGACATGGAGGCCGCCAAGGCCTTCTACGTCGAGGTCGTGGGCTGGGGCACGCAGTCGATGCCAGGTATGGCCTATACCCTGTTTACCGCTGGAGGGGCCTCAGTAAGCGGGCTGATGGGCCTGCCGGAGGACGCAAGGAAATTGGGCTTGAGGCCGACGTGGCTCGGATACGTCAGCGTCAACGACGTGGACGCCACCGCCGACCGCATCAAGCAGCTTGGCGGCGCCATGCACGTCCCACCGAAGGACGTCCCCAACATCAGCCGCTTTTCGGTCGCCGTCGACCCGCAAAGGGCAATGATCGCGTTGATCAAGTGGCTGAACCCCAGCCAAGAGGAGCCCGCCGAATTGGATGCGCGTGGCCGCGTCGGCTGGCACGAGCTGCTCGCCGCCGACTGCGAGAAAGCGTTTGCTTTCTACGCCGAGCTTTTTGGGTGGCAAAAAGCGGACGCCGACACCGGCGCAATGGGTACGTATCAGCTGTTCTCCGCCGGAGGGCAGACGGTCGGCGGCATGTTCACTAAGTCTCCGACGGTGCCAGTCCCCTTCTGGCTTTATTACTTCAACATCGGCGACATCGACTTGGCGATGAAGCGCGTGAAGGCTGGCAGCGGCCAGATCCTCAACGGCCCGATTGAAGTGCCGGGCAACAGATGGATCGTCCAGTGCACGGATCCCCAGGGCGCCATCTTCGCGCTGGTGGGAAAGCGGAGCCACAATGGAATTGGATATTTCGAACGTCTCCCGCGGAATCCGTCCAGCGCTGGTTTTGGCGTCCGGCGATGAGCGGCGCTGCAGTGCATCCGCGCTCGTTACCTAGGTTAACCTCATCCTAATAATCGGCGCCGCAAATGTTCCCAGTTGAGGGTGCCGGTTAAGGTTCCGTTTAGCTCTGGGGCGGATCATCCCGGCGTGCGAACCCACGGACGCGTGGCTCGCATCGAGGATCCCATCATGGACGACGAGCGGCCCAGACCCCATGGCGCAGCCGGGTCGAGCTCCGCGGCAGCCGAAAGCGGTCCCCAGCAGCTCGTTCTTTGGTCGGCGGCACGAGAAACGAACGACGACACGAACAAGCGCCGACCCCGACGTGAGCTTGCGCAGGGAGCCGCGTCCAAATTCCTCCTGATCGAGCCGATCGTCGCCGACGCGGCACCGCCGCGCGATATCAGGGTCGATGACGAGATCAGACCGCCGCGACGGGACGAGTTCGCGGTTGCCGAGCCGCCGGCGTCCGCGCAATGGATCCAGCTCGCGCTTCTAGCGGGCGCGCTGGCGGTCGGGCTTTGCCTGGGATGGATCGGCGGATTCGTGTCATCGCGCTTCTTCATTCCGACGACCGTTGCGGCGGTGCCGCATGCCGACGTTTCACCCTGCGGGCGCGAGGGAAGTTGCGCCGCCGCCAAATCCGATCGCGAGGCAAGCAAGGCTGCCGGCCCGCGCGCGAGGATCGTGGAGCGCAGTTCCGCTCGCGGCATGAAGGAGGCAAGCGCGGCGGCAAATCGAGACGTGACCACGACGAGCAGCATTTCGATGCAGGAGCGCGCGAAAATCGAGCCGCGGCTCCCAGCCATGTCGGAGACGCGGCCGACCACCATCGAGGGCTGGACGATTCGCGAAGTGATCGGCAATACGGTCGTGTTGCAGGGGCCGGGTGGCGTCTGGCGCGCGACGCAGGGAGATACGGTGCCGGGTGTGGGCCGGATCGAGTCGATCGTGCGTTGGGGCAGCCGTTGGATCGTCGCGACCACGCGGGGCCTCATCTCGACCCTCGACTGATTTAGATTTGCAGTCCGGTGCTATCCTCGTACGCTTGACGCCTCGCGTGCCCTTCCATTTTCGCACTGCGCCAGATGCGACCCTTGGTCTTGCTCTCACCTCTTGCGCTCGCTTTGTGCGCGTGCACCGGCCAGCTGGCCGGCGGAGGTCGTGACGACCTCGCCAATCTTCGCCCGCAAAACTATAAGTCGGACATTCTCGCCATGTTGCACGTTTATCTTCGAGATCCGACTCAGATCCGCGACGCCTCCGCGTCCGAGCCGAGGCTCCAACCGATCGGAAGGACGAATCGCTACGTCGTCTGTCTTCGCTTCAATGCCAAGAAAAGCAACGGAGAATATGCGGGTCTGAAGCAATACGCGGCGGTTTTCGTGGCCGGCAGGCTGGACCAGATGGTGGAGGCGAAGCCCGAGGAATGTGCCAAGGCGGAATACCAGCCGTTTCCGGAAGCGGAGGTGCTGACGCGATAATGCACCGGGATTTCACAGCGAGAGTCAAACCCGGTCGGCTGTTCGCCCGGAAGGCCAATTGGCAAACCCAAATTGCTGTCGTCTCACCGGCCCGCGACATGAATGGCGCGGGCGAGCGCACGGCCGACGCAGTCGTAGCCGGCCGCGGAGTTGTGCAGACCATCCCATGCGACGAGAGCGCGCGGCGACAATCCCGCGTCGATCGACTTGCGCATGAGCTCGAAACGCGGAAACAGGCGCTGCGCACACCCGCGACCATGCGTTCCTTGGCGTCCTCGGCGCGGCCGCCCCACGCTACATCATTGGTGCCGAGTTGCCACACCACGAGGTCCGGACCATGGGCAAGGACATCGCGCTGGAAGCGGGCGATGCTGCCACCGATGGTCTCGCCGATGCGGCCGCTATTGATGACCTCTATGCGCGCGTTCGGCCGCAGCCGAGCAAGCTCACGGCGCATCACCTCGGGATAGGTCGCGGCCCGGCTCGCCATCCATAGACCGGTCGTGGACGAGGAACCAATCGCGACGATTCGCACCGCCGCTCCGGCATTGAGCCGTGCCGCGGTGCGCGGCAAAGCGCTGCCGAGCGAAAGGCTCTCATTGGCGGCGAGGCAAACCTCGACGTCCGACGGCCTCGGGGTTTGCGCAGCGGCACTGCTGGCGCACGAGGCGACGACGCCGGCCATGCATCGCGCCAGCCATGCGCGCCGCGGGCCGACCGCGAGCGTTTGCCGGCGCTGCCGCTGTGTCATCCCGCGCTACCCGTGGTTCCCGTTCTTCCCCATCCGGAACATCTGCGGCAACTCTAAGACAATACCCTCATTAAAAACTCTTCCTGCCCACTCATTGGGACACCCGAGTCGGTGCGCCCGTCCGCTTGTTTGCAAAGAATCTTCCCATTTCCGCCGCTGTTGAGCCCCGGAAGCGACGTCAGGTTTTGCTCGACTCGCGGCGCTGCTCGGGGGGTGGGGAAGCCGGGCAAACGATATCGGTCGTCACAGCCGGCGCGCCACGCCTCCCGCGCGAGTCCAGTTCGGCCGGGGGAAACGGGACATGAGCTTTAAAGTCGTGCGTCATGATCACCCCAATATCTTGGTGGTGAACAGACAAACATACGAAACCTATCGGTTTACCGTGGGTGACGTTGGCACCCTCGCGCAAGGCGGACCGCGGTCCGATTTACGCGAAGCCCATCGAACGGCGATGGCATTTCTAGCGCGGAGCGCAAAAGAGCCCGCCCGGAGCCGCTGAGCGTCGGTCAACACGGCACGCCAGCCAAGATCGATCGCGTCAGCACCATGTTCGAGCGTATCAGCCCGCAGGCTTCCTACGGCGCCGGTCCTGCTGACCAAAACCAGCAGAGCGGGCGCGATCTGAGGCTCGACTTTTTCCGCGGTCTGTCGCTCCTTTTCATTTTCATCGATCATATTCCGAATAACGTTCTGTCATACCTCACACTGCGCTCGATCGCATTCTCCGACGCCGCCGAGGTATTCGTCTTCATTTCCGGCTACGTCGCTGCGACGGTCTACGGAAAGGCTCTCCAGCGGCAAGGATGCATCGCCGCCACCAGCCGGATCTATCACCGGGTGTGGCAGCTCTATGTCGCACACATTTTGACATTCGTGGTGCTGGCGGCAGGCGTCTGTTACGCGACGCTTCGGCTGCAAAACCAAAGCTACGCCGAGGACTTCGGGATCGACAATTTCATCGACGAGCCTCAGGTCGCGATCGTCAAGCTTCTCTTGCTGCAATATCAACCCCAGTTCCTCGACATCCTACCGATCTACATGATCTTTCTGGGCGTATTTCCCTTCTTGTTGCTGCTTCTGCGACGCTGCCTGCCGCTTCCGCTCCTCCTTTCCGGGATACTTTATGTCTTGACGTTGCGCTTCGGTTGGCAGCCGCAGAGCTATCCCGACAATGAGGCCTGGTACTTCAATCCACTCGCCTGGCAATTCCTCTTCGTGATCGGCGCCACTGCCGGATACGCGTCGTATAGTCGTCAGCCGTTGCCGCTCAACCGGGCGTGGCTTCCGAAGCTTGCAATTGCCGTCGCGATTGCGGTCGCCATCATCAACGTTTCATGGATGATCCATGGCGCCTATGATGCATTTCCGGCTTTGCTGCGGCAGGAGCTCTCGCCGCTCGTCGAGGACAAAGCCAATCTGGCGCCGCTCCGCCTGATCAGTTTCTTGGCACTTGCGATCGCTACCGCGCATGCCATAGCTCGCGAGAGCCACTTCCTGCGCCGTCCTATTGCGCAATTGGTTATCCGCTGCGGCCAGCATTCGCTGCAGATATTCTGTCTCGGTATCCTTCTCTCCGTGCTGGGTCAGATCGTGCTGACCTCCATCCGCACCGACATTCCGATGCAGCTTGCGGTTGACCTCGTCGGCGTTCTGCTAATGGTGGCGATCGCCGAACTGCTCACGCGGTACAACGCGAGCGGCGGCCGGCATTCCAGCACGGCGGCGGTTACGGCAGGCATGAGCTCCGTGGCGCGCCGGAGGAATCTCGGCGCAATCAAGCGCCTGGTGACTGCCTATTCGGCTTCTTGGCGCTCCGTCTCCTGACGCTCGGAGCTCAAAACATGCCTTAAGGCATGCGTTCGCGAGCCTACTCGCAAGGATCGATCATGTTTGAGAAACCGACGGTCGCGGACTTGCGCGAGGCGGCGCACAAGCTCGGCATGAAGCCGAGCGAGGCCTATCTCGGCGCCGTCGAGGAGATCGTCACGCCGATCGCCAATGCTTATGCCGTTCTCGACGCAACGCCGGATGAATTGCCGGCGGTGAAATATCCGCGCGGCCGCTGGTATCGGCCGCCGGCGGCGGAGAATGCGCACGGCGCCTGGTACGTGAAGACGTCGATCAAGGGCAAGCCGGTCGGCAAGCTTGCCGGCCGCCGCCTCGCGCTCAAGGACAATATCTGCCTCGCCGGCGTGCCGATGATGATCGGCGCGCAGCTCTTGGACGGCTATATGCCCGACATCGACGCGACGGTGGTCGAGCGCATTCTCGATGCCGGCGGCGAAATCGCCGGCAAGGCAGTGTGCGAGTATTTCTGCGTCTCCGGCGGCAGCCACACCAGCTCGACGGGTCCGGTGCACAACCCGCGCAAGCGCGGCTATACCGCCGGCGGATCGTCTTCGGGCTGCGCGGCGCTGGTCGCCGCCGGCGAGGTGGACATGGCGATCGGTGGCGACCAGGCCGGCTCGATCCGCATCCCGGCGAGCCACTGCGGCATCGTCGGGTTGAAGCCGACCTTTGGGCTCGTTCCCTACACCGGCATCGGGCTGCTGGAGATCACCATCGATACCTGCGGACCGATGACCGCCAACGTGCGCGACAACGCGCTGCTGCTGGAGGTGATCGCCGGACCCGACGGCCTCGACACGCGCCAGCGCGGTGTTGCGCCCGGCCGCTACACCGAGGCGCTCGCGGGCGGGGTCGAGGGACTGCGCATCGCCATCATCAAGGAAGGCTTCGGCCATCCCAATTCGGAGGGCGACGTCGACGCCCATGTGCGCGAGGCCGCGCAGCGCTTCGCCAAATTCGGCGCGATCGTCGACGAGGTATCGGTGCCCACCCACGCGCTCGGCTTTCCCGTGTGGGCGGCGATCCGCGGCGATGCGGCCTGTGTCATGCTGCTGGAGATGAACGGCGCCGGCATCGGACACGAGGGCCTTTACGTCACGAGCCTCATCGAGCGCGCGATGGGCTGGCGCAATCGCGCGGATGAATTCGCCGATACGCTCAAGATCGCCGCGATTTTCAGCAGGTACACGCTCGACCGCTATGGCGGCCGCTTCTACGCCAAGGCGCAGAACCTGCGCCGGCGCGTGCGCGCGGGTTACGACGCCGTGCCGGCGACACACGACCTTCTACTGCTGCCGACGGTGCCGATGAAGGCGACGCCGATTCCCGCCAAAGATGCCACGCCGCAGGAGATCACGCGGAGAAGTTGGGAGCCGACCCGCAACACCTGTCCGTTCAACGTCACCGGACATCCGGCGATCAGCGTGCCGTGCGGGATGGAGGACGGCCGTCCCATCGGGCTCATGCTGGTCGGACGCCACTACGCCGAGGAGACGATCTACCGCGCCGCGGCGGCCTTCGAGCGCTCGGGCGACTGGACGACGTTCTGACGCGGCGAGGCACACCGCCTCGTCATTCCAGGACGGCGCGAAGCGCCGGGCCCGGAATCTATAACCACGGTTGCGGAGTATAGATTGCGGGCTCCCTCGCTGCGCTCGGGACCCGGAATGACGCCGAGGCCACGGTCTGTGGTCTTTCGCTGAAATCGGTGGTTAAATTCCGGTTGCCGGTTCTCATCGCGACGTGGTGCCTGCTATGCTCAATCGCCGCCGCACGCTACAGACTGGTTTTGCGACACTCCTCTCCGCCGCCGCTCCGCTGCCCGCCTTGGCGCAATCAAGGCCGCGCGTAAAGGTGCGCTACAACGAGGTCGTGCGCTCCATGCTCTATGCGCCGGCCTACGTGGCGATCGCCAAGGGCTACTTCGACGAATTGGGGCTCGACGTCACGCTCGCGACCGCGCAAGGCGGCGACAAGTCGGTGGCGATCATGCTGTCGAACCAGGCCGATATCGCGCTCATCGGCCCGGAATCGGCGATCTACGTGCAGAACAGCGATTCACCGGTCAAGATTCCGATCTTCTGCGGGCTCACCTCGACCGACGGCTTCATGCTGGTCGGGCGCGAGAAGGTCGACAAATTCGACTGGAAGATGCTCAAGGGCAAAGAGGTTCTGGGCTTCCGCCCAGGCAGCACGCCGCTGCTCTTTCTCGAGGCGGCGCTGCGCCGGAACGGCCTCGACCCGCAAACCGACGTCAAGCTCATGAACAATGTCGGTATCCCCGCGCGCGTGGGCTCCTGGCTGGCCGGGCAAAACCAATACGGCATCTTCATCGAGCCGGATGCCTCGCAGCTCGAGCTCGACGGCAAGGGATATTTCATGGCCTCGATCGGCGAGACCGTGGGGCTTGCCGACTACACCACGTTCATGGCGACCGACAAATACATGCGCGAGAACAAGGAGACGCTGCAGACCTGGACCAATGCCATCGCCAAGGGCATGACATGGACGGCGCAGGCGCCGATCGCCGACCTCGTGAGCGCCATCGGCCAATTCTTCCCCGGAGTGAAGCCCGACGTTCTCGCCCACGCCGCCGAACGCTACCGCCGGCTCAAGATCTGGAAGAGCTCGCCGGTGATCGAGCCGGCAGCAATGGAGAAATTCCAGGACATCCTCGTCCAAGGCCACGTGCTCGAGCCGGGCAAGCGCGTGAAGTTCGCCGACCTCGTCGTTACCGAGTTCTTCAACAAGGCGAAGTGATCCGTGGCGGCACCGGCATCTGCCGCTTCGCCCAAGGTCGAGCTGCGCAACGTCAACCTGCGTTACTTCGGTCTCGAGGGCGAGACCGAGGCGCTCAAGGGTATTTCGATCTCGATTGCGCCCGGCGAATTCGTCGCCATCATCGGCCAGAGCGGCTGCGGCAAGAGCACGCTGTTGTCGCTGATCTCCGGCATCCTCCTGCCGACCGACGGCACGGTGCTTCTTGACGGCAAGCCGGTGACCGGCCCGAGCCGCAAGGTCGGCTACATGCTGCAGCAGGACTATTTGTTCGAGTGGCGCACCATTCTCGAAAACGCGGTGCTGGGCGCCGAAATCCAGGGTGCGGACATGGGGAAGGCGCGCGAGCGCGCAACCGCGCTGCTCACCCGCTATGGGCTCGGGCAATTCCTGCATCACCTGCCGCGACAGCTCTCGGGCGGCATGCGTCAGCGCGTGGCGCTGGCGCGCACGCTGTGCACGGAACCCGATGTCGTTCTGCTCGACGAGCCCTTCGCGGCGCTCGATTCACAGACGCGGCTCGCGCTCTCCGATGAGGTGGCCGTGATCCTGCGGCGGGAGAAGAAGACGGCAATTCTCGTCACCCACGATATCGGCGAAGCGGTGAGCATGGCCGAGCGAGTGATCGTCCTCTCGCGCCGGCCCGGACGGGTGAAGTCCGACCATGCAATCCGCTTTGCGGCGATGGATGGGGGACGCCCGCCGCCTTTGGCGGCGCGCAACGCCCCCGAGTTCAACGGCTATTTCAACACGCTGTGGCAGGAGCTCGAAGTCCATGTCGAAGGCTGAAGCACTTAGGGTTGCCGCGCCGAGTCCGCAATATCTCGCCTGGCTCGCGCGCGAGCGGCGGGGCCATCTCATCGTGCGCGTCATGCAGCTTGCGGTCCTCATCGTTTTCCTGGTGCTGTGGGAGGTGCTGCCGAAGGCGCTCATCGTCAATCCGGTGCTGACCAGTTATCCCTCCGCGCTGTGGCCGACTTTCGTCGAGCTGCTCAAATCGACCCCGCAGCAGGCAAGCATCCTCACCCACACCTGGGCGACGGTGCTGGCGACCGTGCTCGGCTTCACCGGGGCGATGGCGCTCGGCACCGCGGTCGCCGCGGCGCTGTGGTGGTGGAACACACTCTATAAGGTGCTCGACCCCTATCTCGTCGTCGCCAACGCCATGCCGAAGACCGCATTCGTGCCGATCTTCTACATCTGGCTCGGCGCAACGCTGTCGATCTACGGCATGTCGCTCGCGATCTCCGTCTTCATCACCATCCTGATGATCTATTCCGGCTTTCAGGGCATCGACCCGAACAAGATCAAGCTGGCGCAGACGTTCGGCGCGACCAAGGGGCAGATTCTGCGGAAAGTGGTGCTGCCCGGCAGCGTGCCGACGCTGCTGGCCGCGCTCAAAGTGAATGCGGGGCTGTCGCTCGTGGGCGTGGTCGTGGGCGAGTTCCAGTCGGCCAATCTGGGGCTCGGCTATCTCATTCAGTACGGCGCCCAGATCTTCAAGATGAACATCGTGATGACCGGAATCACCATCCTGGCCATCGTGTCGTCCCTGATGTACCTCGCGATCTCGCGGCTGGAGACCGCCATCATGCGGCGCCGCTAGATGCGTGCACGCACGGGACATAGAGAAAAAGGCATGAAGAAACCCCACCGAACGGGGCCACCCGTCGGCGGGGTTAGTTCAATCCGCTGGCTTAGTCGCCAGCAGTCGACTGCCGAACTTGATTTATCCGACGATTTTGAAAGTAACGCGGGCACTCCATTGGTCATGTGACGCACATCACAAAAAAGCGCTTTCCCGCCGAGCGGCGTGCTAAGCTACCTGACATCGACAAGTGAGCCGCTTTCCGGCGGCGCCTTTGTGCCATTTGGTGACGACATCGGAGGTCCCAGTGCTCGGCATGCAGCGTCTCGCATTCGCCTTCGGCCTGCTCGCTGCGCTTTTCCTCGCGGCAAAGCCGTCGACCGCGCAGACATGGCCGCAACGCTCGGTCAAGTTCATCGTGACGCTCGGGCCGGGCAGCGGCGTCGATATCGGCACGCGGCTGATCGCCGACCGTTTGAGCCGGCGCTGGGGCCAGCCCGTGGTCGTCGAGAACCGCCCGGGCGGCGACGGTCTCGTGGCCATCGGCACGTTCGTCGCCGCCAACGACGATCACGTGCTGCTCGCCACGCCGAGCGGCTCGTTCAATGCCCATCCGTTCATCTACAAGCAGCTGCCCTACAAGCCCGAGGATCTCGTGCCGATCGCCCGCGTCTCGAATACGATTGTCGTGATCGCCGTGCCGGCGGCGCTCGAGGTCAAATCGCTCGCGGACTTGGTGGCAATGGCGCGCGCGCAGCCGGGCAAGCTCAACTGGGCGGGCACCACCGGCAGCAACGAATTTCTGTTCGCCGCATTCCTCAAGAATGCAGGGCTTTCCATGTCGAAAGTACCGTATCGCAATCTGGTCGAAGCGGCCAACGATCTCGCGACCGGACGCATCGACGTCAACGTGACGGCGTTCGCGATCGTGCGGCCGCAGATCGAGGCCGGCAAGGTTAAGCTCTTGGCGGTGACCAATACCACGCGCTCTACGGTGCTGCCCGACGTGCCCACCACGACCGAGGCCGGCTATCCCGACCTTGCGCTGGACGGCCTGGTCGGCTTTTTCGGTCCGCCCACCATGCCGGAGCGAATCCGCGACGGCATCGCCGCGGATGTGCGCGAGGCCATGGATCGGGAGGTCGAGGAGCGCTTGGACCTTACCGGGCAGATCCCCAATTTCGGGGGGCCCGCCCAATTCGCCGCCGCGATTGAAGCGCAGCGTGCGGGGCTTGCCCGCGCCGCCAAGGACCTCGGCATCGTGCCGACGCAGTAGGCCTCACTCGTCGAATACGGCCACCGCGCGGATCGGCGAGCCGGTGCCGCCGCGCCATTTGAGCGGCAGGCCGATGAAGCGGAATTCGCCTTGGCCGATCAGCGCCTCGAGATTGCACAGGCTTTCCATATGCGTAATGTCGAGCTCGAGGCACGCCTTGTGCACGAGCGAGTTCACCGCACCCATCGGGCCCGGCCGCATGGAGTCAATGCCGAAATGGACGATGCCTTGGCGCGCCAGCCATTCGGTCGCCGCGACGTTGACGCCGGGATTGTCCGTCGAATAGGCCGCGGTGGGGAAGGTGCGCGCATGATGCCCGGTGCACAGCAGCACCGTGCCGCGCTTGGGGATGGCGGCGCCTGATTTCTTCACCGCCTGCTCGAGATCCGACGGCGTGATCTCGGCCTTGGCCGGGATGTGGCGCAGATCGAGGCAAATTCCCTTCACGTAGCAGTACTCAAGCGGATATTCGTCGATCGGAATGCCGCTCATGCCGAAGTGACGCGGCGCATCGATGTGGGTGCCGCCGTGGTCCGGCATGGAGAAGAACATCACGCAATTGCCGTGCACGTTTCCGGATTCGACGAAGGACTCTTCGTGGGTCTTCCAGATGCCGTGGATGATCGGCGGCTGTCCCGGATAGGTCGGGGTGCGGTGATAGAGCTCCCGGCTCAAGTCGATCATTCGCATGGCTCATTACCTCCGGCTGATTTGCACGATGAACAAGGTGCCCTCCCTCGCTCGGCCGCGTCGATCCTAAGCGATTTTCCCGCAGTGTGGCATTCCGATTACAGCCAGCGCCGCGGTTTCGCGGTTTACTGCGGTTCGCACGATTCGCGATTCGGATCACGGGGGCTGCAAATGGGGGCTCGGATCTCGCGCTCGCGTTGGCTCGCGCTTGCCGGTGTCGTGGCAGCGCTGACCATTACCATTGCCGGCGCCGATCAGGCGCAAGCCCGTGCCAAGTCCAAGCGCGATCATGCCCGTCCGCGCGCGATCCACGGTCCCAATTACCATCCGCCCTATGCCGCGATCGTGGTCGACGACAAATCCGGCCTCGTACTGCACGAGGCCAGCGCGGATGAGCCGCGCCATCCGGCGTCGCTGACCAAGATCATGACGCTCTACCTTCTTTTCGAGCAGCTTGAAGCCGGCAAGCTCAAGCTCGATACGCCGCTGCCGGTCACGCGGCGGGCGTCGCTGCAGAACCCGACCAAGCTCGGGCTCAAGGCCGACCAGACCATCAAGGTCGAGGACGCGATCCTGGGCCTCGTCACCAAGTCGGCGAACGACGCTGCGGTCGTCGTCGCCGAATCGATCGCCGGCAGTGAAGAGGAATTCGCCGCGCTCATGACGCTCAAGGCACGAGCGCTTGGCATGAGCGGCACCACCTATGTCAATGCCTCGGGGCTGCCGGCCGAGGCGCAGATCACGACCGCGCGCGACCAAGCGGTGCTGGGCCGCGCCATCCAACATCGCTTTCCGGTCTACTACCAATACTTCGCGACGGCGAGCTTCCGCTACAAGGGCGCCGAGATGCGCAACCACAACAACCTGCTCGGCAACGTGAAAGGCGTGGACGGCATCAAGACCGGCTACACTGAGGCCTCCGGATACAACCTCACGTCGTCGGTGCGCCGCAGCGAGAAGCACATCGTCGCGGTCGTCCTGGGCGGCACCTCGAACGGCGCGCGCGACGCCCGCATGCGGCAGTTGATCGAAGAGCACATCGCTCGCGCCGCGGCGGTGCGCACCGCGCCGATCGTCGCGGAAGTCGATGATCCTGCGCAGCAGGAGAGGCCGCGTGTCCTCGCCGTCGCTCCGGCAGCTCCGAAGGCGGCGGCAACACCGATGGGCGACAGTGACGCGGCCGCGGCGGAGGCAAAGGTCGATGCGGTGCCCATTCCACGGCCGCGGCTGTTAGCGGCAAAACCTGCAGCCAATCCGCCAACGCTGGCCGCGAGCACCAAAGCGGCACCGGCCCGCACGCCGCGCGTGGCCGCCAAGGCGTCGAGCCCGCTTCCGAGCGCCTATACATTAAGTTCGACGCCTGTCGAACGCAGGGCCGGTCCGTCCTCTTACTGAGCAGTTTCGCAGACCGGATTTCGCTTCGCTCAATCCGGGCTGCGGGATCGCCCGCGCTCAGTTGATGAACTCCACCTTGGTCCCCTTGTGGACCATCTTGCCGAGCGTATGCGCGTCCCAATTGGTGAGGCGCACGCAGCCGTGCGATTCGCTCTTGCTGATGCGCTGCGGCTCCGGCGTGCCGTGGATGCCGTAGCCGTCGCCGAGATCGATCCAGGTGCTGCCGACCGGATTGTTGGGCCCGGGCGGGATCGTGAAGGGCTTTTGTGTCTTCACGCCCTTGAAGTTGAGCTTCGGGCTGTAGTGGTACGTGGGATTGTCCGCGATCGAACGAATTTGCCGCGTGCCACTGGGAGCCGGCCGCTCCTCGCTGCCGACCGACGCGGGGTAAAAGCTGATCAGCTTTCCGCCTCCGTCAAAAGCGCGCACGGTGCGTGCGGACTTGTCCACCACGACTTTTTCGACCTTGGCTTCTGGCTTCTTCGTCACGTTCGGCACCATGATTTTGGTGCCGGCCGTGTCGAACGACGCCTGGGGATTGAGCCGCGTCAAGAGACCAGGGTCGATGTGGAATTTTTCCGCAAGCAGCTCACGCGCCCCGGTAAAGTTGAGATTTTTCAGCTCGGCCTTCTTCTCCAACGACGGCGGAATCGTCTTGTTGAAAGGACCTTTCACGTCCGACGGTTGAATTTCATACTCGACCAGCGCCGGCTCGGGAGATGCCGCGGTCAAGCGAGCCCAGGTTTCCGCGTCGAGACTGCCACTCGGCTTGATCCCGTTTGCGTCCTGAAACGCGGCGAGCGCCTTCTGCTCGTTGCTG